>Ga0265293_10002845_pt1 | contig 33500 bp, 21 predicted proteins | sample Munlanlewell138R_FD_192505 | JGI IMG/M metagenome (GOLD analysis project Ga0265293, IMG submission 192505) | Leachate microbial communities from a municipal landfill in Southern Ontario, Canada - Leachate well 138R | ecosystem: Engineered > Solid waste > Landfill > Unclassified | place: Canada... | reverse complement strand
GAAGCGGGAGGTAATTATATTACATGGGACATGGTGCATTACGATGTGCAGCTTATTGGTGGTTATATTCTGCATAAAGGAAACATTGCCGAAATGGCTACGGGAGAAGGAAAAACATTGGTGGCAACATTACCTGTGTTTTTAAATGCCCTTGCTGGTAAAGGTGTGCATATAGTAACAGTAAACGATTACTTAGCAAAACGTGACTCTGAATGGATGGGACCTTTATTTGAATTTCATGGCTTGCGTGTTGATTGTATCGACAAACATGAACCAAATTCTAACGCTCGACGAAACGCCTATGCAGCAGATATCACATACGGAACAAACAATGAGTATGGCTTTGATTATCTTCGAGATAATATGGCTATAAGCCCCGAAGATTTAGTGCAGCGAACACATAATTTTGCCATTGTTGATGAGGTTGACTCGGTGCTTATTGACGATGCCCGTACTCCTCTCATTATTTCTGGTCCAATTTCTCGAAAAACAAATGGAGACGAACTATTTGTTGAATTTAGACCAAAAGTTGAAAAACTCTACAATGCACAAAGAGCACTCATTACACGGCAATTGGCTGATGCAAAAAAACTTATTGCCAGTGAAGATAAAAAAGAAGCAGAAGAAGGTGCTCGACTTCTTTTGCAATGTCATAAAGGATTGCCGAAAAACAAAGCACTTATTAAATTTTTAAGTGAACAAGGCATGAAATCACTCCTTACAAAAACGGAGAATTTCTATATGGCTGAAAACAATAAAAACATGCACTTGGCAACCGCTGAGCTGTATTTTATTATTGAAGAAAAAAACAATTCTATTGAATTAACTGATAAAGGAATTGACTTTTTATCTGACGACACCAATGATAAAGACTTTTTTATTTTACCCGATATTGGTGGCGAAATTGCAGAAATTGAAAAATTAGATATTCCACCCCTTGAAAAAGCAGAAAAAAAAGATGCTTTAACACAAGATTATTCCGTTAAATCAGAACGTGTTCACACGCTCAATCAACTATTAAAAGCATATACGGTTTTCGAAAAAGATATTGAATATGTGGTAATTGACAATAAAGTGAAAATTGTTGATGAACAAACTGGGCGTATTATGGAAGGTCGCCGGTATTCTGATGGATTACATCAGGCTATTGAGGCAAAAGAACGGGTAAAAGTTGAGGCGGCATCGCAAACTCACGCAACTATTACGCTTCAGAATTATTTCCGTATGTATAAAAAATTAGCAGGAATGACGGGTACTGCGGAAACTGAAGCGAAAGAATTTTGGGATATTTATAAATTAGATGTTATTGTTACACCTACAAATAAACCTATTATTAGAAACGACCACAACGACCGTGTTTATAAAACAAGACGTGAAAAATATAATGCGGTAATTGATCAGGTTAAAGAACTTGTAAAAGAAGGACGACCTGTATTGGTTGGAACAACTTCGGTGGAAATTTCTGAATTATTATCACGTATGCTTACTCGTGAAAAAATTACACATAATGTACTTAACGCAAAACTTCATCAACGAGAAGCAGACATTGTTGCCGAAGCGGGCAAACCCGGAACTGTGACTATTGCTACAAATATGGCAGGTAGGGGTACCGATATTAAACTCACAACTGAAGTAAAAGATGCTGGAGGATTGGCAATAATTGGTACAGAACGACACGATTCTCGCCGTGTTGACAGGCAGCTTAGAGGACGTGCAGGACGACAAGGAGATCCAGGAACATCTGATTTTTATGTGTCTTTAGAAGATGATTTAATGAGAATGTTCGGTTCTGATAGAATTGCTAAAATCATGGACAAGTTAGGACTTGAAGAAGGCGAAGTTATTGAGCATAACATGATTTCTAAATCTATTGAACGTGCTCAAAAAAAGGTAGAGGAAAATAACTTTGGTATTCGTAAACGATTGTTGGAGTATGATGATGTTATGAACTCTCAACGCGAAGTGGTATATACAAAACGTAAACATGCTTTATTTGGTGAACGGATTGCAGTGGATTTTGCAAATATGATGTATGACACTTGTGTAAGTATTGTAGAAAACGCACATGGAATTATTGATTATGAAGATTTTACGATAGAGTTACTTCGAATTCTTTCACTTGAATGCCCTGTTTCTGAAGAAGAATATTTGCGGCTTTCTGCCAATGATATGGTTGAAACTATTTATAATCATTTACTTACTATTTATGATAGACGCACAAAAACAATTGCAGAACAAGCATTTCCTGTAATTAAAAATGTATTTGATAAACAAAGTGCTACATATAAAAACATTGTTGTTCCTATTTCTGATGGAAAACGAGTTTTTAGTGTGGTGACTAATTTAGAAAAAGCAGCAAAAACAGAAGGAAAAGAACTTGTGCGTTCATTCTTAAAATCAATTATTTTAGCAAGTATTGATGAAGCATGGAAAGAGCATTTACGAGAACTTGACGACTTAAAACAGTCGGTTCAAAATGCATCATATGAACAAAAAGACCCACTCCTTATCTATAAATTTGAATCATTTGATTTATTCCAAAACATGCTTGAAGAAGTGAATAAAGAAGTGGTTTCAAGTGTGTTAAAAGCACATATACCTTTACAAGCAGAAGCCACAGAAGCTCGTGAAAATAGAAAGACAAGCAGAATGGAAGCAAGAAAAGAAGAGTATTCACACTCTGACCCTCGCCAACACGACACACGAGAGCAACAAAAAACAAATCCAATACGAGTTGGTCCGAAAATTGGCAGAAATGACGATTGTCCATGTGGAAGTGGAAAAAAATATAAAAATTGCCACGGAAAGGCAAATGCAGAATAAAAGTATCTGCAACTTTATACTTAAAAAAGATACACATATATGTGTGGCTTTTTTTATGAAATTGATTAGACTTGTTTTTTTTATCCAAAAATCAATGATATTTAACATGTTTATTTATGACTTTCAAAACTTTCAAGTTTAAAACCATTCTCACAAAGCCTGTTAAAGCACATAAAATCAAAACGTTAAATCGAAAAATATCTTTTCGTGTCTCAAAAACGAACAAATATTGACATGCATATTCCTATAAAAAACATTTTTTTTTACCGACAAATTCACATACTTTTGAGTGCAAAAAATTTACTTTTTTACATAAGTAATTATTGAATTATTTTTATTAACTAATACATTTTTACAATGACAAATTTAACTAAAAACCAAAAACTCATTAATTGGGTAAACGAGTGGGCTGAAATATGCCAGCCTGATTCAGTATATTGGTGTGATGGTTCAGAAGAAGAAAACAATCGTTTAAACGACATGATGGTTGCTGCAGGAGCTGCTGTTAAATTAGACGAAACAAAACGTCCAAATTCTTTTTACTTTCAATCAGACCCAAGTGACGTGGCACGAGTTGAAAACAGAACATATATTTGTACAGAAAAACAAGAAGATGCAGGACCAACAAACAACTGGTATTCTCCAAAAGAAATGAAAAGCATACTTCTTGAAAAATTTAAAGGATGTATGAAAGGACGTACTATGTATGTTATTCCTTTTAGCATGGGTCCTCTTGGTTCTGACATTGCGAAAATTGGTGTAGAAATCACTGACTCAGCATATGTAGTAACAAACATGCGAATTATGACTCGTATGGGAAAAGCTGTTCTTGATGTTCTTGGAAATGACGATTTTATTCCTTGTATGCATTCTATTGGTGCTCCATTAGCTGAAGGACAAGAAGATGTTGCTTGGCCTTGTGCTCCAATTGAAGAAAAATATATTTCTCATTTCCCTGAAACAAACGAAATTTGGTCGTACGGTTCAGGATATGGAGGAAATGCTTTATTAGGAAAAAAATGTTTAGCACTTCGTATTGCTTCATATATGGCAAAACAAGAAGGTTGGTTAGCTGAACACATGCTTATTTTAGGATTAACAAATCCTGAAGGAAAAACAAAATATATTGCAGCAGCATTCCCTTCGGCATGTGGTAAAACAAACTTAGCAATGCTTATTCCTACTATTCCTGGTTGGACAGTAAAAACTGTAGGTGATGACATTGCATGGATGAAATTTGGAAAAGATGGTCAATTATATGCTATTAACCCAGAAGCTGGATTCTTTGGTGTAGCACCATTTACATCTGAAGAAACAAATCCAAACGCAATGCATTCATGCGATAGAGATACTATATTTACAAACGTTGGTTTAACTCCTGATGGAGATATTTGGTGGGACGGCATAGGATGGGATTGTCCTGATGGAACTATTTCATGGAAAGGTGAAGTGTACAAAAAAGGAAGCGATGTACAAGTAGCTCATCCAAACGCACGTTTTACTGCAAAAGCAAGCAACTGCCCATGTATCGACCCAGAATGGGAAAATCCAGCAGGTGTGCCAATTTCAGCAATTTTATTTGGAGGTCGTCGTCCTTCTACTGTACCTCTTGTATATGAAGCTCGCGATTGGAATCATGGTACATTTATGGGGTCAATTGTAGGCTCAGAAGTTACCGCAGCAGCTATTGGGTTAGCAGCAGGTGTTCGTAGAGACCCTTTTGCAATGTTACCATTTTGCGGATACGATATGGGCGCATACTTTGGACATTGGATAAATATTGGAAAAACAGCACCAGATAAAGCAAAACTTCCAAAAATTTTCAATGTTAACTGGTTTAGAAAAGATGAAAGTGGACGTTGGTTATGGCCAGGTTTTGGAGAAAATTCTCGTGTTCTTGCATGGGTATTTGATCGTTGCGATGGAAAAGCTGAAGCTGTTGAAACTCCAATTGGATTATTACCAAAAGAAGATGCTATTAACACGAATGGACTTGATGTATCAAAAGATGATATGAAAGAACTACTTACTGTTGATAAAAACTTATGGAAAGATGAAGTAGCATTAATTAAAGAACATTATGCTCGTTTTAATAATCTTCCACAAGAATTGAAAGATGAACTTGCGAAATTAGAAGTTAGTTTAGCATAATTTTTTTCGCATACACAATAAAAAAAGAGGTTGTCATAATTTTGACAACCTCTTTTTTTTATAGAATTATATCATTACAAAATAGAAAAAGTACGTAGTTCTTTTGAATACGCCTTTTCCTTGCCTGCTGTACATCTGTCTAATAAAGCATGAAATTTTTCACCATGATTTTTATGAACCGTATGGCAAAGCTCATGAAGAATAATAAAATCAATAAGATGTAAAGGCAATTTCATAATATGCCACGTAAAATTAATTGCGTTTTTTACAGAACAACTTCCCCAACGAGTTTTGGCAGAAGTAATACGTACAGAGGTATATATAAATCCATGATTATATGCTAATTCTTTTACACGCTGTGGCAAATACGCACGAGCTTCGTTTTGTAAAACCTGCATATATACCTTGCGAACAACATTCTGGCATTCAGAATCTTCACGATTTATTGTAATAGGAACAGTAATATGTACCGATGTTTTATGAATTTTTACAGAAACAACTGAAACGTTTTGTGTAAAAAATTCTATGGTATGAAAATGAGTAAATGCACCATTTTCAAGAAATAATTGTTGTGCAGTGGATTTTTTTCGCACCTTGTTTTGTGCATTTTGAACCCATGCACTTCGTTCTAACAAAAACGCTTCGGCTTTATGCAACTCATAAAAAGGAGGTAATGTTACCCAAACAGATGCGTCTGGTTTAACTTTAAGAATTACACGTTTTGCACGAGGATTAAAAACATATCGAACCGTTCCTATATAAGAATACTCTTTGGAATACACCGTTATTTTACATTTTTAGGGTCGTATGAATTAATATAACGCTCATATTTCTCTTCAATTATTTCACGAACTGTTACAAGAATGCCTGTTTCTTCAACATTGCCAAAACTCGTATTAAGAGCGGTGCCAAACGTTTTCATAGTTTCACTCAAATTAACATATGAATTAATAAGCGGTGGGATATTTACTTTTCGTTCACGAACTTTAGAGAATAAAATTTTATAATTTTCGTGTATATTTTTTCCTGTAAACACCTCATCAAAATCAATATCAGCATGATGAATCGACAAAGGTTTTTTTGGTGTTACAAGTTGTTCGTTATCGGGAAAACATTTGTTTAAAAATCCCAAAATATAATCACGAGCCAATGTGTCGTATTGTAAATACATTGTAACTTTTCCGAATAAATATTTTATTTCGGGATGCATTTTTACGACAGCTCCAAGTCCCTCCCATAAATTATCAAGAGCAAAAATGCCTTTTCGTCCTTTTTGTTTTGATTGATAATCAACATGCACAAAAGAACGTCCGAGTTCAACTACATAGGGCAAATAGTCTTGTCTAAATTTTTCAGAAAAATCAAATAAATTTCGCGTAGCAATATGATATATTCCTTGTGAATCACGAGCATTTTGACATATAATATATCTATATCCGCCTATAATTTCTTGATGTTCAGGATCCCACACAATTAATTGCTGATATGGAAATTGTGGATCAGTATCATATTCATCAACATCTGCACTTTTTCCTGTACCGCCACCAGCATGTCGAAAAGCCATTTCTCGCAAACGACCAATTTCTTGCATCGTATTAGGAGCGTTGTGAGCAGTAATAGAATATACGAGATTTGAACCAAAATGAGTTTTTCTAACTAACTTATCATCAGTTAATTCCAACAAAATTTTATTTCGTTCAATAGGAGCAATTATATCATCTTTCATTTTCATTCTCTGCAAGTAAATATGTTTGTTCTCTTAAATATGCAGCCCATTCCTTGGGATTCTTAGCATTGTCAAATGTTTTATATGAAATAGGTTTTCCAAATGTAATTGAAATGCTACGATTTTCATATTTATATAATTCGTTCACAAGAAAAAACATTTCTATATTCACGTGTATTCCCATGCGTTTTCTAAGATTTGCTAAATTATAAAAAAAATTAGAATTTTTCCCACTAATATACACAGGAATAATATCTCGTTTATATTTTTTTGCAAAAGTAACACATGTTTTTATCCATGGTAAATCTTGCACAACACCATTTATTTTACGTGAAACCACGCCGGCAGGAAACATTAATATTTGCTCATCAGACAAACATGCAGCATCAATTTTTTTAATATACTCACGAGAATTTGCTCCATGTTTATTAATTGGCAAAAAACAATCCTCAACGCCGGGTATGTTCATAAGTATATCATTTACAAGGAATTTTGTTTGGGAAAATAATTCCACAACCGTGTCATAAAACACAATGCCGTCAAGTCCACCTAAGGGGTGATTTGAAGTAAAAATAAATCGCCCTTGTTTGGGAATATTTGAAGTTCCATGCACTTCTACCTTAAAATTTCTATGTTTCAAAAATGTTCTGAATTTTTGACGAGTAGTAAGATTTTCAAGTATGCGTAAATCTGCATTCAAATCATCTTCGTGAATAATTTTCTTTAAATATGAAAGCACAAATTTTGGTAACATTTTATACAAACGAGGGTTTTTTTTGCGAATCACGTTTGATATGTTAATATATGTTTTCATACAAGATTTATTTTTTACAAAAATCAAGTTGTTTTATAATGATAGCATCACGAAGCTAAGCAATTTTCGATAATTGCCGAAAACACATCAGCCTCTTTTAAACCTGCCGCCCTTATTTGTTGTGGAATAATACTTGATTTACTCATGCCTGGCACCGTATTAATTTCAAGAAAATACAAATTTCCTTGTGAAATAATATAATCTACTCTGCAAATTCCTTTACAATCGAGTGCTTCATATATTTTTTCAGTTAAAGCATAACACTGTTGCGTAATGTCATCAGGTAATTTTGCAGGAGTTATTTCAATACTTTTCCCCTCATATTTTGCTTGATAATCAAAGAAATCATTATCAGTTTGTATTTCGGTAATTGGCAAAACATGCACCTCATTTCCAAGTTTATACACACCATTTGAAATTTCAATTCCATCAACAAAACTTTCAACAATCACCTCGCTATCTTCGGTAAAGGCTTTTTCAAGAGCTGGTAGCACATCACTTTTTTCATATACTTTTGACACACCAAAACTTGAACCTGCATTATTTGGTTTCACAAAACAAGGCAAGCCAACATGTGAAACAATATCTTGAGGATTAATTGTTTCGTGTTTGCGAACAAGAATTGCTTGTGCCGAAAGAATATCAAAACTGTGTAAAAACACCTTTGTTGCATATTTATTAAACGTAAGTGCAGAGGTAAACACACCAGAATTTGTATATGGTATGCCAAGTAATTCAAAATACGACGAAAGTCGTCCATCTTCTCCGGGCGTGCCATGAATAGTGTTATACACACAATCAAACACAACAGGAGTTCCATCAAGCGAAAAAGAAAAATTTTCACGAGAAACAGGATATTCTTTTCCGTTATATTCAACATACCATTTTGCACTTTCAATAAACACAGCATATAAATTATATTTGTGCGAATCCATCATTTCGCACAATTGCCGTGTACTTTGTTTCGAAATTTCAGATTCAGACGAGAAACCGCCCCCAAGTATTGCAATATTTTTTTTCATAGTACCAATTATATGTACGTTTGTATATAGTTTTCTAATTTTTGATTGTATGCATCTATACACTGTTGCACCAACATGTTTTGTGGAGCAAAGGTATAGTTTCCTAAAACAGCAATAGGCAAAATTTTAGGTGAAGTTCCAGTAAAAAATGCCGCATCAAATTGCGCAATTTCCGATAAAGCGATATTTCGTTGTTGCACATCAATTCCCATTTCATGTGCAATTTGAATAGTGTTTTCGCGAGCTATACCACACAAAACACTTTCAGAAGATGCAGTTACAAGTGATGTTTTATGTACAAAAAACACATTTGTTCTGCTCCCCTCTCGAACCATTTGATTTTCATCAACATATACCACATCAAACACAGCTTTTCGAATAATTTCCTGATTTGCAAGCGTTCTGATATGCAATTCCTGCTTAATGTTCGGGTCTTTTCGTTGTGCATGAAAAAAATCTGCAGCAACTCCATTTTTATACATATCGGCAGTTGGATACGAGTGTGCAATTTGATATATACAAAAAGAAGGAGTTGCATCATGATAATAGACAATACGCACATTTCCTTCGTGTAATTTTTCATGTTTCAAAAAAAGCATAAGAGCACTACGCAGCTTGTTTTTTGGTATCACATACGGAAAACCAGCCAAAACAAACGAACGAAAAAAGCGATTTGCATGTTGTTCTAAAAACAAAGGCACACCTTGTTTAATACGAATCACATCATAAAAAACCTGTGTAGTAAGAGGTGCAGAAACATGTATAGCCTCTTCGATTTGAGAATCAACCAACACATAGTTTGAAATACAACCGGGAATCATTGCCTTTATTATTTTAGGTCAAATATACACACTTTTCCAATTCCCAATTATTGTTATCCAACAAAATAATCAACAAGTATAGGCAGGTTATAAACACAATTTGTATAATAAAAAAAATCACTGCTGTTTCATTTACTCATTGAATTTACATTTTTCTAATTATTATCTGTACTTGTTTTTCACAAAAACATAAAACAAATTATCAAAACTTGCAAAATTTACAAGTTTTGATAATTTTTGGAAGATTCAATATAATATGTCAAAACTCAATCGTTTATGGCGGTAAATAAACAAATAAATCAAATAGTCAAATGAATCAAATAAATTAATCCCTTACACAACGAACAGAAAAACCAGCTCTTTTATCGTAATCAGCCCTGAGAAACAAGCTTGTATTTTCACCAACATTCACATACAAGGCATGATCAGTATCAGTTTCTGTAGCAGTCCACCAATTACCGAAGGAACCTATCCAGCTAAAATCGCCATTATCAGAGCGTAAACCTCCTAATAGGGCTTTAAAGGCGTTTTCTTTTAGTTTGTCTCCAGTTACATCGTTTCCACCCAAATCTTTTACTAACTCTGTCCATTCCTCATCGGTGGCTACGTGCCAGCCTGTGGGGCAAAGTTTTTTAGTATTTACGGCGTGCCAATTGTATAACGCACCATACATAATACCATCGCCAGGACTGTTATTGTACCAACAATAAGCGCCTGAAGATAGATTTTTCCACTCATTATTATCAATAAGGTTGGGTATATCCGTGCTGTCATTATATTTTGTGGTTTTAAGATTTTCGCCCAACCACATAAAATCTCCAATGGTTAAAGTAGAGTAAACATTACCGTCAGCATCAGTAACAGTGTTCTCGTTAACTATCGGTTCTTTTACATCTGAATTGTCTTGATTATTTTGATTATCTGAATTATTAGGATTTTCGTTGTCTTTAGTGCAATTTGTTACTAATAACACTGAGAATACGGCTATCATACTGAGCTGAATCCATATTTTAATCTTTGTTTTTTTCATGATTTTATGTTTTTGTTTTATGCTGTTGATAGTTTTTCTTTATAGACTTATTCCCAAGTAACTTGCTTGGAGCAAATGCTGATTTTGGTTCAAAAGTTTACAAATATGAGACCACGAAATGTGTCCAGACAGCATCTGGACACTTTCATATTCCATATAGAACTTTCTGATATACGTTTTTCCTTACATTAAGAACAATATGCTTAATGCTTTCTAATAGATGATTATCAATATATTTTAATTTTTTTTCCATAGTACAAAAATAATAAAATGAAATTAGCTTATTGAGCGTTTTAATTGGATTTACATATTTCTTATTTTCTTAATATCCATGGATATGGGAGTCCATATCCAACCTTAAACCCAAAATATGCTGATTTTAAATCAAAATTTGACGGTATTCCAACAAAGGTAGAAAAACTTAAAAACCAGCCGCATAAAACCTCAAAGTTAATATAATCAACGTTGTATGTTTTTAGGTTTAATAAGGGTTCTAATTTTAAACCATAATTCATTCCAATCCAATGAATTTCTCCATAGTATAAAAATAGTGATGAATAATTAGTTTGAAACATTCTATTATATGATACTGCGGTGGAAATATGTTTTTGTTTTTCATTTTTAGCTTTTAATAATTGTCCAAAAATATAATATGAAGCATAAAAATTATTTTTATACCCATTTTCAGAAAAAAGACCTCCATATTTTATTTCATGCGGTAGGTATCCATGTGAGAAACATTCATTGTTCTTTCTTTCATTAATCAAGCTGGGGTTATTACTTTCTTGCCATAAATAAGCATTTACAATATGATTAGAAATGTTATTGTTATGATATTTGCTACCATAATATTTTTTACCATACGAATAGTAATAGTTGATGTGCACGTTAGAGGTATCTATTTTAGTTAATTTATCTAATTCTGTTGTGTCTATAAGAATAGTAAATTTCCAAAAATCATTATATGTATCTCCTACATAAATCCAGTATCGGTTATTATTAATATACAGAGCAATATAATTGATGTTATTAATTTGATTTGAATAATTTATAAAATGATTTTGAGAATGTGAATTTTCTTTATGTATTTTCAAGTATTGTTTAATTGAATATGTATTATTATCAATAGTAGCTATAAAAACTGAGTCAATATTAAGTTTGAATTTTTCTGAGGTTCTATTAACATAAAAACTGTATGATTGACTAAAAGCATTAGACGCATAAAATAGAATTATTATTATAAAGATTTTTTTCATTTTTTTTGTACATCTAAACAAATATAAACATATTTATATAGAAAAAACCCAACAAGTATTGCAGACATTAAAATTATTTCTATTTTTGCACACTTAAACGCAGAAACGGCGAGGTAGCTCAGTTGGTTAGAGCGCATGATTCATAATCATGAGGTCGCGGGATCATGCCCCGCTCTCGCTACTAAATTAAAATTGTATAAAAAAAAGAGGCTTCCTTTTGGAAGCCTCTTTTTTTTACATGTTTACAATAATTATTTATGCTTATTTAATAAGCTGAATACTTCGTGAAACAAATTGATTAAGTGCTTCGCCTTGTAGCATATTATTTGAAATAAGTGCAAGGTCAATAATTTGCTTAGTTATGGTGCTTTTTGAGCCAAACTCTTTAAGAATCGATTCTTTTTTTGATTCAAGTTCGTCAATTTGTTTTTGCAAATCTTCTTTTTTGTCTTTTTCTTCGGTAGAAATTTCCTCATCTTTTTTATCCTTATGAGCATTTTCAAGCTCATCTTTTTCCTTTTTTAAAGGAGTAATTTCTTTTTCAATGTCGGCTATTTCTTTGCCTGTTGCTTTTGAACATTCGGCATTAATTTTAGAAATAATTTCATGATTTGTATTTACCACTAAATTATAGCTGTCAGGTAATTCTCCATAAAAGCCCATACCCGGATTCATTTTTGCCATATCTTTCATACGTCTCATGAATTCTGATTGTGTTATCATAACTGGCAAATCATTTTCATTAAGTGCTTCAAATTGTACAATATAATGTTCCGAAGGACTTTGAGATTTAAAAACAGGTGTTAAGAGTGCTTGTTCTTGTGCTGAAATTTTAGATTCTTTTACTTCATCTTTTTGAATTAATTTGTCAATCACATCAGAATCTACGCGAGTAAACTGGCTTTTTTCAAATTTTTGTTCAAGTTGATTTATAAAATGAGCATCTAAATGTCCGTCTAAAATAAGCACATCGTACCCTTTATCTTTTGCTTTTTTAATATAGCTGTATTGTTTTTCGGTGTCGGTTGTGTATAAATATATGAGCGAACCATTTTTATCGGTTTGATTTTCTTTTATGAGCTTTTTATATTCTTCAAATGTAAAGTACGCATTATCAGTGTTTTTAAGTAATGCATATTTTTCAGCACGCTCATAAAATTTTTCATCACTTAACATACCATAGGTAATGAATAATTTAAGGTCGTCCCATTTTTTTTCAAATTCATCTCTATTTTTTTTGAAAATTTCTTGCAATCTATCAGAAACTTTTTTTGTAATATGATTTGAGATCTTCTTAACATTTTGATCACTTTGTAAATAGCTTCGAGAAACATTAAGCGGAATATCGGGCGAATCTAAAACACCGTGTAGTAATGTTAAAAATTCAGGTACAATTCCTTCAACAGAATCGGTTACGAAAACTTGATTACAGTATAATTGTATTTTGTTTTTTTGAACTTCAAAATTATTTCTGATTTTGGGGAAATATAAAATTCCAGTTAAATTAAACGGATAATCAACATTCAAGTGAATGTTAAATAAAGGATCTTCGCTTACAGGATATAGTTCTTTGTAAAAATTTTTGTAATCTTCATCTTTTAAATCCGTTGGTTTTTTTGTCCAAGCTGGTGTTGTGTTATTTATAATTTTATCTTTATCCGTATCAATGTATTTCCCATCTTTGTACTCTTGTTCTTTACCAAATGCAATAGGTATAGGTAAAAACTTACAATATTTTGTTAAAAGTTCATTAATTTTTGCAGGAGCAAGATATTCTTTTGAATCTTTATCTATAAATAAAACCACATCGGTTCCAACAGTTTCTTTTTCTATAGGAGTTATAGAATATTCGGGACTTCCATCACATTCCCATTTAACAGCTTGCGCGTCTTTTTGGTATGATTTTGTATGAATTTCTACTTTTTTTGAAACCATAAAAGAAGAATAGAATCCAAGACCAAAATGCCCAATAATAGCATCTATGTTATCTTTGTATTTTTCTAAAAACTCTTCGGCTCCCGAAAAAGCTATTTGATTAATATATTTTTCAACCTCTTCGGCGGTCATACCAATTCCTTGGTCTGAAATAGTTATTGTTTTCTTTTTTTCGTCAACAGATACTTTTACTGTTACTTGCGAGAGGTCTTCGTTATATTGACCAAGTTTGGCGAGAGTTTTAAGTTTTTGGGTAGCATCTACTGCGTTTGAAACAATTTCACGTAAAAATATTTCTTGGTCGGAGTATAAAAACTTTTTAATAATTGGGAATATGTTTTCAGTACTTATTCCTATTTGTCCTTTTTGCATATTTATAAAAAATTAGGGTTACACATTTTATTTTGTGCAACCCTAAATCAAATCCTATGCCATCAGAAAGAACAGTGTCATAAAGTCATGTTCTATAAAAAAAAACTGACAGTTTTTGCAAAACATTTTATATCGTTTCGGTAGGAACAGGGAAAAATCCTAAATTTCTAAAGAAAAAATCAATAGTAAATAGAATGAGCAAAACTGAAATAAATACAATAATTCCTATTTGTAAGACACGTTTTGAATCAGCTTTTTTACGTATTTTCTCTTGTTCATGAATAGCCCATACAATATTATTTAAAACTTTCCTGAATGCTTCAGGTCCTTTTTGAATAAATGTTATAGCTCCAAAATAAGAAGCAGAGGCAGCTATATCCACATCGCTATGACTTGAGAGCATGATAACATCAATGCTTGGGTCGTATGCTTTTAAATCGTTAAGAACCGCAATTCCGTTTTGTGCCTCTTCGTCATCAGAATCTTCAAGAAAGTAATCCATAATTACAAGACAAATAGATTTTTTGGGGAATTTTCTTGTTTTGATATAGCTAAGTAAATCTTTTCCGTTTGTAAATCCTTTTGTTTTTTTGAAACTCCGTGTGTTTTTAAATTGCTCTTGTAAAACTTTTAGTTGTAGCTCATTGTCGTCAACTATAAATATAAATACTTCGCAGTTTGTATGTTTTATACCTGTATTTCCGGGGTCAACAGGGGTTTTACCTTGAGCTCTATTCGTTGTTGAAATTTTAAAATTTTCGAGTTTTCGTTTCTCAATTTCTTTTTTCTTTTGATTTAATGAAATTTTTTCAGCCTCTTGTTTTTTCTGAGCTGCTTTAGACTTTTCGCTTTTTGTTTTTGCAGTTGCTTTTTTTACAGGCTCTGCTTTTTTCTTTTTTTGAGCTTTTATTGCTACAGTTTTTTCTTTCTGTTCTTTTTCTTCTTCTATTTTTTTCTCATCATTTTTTGTTTCTGTTTGAGCATTAATAGGAGGAGTGTCCTCTTCTGCCTGTGTTTCTATGCTTTCTTTTATAGAAATAGGAGAGGAGTCTTTTAAAGGAATCTCTGTTGCTTGTGTCGGCGTTGCCTCTTCTGTCTGTTGCAAGTCTGATTGTGCAGGTGTTTCTTGTAAAGGAATTTCAACCTTTGTAGGTTCTTCTTTTTTTTGTTCTGTAAAAACTTGCTCTTGTTCTGCGTTTTCTATTTGCTTTTTTACAGACTCTTCTATTTGTTCAATTTCTTTGAGTTTGTCTAAAATCTCTTGTTTTACCTTTTCTAATTCAAGTAAAGAATTGTTAATTTGGTTCATGTTATTAATTTTAGTATTAAACATAGTTAGGGAGCTATAAAAATACAAAATAAAAATAACTTGACCAACTGCTTTGTATGTTTTTTTATAAAAGAATACATAAAGTCAATAATAATACTATTATAACTAAAAATGTTTTACCAAGAAAAATGTTTAAATTCCTTTGCACATCTATATTTTGAACATTATATATAGAATAAATTATATTTTGTATTCTGATATGAGCATTTGAATTTTTTACAACAATTTCAATATGTTCGGCTGAATTTTTTATTTCTTCTACTTCATTTTTTTTTGCTAAGATAGCAACAAAACTTTCTGGCAATGTATGTTGAATAATTTCAAACATATCTAAGCCATTTAAACTATTAAATTCATTATTATCTTCAAATGTATATTCAGATATTATTACTGAAATGTTTTTTTTATTTGGTTTTTGAATAAATGTTTCCTCAAAAAAAGCTTCGGCACTTTTATATTGTATAAGCGTATGAGGAATATCGAGTTTGAATTTTTTTAAAAAAGACGCTAAAAAAAACGTATCATTACTTACTAAATAAACAAACACATGTGGCGAAATAGTGTTTAACAGCTTTTTGTATAGCGTATGTGTTTTTATATTAATTAGTATTGAAGAAAATCGCATGTTTTTATCCAAAAAATATGTACGTTATTATAATTGCAGCGATAACTCCTGCCAAATCAGCTATAAGTCCCGCAGTTACTGCATATCTTGTTTTTGTAATTCCCACCACTCCAAAATATAACGCTATGATATAAAATGTTGTGTCTGCCGCCCCTTGAAACACAGATGCAAGTCGTCCGCTAAAAGAATCTGCACCAAAAGTATTCATTGTTTCTACCATCATTGCTTTTGCACCACTTCCGCTTAAAGGTTTCATAAAGGCAGTAGGGAGCGCATCAACAAAACGAGTGTCCATATTAAACCATTCTACAATATATTTAATGCCATCAAGCAACATGTCCATTGCTCCAGAAGCACGGAACACGCCTATAGCAACAAGCATTCCCACCATAAATGGAATTATTTTTACGGTTACCGAAAATCCTTCTTTTGCTCCTTCAATAAAGGCATCATATATATTAATTCGTTTATATAAGGCTCCTGCCATAAAGCCAATAATTATGCTTAAAAGAATAAGATTGCTGGCAATTGTTGTAAATGTTTCAAGTTCGTTTTTATCTAAATGTGAAAGGAAAAAAATTAAAGCTGCCAAAAAAACAACAACTCCGCCAATCCATGATATAACAGTTTTATGTAATAAATTTAATTTTTGTCGTATGCCGACATATAAAATTGCTGTAATTGTTGAAACGGCGGTGGCTATAAGTAAAGGAATAAAAATATCGGTTGGATTTGCAGAGCCGGCAGTTGCTCTAAGTGCTAATATTGATACGGGAATTATTGTAAGTCCTGAAGTGTTAAGTGCCAAAAACATTATTTGTGCATTTGAGGCTGTGTCTTTTTTGGGATTGAGATCCTGAAGACTTTGCATGGCTTTTAAACCTAATGGTGTTGCCGCATTGTCAAGCCCCAGCATGTTTGCAGAAAAATTCATTACTAATTGCCCGTTTGCTGGATGATTTTTTGGTATTTCCGGAAATAATTTTGAGAAAAAAGGTCCAACAATCCGAGATAATACAGAAATAGCACCTGCTTTTTCACCAATATTCATAAAGCCAAGCCAAAGAGTCATCACACCAGTTAAAGGAAGAGCAATATTCATAACAGCTGTAATCGACATGTCAAACGTGCTTTGAATCATTCGCTCAAATACCGTGTTGTCTCCAAAAAATAAAAATTGAATAATAGCAACAATAAATCCGATAATAAAAAAGCCTACCCAAATGTAATTCAGTACCATAATGTTTAAGATATTCGTCGCCCTTTCCAATAAAGAGGCTTTGTTAATGCAAAAATAGGGATTAATGTAATATAAATAAAATAAAAAAACTGAAATGGAATTGATAATACAATAAAACGTTTCTTGTTAAAAAATGGCAGTGTTGTGTAAAAGAAAATACCGTCTATAATTATTTTTGCGATTAAAAGAGTTATTGCGAGCGGAAGTATTTGTATATATAATATGCTTATTATAAACGCTACAAAAATACTGGCATTTTCAAGATACACGCAGTTGGCAATAAAAATAGAGTCAAAATCTTTGTAAGCTGCTGATTTTGAACTCCACCTGATTCGTTGTTGTATAAAGCTTTTGATAGAATTTGGTGGCAGAGTATATACAAGTGCATTTTTATCTTGAATAAATTGTATATGCGTATTTGTATTTTTTTTTGCTGCATGTAATAAAAATATATCATCTCCCGAGGCGTATGTTTCATTTCTTGAAAGAGTTGCTAATTCTTTTGATATAAGCATATTTGCTGCATTACAACTATACGGATGATTAATGTTTGCCAACCCGCCTTGTGTTGCAATTAATGATAAAAAATCAAGGGTAAAAAAGCGTTCAATCACTTTTTTTTCATGAATATGATCTACAGCCCCAAATAAAAAGCATAGTTTGTTTTGAGGAATATGCGCAGCAAATGTTGATATCCATTTTTGGTTCATAGTACAATCTCCATCGGTAAAAAGTAAATAATCACCTTTGGCATGTGTTTGTGCAAAAGCAATTGCTTGTTTTTTAGAAATGCTGTTGTCTGGAGCAAGATATGTATAAAAATTTGGAAGTTTTGCACACTCAGCTTCAAGAATTACACCTGTTTCGTCTTCGGAATGGTCGTTAATAATAATAACTTCAAATAAATGAGAGGGATAATCTTGTAATTTTAAATATTGTATAGTTTGAGCAATAGTTTGAGCTTCGTTTCTTACGGCTATAATTACAGAGATAAATGGCAAGGAGCATGAGTTTGCTGATTTTAATGGGTGTTTCCACCCGTATGTTGCAGCAAAAATAACGCCTGCATATACACATGTAATAATGCCAAAAATTATAATAAGCATTTTAGGTTGTATTTGTTTGCCATAAAAATACAAGAAATACCAATAAGTTGTGCGTTTTTTTTGATGAGAGTAAAAAAAAGTACTAATTTAGCCGACTATTTAATAGCTTTTTTATAATAGTATAAAAATATGTGGACAAAACTGGCTGGTTTTATTTTGCGATATCGAGCAATGATTATTATAACATTGTTTGTATTGACCTTGGGAATGATATATAATGCCAGAAATGTTAAACTTTCTTATGAATATGCAAATATGCTTCCCGAAAAAGATACTGCATTTCTTGAGTTTCAGAAATTCAAATCTTATTTTGGCGAAGATGCAAACATTATGGTTATTGCTATGCAAGACCATAATTTTTTTGAGTTAGAAAAGTTTAACAATTACCTTGATGTGTGTGATTCTGTATCATCTATTGAGGGAGTTGAAGGGATATTATCATTTGCTCATGCGTTTAAATTGCAAGGAACACGACTTGCTAAATTTTTTGAAACAAAACCACAAACGCAAGAAGAACTTGATTCAATTTCTCAATTGATTTTACATCAAGATATTTATAGAAATCTTTTATATAATGACACATCTCATGTGTATTTAATAATGCTAACTATCAACAAAAAAATACTTGATAGTCCCGCACGAGAAGCGTTGCTTGATGAAATTATTGAGTTGTTTGATATGTACGGAGCAGACAATTCGCAAGAGATTATATATTCTGGCTTGCCATTTATTCGAACCAAAACTTCATTGAAAATACAAAGCGAACTTGTTCTTTTTGTTTTTTTAGCTGCATTTGTGTGTGCTCTTATATTATTCTTATTTTTTCGATCGCTGAAAATAGTGTTTTTTACTATGTTAATTGTAACAGTTGCTGTTTTTTGGATGCTTGGTTGGATGGGGATTTTGGGCTATGATTTTACTATTTTAACGGCATTGTTACCACCACTTATTATTGTTATTAGTGTGCCCAGTAGTGTGTATTTTCTTAATAAATACCACCATGAATATGCTTTGCATAGCAATAAAATAAAAGCCTTGCAGCGTGTTATTAGTAAAGTTGGAAATGCTACGTTTTTAACAAATTCTACTACTGCATTAGGATTTGCTACATTTATTATTACTGAAAGTAGAATTTTAGTTGAGTTTGGTATTGTTGCCTTTTTAGGGATTATGAGTATTTTTTTACTTACTATATTGTTAATACCTACCATTTTTAGTTATTTATCTCCACCTACTCAAAGGCAGGTTAAACATCTTGAAAGTCCTGTTATACAGGGTGTTGTAAAGTTTTTTATTAAAACAGCATTAAAACATCGAAAAGTTGTATATACCATCGCTGTTCTTCTTCTTTTGGTTGGTGTTTGGGGGATAACTAAAATGGAAAGTACGGGATATATGGTAGATGATTTACCACCTGATGATCCAATTCTTACTGATTTGCAGTACATTGAAACGCATTTTAATGGAATTTTACCACTTGAAATACAAGTTCAAACCGAAAATAAAATAAATATTTTACGTGATAGAGATTTTTTACAGCGTTTATTAGATTTAAACGATTCGCTTAAAACATATCCCGAAATTTCAAAATCGCTTTCAATAGCTGATCTTATACGTTTTGCGTGGCAGGCTCATAATGGCGGCGATCCACAATATTATACATTGCATAATAGTATAGATTTTGGATTTCAGAATAAAATGGGACGATTGGTACGCTCGCAAGATGCAAAAATACAATATGCTATTGTTGACAGCACTAACACCCGTTTTCGTGTAAAATGTAATGTAAAAGATGTTGGAACAATACGCATGAAAACTGTTGAGACAGATTTACGTGCTGATTTAGATTCAATTTTTCCACCCGACACATATACTACAACTATTACCGGTTCAAGTATAGTGTTTTTTAAAGGAACAAATTATCTTATTAAAAATTTATTTTCGAGTTTAATTCTTGCCATAGTCATAATTGCGTTTTTTATGTCATCTATGTTTCAATCAAAACGAATGGTGTTTGTGGCCTTATTACCTAATTTATTGCCTTTAGTTTTAACCGCAGCACTTATGGGATTCTTCCACATTCCTATAAAACCATCAACAATTCTTGTGTTTAGTGTTGCATTTGGAATCTCTGTTGATGATACAATTCACTTTTTGGCTCGATATAGACAGGAATTAAAACTAACAAATTGGAATATCGGCAAATCTGTTGTTTATGCACTTCGCGAAACAGCTACAAGCATGATTTATACAACGGTAATTTTATTTTTTGGTTTTGGAATTTTTGTGGCATCTCAATTTGGAGGTACTGTTGCCTTAGGAGCTTTAGTGTCAATAACCTTATTGTTTGCCTTGTTTTCAAACATCCTTATATTACCAAGTTTGCTGTTGACATTAGAGAAAGCAATCACAAATAAATCGTTTAAAGAACCTTTGTTACAAATTTTTAATGAAGAAGAAGATATAGAATTAGATGAATTAAAAATTACGCAACATTCTGATTTTTTAGATAAAAACTAAAGATGCATGACAGATGAAAATTAAAATATTAGTAACAGGTGGAGCTGGATTTATTGGTAGTGCCTTGGTCTCTGCACTCTTAGCAAAACAAAATTATTATGTAGTTGTAATTGATGATTTATCTACTGGTGATATTTTGAAGTTACCTCCTCGTGATACTCAAAACTTTAAATTTATTCGTTGTGATGTAAACGATTATCAAAGTATTGCAGCAGTGATGCATTCGTATAAATTTGATTATGTATTTCATTATGCTGCAATGGTTGGGGTTATAAGAACACAACAACACCCATTAAAAGTTTTGCATGATATAGACGGAATACGTAATGTATGCAGTTTGTCTAAAAACACAGGCGTTAAACGCTTGTTTTTTGCATCTTCATCTGAAATTTATGGAGAACCATTTGAAATCCCTCAACATGTATATACTACTCCTCTTAACTCCAGAGTGCCATATGCTATTGTGAAAAATGTGGGCGAGGCATATTTGCGTTCGTATTATCAAGAATTTGGACTTGAATATTCAATATTTCGCTTTTTTAATACCTACGGACCTAAGCAAAGTATGGATTTCGTAATGAGCAAATTCATGATTAAAGCTCTTAAAAATGAAAATATTGAAATATATGGTGACGGAAGCCAAACACGTACGTTTTGCTATATAAATGATAATATTGAAGCATGTTTAAATGCGTTTGAACAAAATCTTGTGGTAAATGATGTGGTGAATATTGGTGGTAACAAAGAAATTACTATTAAAAATTTAGCTGAAATTATTATACAAAAAACAAATTCAAAATCTAAAATTGTACGTGTACCTCCGCTTAAAGACGGAGATATGCATAGACGATGTCCTGACAATACATATATGAAAGAACAATTGCTAAAACGTGAGTTGATTCCTCTTGAAGAGGGAATTCAAAAATTATTGCATGTTGGACTTTTTGATAATACTAAGTGATTGAAGAATAGTGTTTTATTGTAAAAACACGTCTCTGTTTTAATGAGAAATAAATATGAAAAGTTTAAAACCGTATCAAACGTATATAAATAACGAACTTATCAAACGTATTGATTCGCCTAAGTATCAAACACCTAAGGGATTGTATGAACCCTGTGCGTATATTTTAAAAAATGGAGGAAAACGTGTACGTGCCTCATTAGTTCTTATGGCGACTAAACTTTTTTCTCAAAATTATTCGCAAGCTATTTCTACAGCTTTGGCATTTGAAACATTTCATAATTTTACTCTTATTCATGATGATATTATGGACGATGCATCTTTGCGGAGAGGGCAACAAACGGTGCATGTAAAATGGAATACAAATACGGCTATTCTTTCTGGTGATGCGGTAATGATTCTTGCATATACGTTTTTTGAAGAAACGCAAGAATATATGCCAAAATTATTTAATCTACTTAATACAACTGCTCTTGAAGTGTGTGAAGGACAGCAATATGATATTGATTTAGAACAAGCAGATTTAACCGATTCTATTGTGTCTGAACGTATGTATATTCGTATGATAGAGCTAAAAACATCAGTATTAATAGCGGCATGTTTAAAAGCTGGAGCAATTATTGGCGGCGCATCTGATAAAGATGCCGACTTATTATATGAGTTTGGTAGAAATCTTGGAATTGCGTTTCAGTTGCAAGATGATTTGTTAGATACGTATGGCGAGGTGCAAACCTTAGGAAAAAAAATAGGAGGGGATATTTACGAAAATAAAAAAACATTTCTTGTAATTAAAGCTCTTGAAAAATTGCCATCTAAAGAATCGCAAAATCTTATTGCTCTTTATAAATCTAAGGATTCTTCACAGTCAAAATATAAAGATGTTATAAAATTATTTGATATGGCAGCTGTAAAAGAAATTACAGAGGCGTGTGTGGCTGAATATTTTTCTCGTGCCGAAATGTGTTTGTCAAAAGTTTCTGTTTCTCATGATGATAAAGTTGAAATGTATAACTTTTTAGATGATTTAAAACAAAGAAATTTTTAAAACGATAATTTTTTTTGTGATTTCATGGGATTTTAATTTACCTTTTGTATCTTAGCCCTGATTTTTAACTAAAAACTTAAAAGTATGAAAAAATTAATTTACGTATTTGGAATTATTTTAGGATTTGCATTCGCTGCATGTACATCAACTCCAACAGCTCAAACTGATGAAGCTATTGAAACTGAGCAAGATGAGATAGAGGCAGTTGTTGACGAAATTGACGAAGCTGCTATTGATGCTGTGGTTGTAGATTCTCTTGAAGTACAAGTAGACGAAGAAGAATTTGTTGAAGAATAATTCAAACAAATATTCAAACAAAATCTAAAAAAAGTCTATTCATATTTTGAATAGACTTTTTTTTATATCATATTCATAATTTTTTTGCTTTTTTAATAGTATAAAATTACAATTCTTTGGAACAGTAATTTCACAATTGCAATGTTCATCTATTTTCCTGTGCGTATTGATGTTATAAAAGATTGAATTGTATCTGATAAGTTGTCTGACTTTTGAATGGCTTGAATAAAAGCACTGCCAATAATTACCCCATCTGCATATTCACTTGCTTTTTTGTATGTTGCATTATTTGATATGCCAAATCCAATAAGGCGAGGAGTTTTTAAATTCATGTTTGAAATGCGAGCAAAATATGCAATTTGTTCATTATCAATATCCATTTTGCTTCCTGTTGTTGCTGCAGATGATACCATATATATAAAGCCGTTTGATGCTTTATCAATTTGCAGCACACGTTCTTGCGGTGTTTGTGGAGCTATTAAAAAAATCACACTAATGTCATATGATTCAAAGAGTGTTTTGTATTTTTCTTCATATTCCCATAAAGGTAAATCAGGAATTATAACACCGTCAATACCAATTTCTTTACACGATTTGCAAAAACTCTCGAAGCCAAACTGATAAATAGGATTAATATATCCCATACATAATAGGGGTATTGATACTGTTTTGCGAATGCTGCGTAATTGATTGAACACACCTTCTATTGTAATGCCATTTTGTAAAGCAACAGTGCTGCTGTCTTGAATTGTTTTACCATCGGCAAGTGGATCGCTGTACGGAAGCCCAATTTCAATCATATCAACTCCTGCTTTTTGTAATTCTTGAATGACGGTTGCGGTGTCATGCAAATTAGGATATCCAGCAGTCATGTATATTGAAAGTATTGTGTCTTTTTTTTCGGAAAATAGTTGTTGAATTCTATTCATAGTGTATAATTTAAAACGAATCTTTGTATTTTATATATGTCTCCATGTCTTTATCGCCTCGCCCCGAAAGATTTACCACAACAATATCGTTTGGTAAAAAATTATTTTTTTCGAGTGCTGCTAAGGCGTGTGATGACTCTAATGCGGGAATGATGCCTTCGAGTTTTGTAAGTAAAAAAGCAGCACGCAGTGCTTCTTCATCGCTTGCATTTTGTACACGAGCACGTCCTGTTTCGTACAAATGTGCATGAAGTGGTCCAACTCCCGGATAATCAAGTCCCGCAGAAATTGAATATGGTTCTATAATTTGTCCATCTTTTGTTTGCATAACTAACGTTTTGCTTGCATGTAATATGCCTGTATTTCCAAGTACAGTTGTTGCTGCCGATTTTCCAGAATCAACACCTAAGCCCGCAGCTTCAACCGAAATAAGCGTAACACGTTCATTGTCTAAAAAATGATAATACGCACCTGCGGCATTGCTTCCGCCTCCAATACATGCAATTATATAATCAGGATAGTTGCGTCCGATTGTTTCTTGTAACTGCCATTGTATTTCTTCGCTAATAATAGCTTGTAGGCGAGCAACCATGTCAGGGTAGGGGTGTGCTCCAACAACGCTCCCAATAATATAAAATGAATCAGGATTGCTTATCCAATATCGAAAGGCTTCATTTGTTGCATCTTTTAGTGTTTTACTACCGCTTTCAACAGAAACCACTTTTGCACCAAGCATTTCCATACGTTTTACATTTGGTTGTTGCCGTTCAACGTCAATTTTACCCATAAAAACAATGCACTCTAATCCCATTAAAGCACACACTGTTGCTGTGGCAACACCATGTTGACCAGCACCTGTTTCTGCAATAATTTTTGTTTTTTGTAAACGCTGCGCTATTAAAACTTGTCCTATACAATTATTAATTTTGTGAGCACCGGTATGATTTAAATCTTCACGTTTTAAATAAATGTTTGTGTTGTATTTTTCTGATAAACGCGTAGCTTTATATAAGGCAGATGGTCGTCCTACATAATTTTTTAAGAGATCACGGTATTCTTTTTGAAATGATTCAGATTCAATAATTTGTATGTAATTGTTTTCTAATTCTTTAATGTTTGGATATAACATTTCTGGAATAAAAGCTCCTCCAAAATTTCCATAATACCCTTTATTGTTAACTGTATATTTCATTATTTATGTTTTTATGCAAAAGTATGCTTTTTCAGTATTTTTTATGTTTTTATCTACATCTTTTTAAAGATTTCAGCTTGTTAATATCTTATTTAAAAACATCTGTAGTTTTTCTATTCATTTTTTTATTTTTGTTTTTTACAAAATCAAACAATTAGTACAATGAATAGAGATACAAAAATTTTCGATTTAATAGAACAAGAACATAATCGTCAGTTACAAGGTATTGAACTTATAGCGTCAGAAAACTTTGTGAGCGAGCAGGTAATGCAAGCTATGGGCTCGTGTTTAACAAATAAATATGCTGAGGGATATCCGGGTAAACGATATTATGGTGGTTGCCAATTTGTTGATGAGGTTGAGCAACTTGCTATTGACAGAGCAAAAGAATTGTTTGGTGCAAGCTGGGCAAATGTGCAGCCACATTCAGGTGCTCAGGCAAATATGGCTGTTTTTATGACTGTATTAAAACCCGGTGATACATTTTTAGGATTTGATTTGTCGCATGGTGGACATTTATCGCATGGTTCGCCAGTTAATTCTTCGGGATTGCTGTACAATCCTATTGCATATAAGGTAAAAGAAGAAACTGGTATGATTGATTATGATGAGATGGAACAACTTGCTCTTGCTCATTTTCCAAAATTAATAGTGGCTGGAGCATCGGCATATTCTCGTGATTGGAATTATGAACGTATGAGGGCTATTGCTGACAAAGTGGGGGCTATTTTAATGGCAGATATTGCGCACCCCGCAGGATTAATTGCAAAAGGTTTGCTTAATAATCCATTTCCTCATTGTCATATAGTTACTACTACTACGCATAAAACATTACGTGGACCACGTGGAGGATTGATTTTGATGCACGAAGATTTTGAAAATCCATGGGGTGTTACAACTCCTAAAGGAGGATTGAAAACGGTTTCTCAGATGTTAGATTTTTCGGTATTCCCAGGTGTGCAAGGCGGTCCATTAGAACATGTTATTGCTGCAAAAGCAGTGGCTTTTGGCGAAGCTTTAACTGATGAATATACTCACTATATAACACAGGTTAAGAAAAATGCTTCGGTAATGGCACAAGAATTTATAGCAAAAGGCTATAAAGTTATTTCAGGAGGCACAGATAATCATTCAATGTTGATTGATTTGCGTTCAAAATTTCCAGACATGACAGGCAAGCAAGCTGAAAATGTTTTAGGTGAGGCTGATATCACGATTAATAAAAATATGGTTCCGTTTGACAGTAGAACTCCTTTTACCACCTCAGGTTTTCGACTTGGAACGGCAGCTATAACAACTCGTGGGGTAAAAGAATCTGAGATTATTTCTATTGTTTCTTTTATTGATACAGTTTTGTCTCATTCACATGATGCGGCTGTAATTTCTGATGTTCGTAAAAGTGTAAATACGCTTATGAGTTCATATCCTTTGTTTGCGTAGTTTTTTTAATCAGGAGTAATGTATTTAATACATTATTATCCGATAAAAATAACAAAGCAAAAGAAAAAGAGACTTCTCGCTACGTTCGAGATGATATTCAGTTAGTTATGTTTTGTTTTGAAATTGATTGGTGATGAAATCGCTAACCAACCCCAAAACAAAAAAATCAAATAAACGTATTGTCATTCTGAGCGTAGCGAAGAATTTGAAAATTTTAGTCGGGCAACAATAATTTTAATATTTATATCTTCTCTAATTTTTTACATAAAAAATTGGATTTCTATATGTATTTCCAATTTTAAAGGTGTTGGTGGCTATATTGAATACTAAAAACCCCTAATAGGGAATTTTTTTATAGATTTTATTGCTTGTTTGTGATTATAGTTTTTTACAGAAAGTGTTAATATAATACTATATTCAAAGGTTTGTTCTATTTCTAAAAAACATCTTTTAGAAAACACGAAAGCTACAATTATCCTTCAAAATCACAATATAAATTCAGTATTGATTATTTAAAGAATTTATCGTTAGGATGTGGTACAGCAGATTTTCGTGCATTACGGCCAGGCAATGCCAAGTCATGAATTTCAAAACTAAGTGTAACTTCATGAGAACCACCAGTAGAAAGTCCTGCAGCAGAAATAGTCATGTCGTAATTATATAAAAATCTATATAATTCTTTATTGTTTTTAGAATATTTAATATATCCTAAGGTAAATATCATTGAATCAAAGCTTTTTTTCTTAATATCTTCAATATAATCGGCTAATTGTTCACGTTTCCAATATTGTTTTCGCATCCACGCTCCAATGTACAAAGAAGATACAAACGAAATTTTTGATGGAATTACTGCATTTAATCCAAATGATAATGTTTTTGCTCCTGCTTCCTCTCCTTTAAATAAATATTGCGATTCCGCTTGATTTTCATAAAGGAATCCTGGTGTTAATAAGAAGAAACGATTATGAAATCCACTTCTATTAATACGAACCATTGAATACCCATGAATTACCATTTTCATAGGAAGAGGTGCTTCATTACCATCATCTAACCATGAAAAATCGGGTTCTGATAAATGGTGAAATGCTATACCAAATGTATTTGCAGCAATATATTTTACTGGTGTTTCTCGAATATTAAATCGCACAATCATACCAGCACTATAATCAAAAGCACCTTTTGAACCAACACCATCTTCTGGAGCAACGAACTCAGTTTCATAAATAGCACCAAAACGCGGGTCATATTGGTCAGTAAACGTTAACCCTCCGTAATCTATTGTTTTATAAACATATTGTGCACCTGCACCAATTTGAATCATAAAATCAGGTAAAATACGAATTTGTTTTGCATATGTAAGTCCACCATTAAATGTATTTAAGAAATTTTGTCCTTGCGTGTTTCTTGTCATATGAGCACCAAAGCCACCTTGTGCAAATTTGTCGTCGTAATAGTCAAATGCAATACTTTGAGTGCCATACTCACCAGGCACGTTTACCCACAAATGCCTATCACTAATTGTACCTCTTAATCCAGGATTAACCCCCGTAAAAGCAGGATTATAATACAATTCTTTAAAATAAAACTGCGAAAAGTTAGGGTCTTGAGCTCGCAATACACTTACGCATAATAGCAGAGGCAATAAAGCAACTATAAAAAGGTATATCTTTTTCATTGTATATAGTGTATTATTTTTAACATTTATTCTCTCAACACAATTATATAATAAACTCTAAATAAAGCTATGATATGCAAACATACAAAAATAATCTAAAAAGTACATCTTTATTAACAAATAATAAGAAAAATAATTTTAATTTGATTTCACAAAACTTTCTAAATAAAAAATAAAGATAATATATTTTTTTACAATATTATATAATATTTGCTTTTGAATCAAAAAAAATGCAACTAAAATGTTTTTTTTTTTGTCATTCATAGGGCAAATATGTATATATTTGTCAGTTAGTAGTAAAACCGTATTTTACAATGAGATTATTCCCCTTATTCATTTTGTTTAGTTTTATACTAAGCATTCAAACAAGTATTGCACAAGTACCTCTTGCACCAAATTGTCAAATTAATTCAGGTAATCCAGCATTTCCTTTTCCTCAATTTTTAGAATATTCACAAGGAAAAACATTGGCAAAATATAATGCCGAAGGGGTTACGCATTGTGATATGGAACAAGCAATACGTGATGCGTATATTACTATGATGAATAGAGCACGGTATTCGGGGCAAGAATTAAATGGTGTGAAATATATTTATTACAATCATGGTTCTGTACCTGAAAATTTTAACACATTTGTTTCTGAGGGAGATGGCTATGCTATGCTTGCCGCTGCGTATATGGCTGATAAAAAAACATTTGACGGTTTGTGGCTTTGGGTTCACGATAATAGATTAAGTGGTGTAACGCGTTATTTAAATTGTCAACCGCTTCGTACCGACTATCGCTATGGGAGTTTTTTACCTGGCTGGGACTGTGATGCAACAGATGGCTCTGGTTCTACAGCAATAAATTCTGCAACAGATGGTGATTTTGATATAGCTCTTGCATTGTTAATGGCACATAAACAATGGGGCGATTATATGGGAATAAATGATGCTTGTGGAAATCCTATTAGTTATAAAGATGATGCTACTAAAATTATTCGAGCATTAGTTGATACACTTACATTACTTAATTTAAATGGTGGTTTTTCTGGTGTTATGTCTGGAGATATAGGTATTGATGGATATGTGAAAAATGGAAACACATGGGCTGAAACTACAAACTGGAGGACAACTCCTGCTAATACACAATATCCATGGGCACAAAATAATCCCGAAGCATACAGTGTTTCGGGACTGTTTACTGATTATATTGCTCCGGGATATTTTAGACAATTTGGCGACTTTTTAGAAAACGACAATCCTCTATTACATGAATGGTGTATTCATCAATTTAGACGAGCCGAAGCATCATCTGATTGGTTGATGGGACAAATGCACGCAAAAGGATATATTTCCTCATCTGGAAGTATGTCTGTAAATAATGACGGGTCGGTTACAACATTTGGTGCTCATCCAAGTGGACCTGCAGGTGAGGATTTTAGAGTTGGCTGGCGTACTGCGTTAAATTATGTTTGGCACGGAAATCCATCTACAACATGGAATCCTGTAACACACGAAGTTGTTGCTACGGGAAACACCTTTGAACGTGATCAGGCTATTCAACACGCTACATTCCTTAAAAATCCAGGCATTTGTGCATCTTTAGGAGCATCACCTCACCCTGTGTCAACGGCGGTAAACCATCAAGGAATTTCTCAAGTTGTGCAGCATCATACTGTAACGGGTGAAGCTACAAATAAATTTTGGACTAATTTTTTACTCGGTGCATCAGCTCCTTCTGCTGTTGCATATGGCGATGAAGAGTTGCTTGCCGAATTATATAGACAATGTGAATTAAAATGGGACGATTCAAATCCTGCAACAACCGAAACAAATCATTTATTAAGTACACCAAAATATTTTCACGGATGGTTTCGCTTGTTGGGAATGCTTACGTTAACAGGTAATTTACATGCAGCATCTGATATGGTTCCGGGAGCAAATCTTAAAGTGTATATGTCTGTAGATAAAACATTTGCTTTTGTAAACGATCAGTTACATTATACCGTAGATTATAGAAATTTCGGTTCTTTAGACGCACAAAATTCAGTTATTACTATACAGGTTTCGCCGCAATATGAAATTGTTTCAAGTGGCGGTGGCACAGTGTCTGGAAATACAATAACATATAATCTTAATACTGTTCCAGGATTTAAAACAAATACGGGAATTGCTCCTACAATAGGTTCTAAAAATTTTACTGTTCGTGTTCGTTCGCCAAAAACACTTGATAGGGTGTGCCAAACTGCTACCATTAGCTGTTCAAATGGTAAAGGATGGACAAGCAATGAATATCCTAATAATTGCACGTATTCTATGGAACGAAATTGTGTTGATATTCTTGGCGAACGTTCGCTCAAAATTACAAAAACGGCAAATAGAAGTGAGGTTAATCCGGGTATGGAGGTGGAATTTACTTTGGATTTTTCAAACTCTACTGATGCTGGTTGGCTTAATGGTGGACGAAGTAATGTGAATTTTTCATATGGATTTGCACAGTCAGGACCAAATTCATACTTTCATTTATTTCGCAATTGGAATAATGCACAAGAAGCGTATATCGATTTATCAAATTATCGTGTTTCTTATTTTATGTTTGATAATGTGAATAAAGGCATTTATAATGCTGCAACAAACCCAACTGGCTGGAGTTTAATAGGTAAGAACTTGCAAACAGGACTTGTTGCTGATTTTAATTTTAAGGGTGAAGATATTCCTACCGGACAGGATACTGATGGAAAATGGGATCAACGTATCATAATTCAATTTCCTCCTGAAATAACAGCTCCCACTCATACGGTTTTTAGTCATCTCGGCAATAGATTTCAACTACATAAAGGTACATTAATTCCTATTTGGTATTCGGTACAAATGGAGTCAAATCCTCCGGTACCTTTATTTGAAGGAAGAGTACAAGATGATTGGTCGTATATGTCTGATGATTTTAAAGTGGCAAATGCAGGAACAAATGACAATCCATATACGCTTATTGGACCAAATTATGCTGATCCTACAAATCCTGCTGGTGTTATATTAGATAGATTTGATAAAGATGCATGTACCTACTTTTTTGGTCCTAATAAAATATATACAAATATCCTTGTAGAAGAATTTGATGGTTATGTGTGGCGGCGTGTGGCTGGCGAAGGACCGCTGCCCGGACGAGAAATGTATAATGTTGAAGTTCTTGATACGCTTCCTCATGATTTTGTGTTTGATAGATTTACACTAAAAACTGCTGAGGGAATTAATGCAGAGCTGATTCAAAAAAATGGATATCAAATAATTCGCTGGGTTATGCCACGTGTGTTGGTTGGTATGAGCGGAAAAATAAAATATGTGGCAACGGCACAAGGAAATTGTCCGGGAATGACAGATAAAATTGTGGAAAATCATGCATGGATTTCATCGGATACCGATTCTCCAATTAATGATTTTACCGAAGTTAAAATAACATGTGGATTTATTCAAGAACCGCCTACTGGCACAACAATGACTAAAACTTCAAATAAAACAAAGTATGATGTTGGCGATAATATTGTTTATACCATTGATTATGAACAAACACTTGGAACTATATCAAAACCTGCAATGAGTGATAACTCTCGTTGGAAATCTATTACAGGAACGTTGCCAAGTTTTGGCGCAGCAGTGGATTTTAAACCAATTGAAAATTCATATATCTATGAAAAATACACGCATGGTAAAAATGGAAGCATCATACTTCATGTAGATCATGATGGGCAGCAAAAATTTAGTATTTTACTGCGGCACCCTGGTACAGGAGGAAAAGATGCAGGTATTCGTTTAGAATTTGAACTTTCGTATTGGGGGTCGATGGTAAATATGAAACTTTATGAAAATGGCACGCTCAAAGATGGAATTAATCAAGAAGGATACGCCGCACCATTTACTGATGCAAAAATAAGAATTGAATTACAAGATAATGCTATACAACTTTGGATTAACCAAATAACAGGATTGCCGTTTTACACATTTAGTGGACTTTCTATACAAAATGCTGGTTATGTTGGTTTTGGAAAAGATGACTGGAGTGGACATAAAATACTTGCATGGGACGCTCATTTTGACTCGGCATTTGAATTGGAAATATCTGATGTGTTGCCTCCTGATGTTAGTTTTGTGAGTGCTTCAAACTCTGGTACTGTTTCAAGTGGACGAGTTTCGTGGCCTAAAGTAGCAGGACCTGTTCTTTACGGCACAAAACTCCAACGAACACTTACAGGAAAACTGAATACCTGTCCAACAAATGGAAAAATTATTAATAATGCCTATGCAAATCCATTTGGCTATACCGTAGATTCTATAGGAGCACAAAATATTGCAGAATGTGGGGCTGTTATTGTATGTCCCGATCCTCCTATAGTAACAAGTCCAGTAAATTATTGTAAAGGAGCTACTGCCACTCCTCTTACCGCAACAGGTACATCTTTGTTGTGGTACACTACAGAAAATGGCGGAGGTGGAAGTGCAACTGCTCCAATACCAGCAACAAATGAAGCAAAAAGTACACAGTATTATGTATCGCAAACAGTAGGAGGGTGCGAAAGTGAACGTGCTCTCATTACCGTTGTGGTAAAAGAAACAGCAAAACCAATAGTTTCTACTCCAGTAAGTTATTGCATTCATGCTATTTCAAATCAACTTTCAGCAACAGGTACATCTTTATTATGGTACACAGCAGAAAATGGCGGAAGTGGAAGTGCAACCGCTCCAACACCAACAACAAATGAAGCAAAAAGCACACAGTATTATGTATCGCAAACAGTAGATGATTGCGAAAGTACACGTGCTCTTATTACTGTTGTGGTGAATAAAACAGACAAGCCAGCTGTTTCTACTCCTGTTAATTATTGCATTAACGACATACCAACTCCACTTTCTGCAACAGGTACTACATTAAAATGGTACACAACTGCCACAAATGGCACAGCACAAACTAATATTACTCCTTCAACAACGGACGCAGGTACAATATCATATTTTGTAACACAAACGCTACTTGGCTGTGAAAGTGAGCGTTCCGAAATTAAAGTTATTACTACAGAAACAGCACTGCCTACCGTAATTTCTCCAATTTCTGCATGTGTTGGAGATGTGATGACACCACTTTCTGCAACAGGAGTTGATTTACAGTGGTATAGCGATAATACTACAACTACCTCACTTGCAACTGCACCAACAC
>Ga0265293_10002844_pt1 | contig 33513 bp, 17 predicted proteins | sample Munlanlewell138R_FD_192505 | JGI IMG/M metagenome (GOLD analysis project Ga0265293, IMG submission 192505) | Leachate microbial communities from a municipal landfill in Southern Ontario, Canada - Leachate well 138R | ecosystem: Engineered > Solid waste > Landfill > Unclassified | place: Canada... | reverse complement strand
GAGATTCCTGCTGTTTAAGTAGTTTGTCGAGTACTTTTTCAGCAGAAACTTTATTGAAACCCAATATCAATAGACCTGATAACGCTTCTGCTCTGACGGTATTGTATGAAGCACCCATTTTTTCGGTGCCAATTACCACTTTAGACACTTTATCGCGCAGGTCAACAACAATACGTTGAGCGGTTTTGACACCGATGCCTTTAACGCTTTGCAGCTTGTGCACTTGCTCGGTGGCAATGGCTTCGATAGCTTCGGTGGTGGTGAGTGCCGATAGGATCAATCTGGCCGTGTTGGAACCCACCCCTGATACCGAAACAAGCTGCAAAAACAGGCTTCTTTCGGCCTCTTCATAAAAGCCGTAAAGCAGGTGTGCGTCTTCACGAATGCTCAGGTGCGTATATAGCCGGATGTGTGGCTGATCGCCAATAGCGCTAAAAGTATTCAGCGAAATATGTGTGATATATCCAATTCCGTTGTTCTCTAAAACAACAAAAGTGGGATTTTTCTCCACAACTTTCCCTTTGATAAAGTCGTACATAGAAGGCCTTATTTTTGGATAAATTCAACTTTTCGTTGATTTCGGCAAAAATACAAATATTAGCGACTGGGTAAAACGGAAATTAATGATGCTGATGTGCTGATGTGCTGATGTGCTGATTTGTTGATTTGCTGATTTGCTGATGTGCTGATGTGCTGATTTGTTGATTTGCTGATTTGCTGATGTGCTGATGTGCTGATTTGCTGATTTGAGGATGTGCTGATTTGTTGATTTGCTGATTTGTAGATGTGCTGTTGAGTTTACCTGATGTATAACTCTTGAACTTTTTAACTCGTCAACTTCTAAATTCAATTTAGCTATTGAAACAAATAATCGTTTATGAGCAAGTTTTTTTCTAATGTTTTAAAGAATTCCTTAATTTTGATGGATTACAAAAAAACCACACCATGGATAAGCTTTTTAACAAAGATGCATTGTATTATCATTCCTCTGGCAGACCCGGCAAGCTGGAGGTTATTCCCACAAAACCTTATAGCACCCAGCGCGATCTTTCGCTAGCCTATACGCCCGGTGTTGCAGATCCCTGTTTGGCCATCAACAAAACCCCTGAAGACGTGTACAAATATACCGGGAAAGGGAATTTAGTAGGCGTTATTTCAAACGGAACGGCAGTACTTGGCCTGGGAGATATTGGTCCCGAAGCCGGAAAGCCCGTGATGGAAGGCAAAGGATTGCTGTTTAAAGTGTTTGCCGATATTGATGTTTTCGACATCGAAATCAATGAGAAAGACCCAAAAAAACTCATTGAAATCATAAAAGCCATCGCACCTACTTTTGGCGGCATAAACCTGGAAGACATCAAAGCGCCAGAATGTTTTGAGGTAGAAGAAAAACTGAAAGAGATGCTGCCTATCCCTGTGATGCACGACGACCAGCACGGCACAGCAATCATCACTTCGGCAGGCCTTTTGAATGCTTTGGAAATCAACGGAAAGAAGATTGAAACACTGAAAATTGTTGTGAATGGTGCCGGAGCGGCCGCTACTTCCTGCACACGCCTATATATTAAGTTAGGTGCAACACCGGAAAACATTCTGATGTTCGACAGCAAAGGATTGATTCACAAAGGCAGAACCGACCTTAACGAAACCAAACAAAAATATGCGGTTGACAAAGAACCGATAAGTTTAAAGCAAGCCTTAAAAGGCGCTGATATGTTTCTCGGACTCTCGGTTGCCGGCATAATGAAGCGCGATATGTTGCTTGATATGGCTGATCAGCCCATCGTGTTTGCCCTGGCAAATCCCACTCCCGAGATAGCTTACGATGAAGCCATGGCAACACGCGACGATATTATTATGGCTACCGGCAGAAGCGATTTCCCAAACCAAATTAATAATGTACTCGGCTTCCCATACATTTTCAGAGGAGCACTGGATGTGCGGGCCAGACAAATTAACGACGAGATGAAACTGGCTGCCTCTATAGCACTGGCACAGTTAGCTAAAGAGCCTGTTCCCGAAGAGGTTAACATCGCATTTAATGTAAATAATCTAAAATTCGGACGAGATTATATCATTCCTAAGCCTACTGACCCGCGACTGATAGAAAGGGTAGCGCCGGCAGTAGCTAGAGCTGCCATGGAAAGTGGCGTAGCACAAAAACCCATCACCAATTGGGATGCATATATCGATGAATTAAGGAAGCGCTTAAACCTGAGCAACCCGCTGATACGGCAGATTAAAACCCGTGCCAAGCATAATCCTAAGCGTGTGATATTGGCCGATGCCGAAAATTATAAAATGCTGAAAGCGGCAGAGATTGTGCTTAATGAAGGTATTGCCGAACCAATATTGCTGGGCAGGTCCTACATCATCAGGCAATTGATTAAAGAGAACGATCTGGAGCTGAAAAATGTAGAGATTATTGACCCGACAGCAAATGATCAGATTGGACGGCGCAAGCAGTTTGCAGAAGCGCTTTTTTTGAAACGCCAACGCAAAGGATTGACCTTTCACGCAGCTCGCAGCCTGATGAACCATCGCAACTATTTTGGCCCTATGATGCTCGAAGCCGGCATGGCCGACGCACTGGTTTCGGGACTTACACGTAACTATCCGGATTCCCTAAGACCAGCTTTACAAGTTGTTGGAAAAAGAAAAGGTTCCAAAATTGTTTCAGGAATGTATATCGTGAATACCAAAAAAGGACCTGTATTTTTTGCGGATTGCACCGTCAATATTAACCCGTCTGTTGAGGAATTAGTAGAAATCACGCTTCAAACCTGCGAAACCGTTCGCGAGTTTAAGTTTACACCCCGTGTGGCTCTGGTATCTTATTCTAACTTCGGATCTGCCAGTGGTGATGTGCCAGAAAAACAGAAAAAAGCGGTAGAATACCTGCACGAACACTATCCCGACATGATTGTAGATGGTGAGCTACAGGCAAATACAGCCTTAAATCCGGAATTATTGACGGAGTCCTTTACATTCTCCAAACTTGTTGATGGACCTGCCAATACGCTGATTTTCCCCAACCTGGAATCAGGCAATATTGCCTACAAGCTGATGCAGGAATTGGGTAAGTTCGAAGTTATAGGGCCAATTCTAAACGGCCTCAATCAGCCTGTGCAGGTGCTTCAAATGGGCAGCTCGGTTTCTGAAATTGTAAATATGATTACCATTGCCGTGCTGGATGCGCAAAGCAGACAGGCAAGGAGGAAATAAAAACCTAAGTTGATTGCAAAAAAGCAAAAACCCCGCTCAAATCAAAGTTTAAGCGGGGTTTTTATGTTTAAAACAGTACGAAATGCTATTTAATATGCGCTTCTTCTACCTGCACAATTTCACCGTTAGCTTCTCTGTAAATAAATACAATAATTGAACAGCGATCGGCATTGTAGGCCACATCTATCGGGATATTGTATTCGTGGGTATAGGTTTCATTGGCAACAATTGAGGTGCTGCTTATGGTTTCTCCATTGACACCATTTACGCCTTTTCGCAGCACATGACGGTGGTAATACTCAGTAATGGTAGGCGTTTCACCAACTGATGGATCGTTGTTACGTTGTGGCGCCATAATGCTGTCTTCAACTAAGCAAACCTGCAAAAGGTATTTTTCGCTTGCATTTTGCAGGAAGCGAGAATCTATTTTCAGCGCAAGTTGGCGGTTTGCTTCGGTATAATTTGTCTCAATTTTTAGGCTTGCTTTTGCAGTCTCCTGCATAGCGGCATCCACCCGCGAAGCCCATTGGCCTTTTCCGGCAATGCGTCCACCTTCTAAGCCTCTGTTTATCATGCCACTGGGATAGCTTACGATACTGAAATCAGTTCTCCATTTATCTCCGGTATTTGTTCGGAAATCTGTATCAAAAGGGGGCTGCATAGGATCTGCAAAAAAGCCGGTATGAACAGCCATCACGATTAGTTTTTCACCATAAAGTTTTTGTAAATCACTGGCAATCTTAGCTGCCGCCGGACAATTTACACAGGTGTGACCAGTATAGTCTTCGAGCAGTACCTTTTGCACTACGTCGGCATCATCGCCACCACCACCGCCACTCTCATTAATATAAGGCGGATCAATTTTATCACAACCGGCCATAAAAATGACTGTAAATAAAGTAAGAACTGCTATTGTTAGTTTAATTTTCATCAGCATCAATTTGAGGTTATTTTCAGCTTAAAAACTTGTAGAAAGTGTAATACTTAAACCACTTGAGGCAGGCACCTGACGGCATACACCACCTACGCAAACCACGCCTTCGCTTTGGCGGCCATAAGTGAGTGCGATGCGGCTGGCTTCTTTCACATAGCCTACCGAAACGGTATAATAGTGTTGTTGCATGTCTTTGTCTGGATTTCCATAATTGTATTGATCGGCAATCGTGAAAAACCAGGTAGGTGCAATGGTATATTCAAGTAATGCAGCAGCCCAGTCGCCATCATCCTGCTCGGTAAATAGCCCCTGCATTTCGAAGCGCAAACTGTTGCGGTTAGTAATTTTATAGGTAATGTCAACCAATCCGATATTGGCTTTTACGGCTTCTTCACCGGCATGGCCTTCGATGGTGGCAATATCATAATAGAGGTTCATGTACTGCACAACGGCTTTCCATTTTTGGTTGATTTTTTTGTCGATTTCCAGGTTAAAATCCCTGAAAAAGATATGATCAGAAACCTTAAAGAAGTCGGAATTATATCCAAAAGTTCCTTGTGTATTCACTAAAGTAGAATCATTAACCTGGCTGCGAACAATGTCATTTACCTGGCTGAAGTTTAGCGCGATTCCAGTGCCGTATTTTCCTCCCAAAACACTTCCTTTCGGGATTTTATAATTTAGCTGAAACTGCATCGCCATTTCGCCATTGGGCTGGGTAGCATAAGGATATCGGGCGGCCAAACTGTAGGAATGGGTGCGGTTTATGGGCGGGATAAAGTTGATGTCCAGCGCATTACCATCGATTCCTCTATCAGATTTAAAGCTCATATTGTCAACCCTTTTCAACTGAAGCACAGCGCCCAGACCTTTCTGCGAATACGACAAAGAAGATAAAATCGACTGGCCTTCTCGGTAGATAAAGTTATTCATGGCTGAAGGGTCGTTTATTTTGTAGGCATATTCGGTTGCAAAGTTGAATTTGCCCGCGCTCAGGTTCATCCTTCCTGCCAATGCGCTAACGTTTTCGGGTAAATTAAACAAAGGGTCTTTGTCTTTTTGGTATTTGCTTACACCGCTGACGCCCAAAATCAGGCGTACCGGAGCGTCGTTCAAGCTTTTTATGCTTTGATTCAGGTCAAACTCGGCGTCTAATCCCCTGACGATACCGCGGTTTCCATTCTCAAATTTCTGCCAATAATAACGTTGTGTGCCGTAAACTCCTTTCAGCGTAATTCCGGGAGTAGGACGCAGTACAATACGCATTCCGTTGATGGAATTGTCGTAGCCGAGTGTCCATTCTTCGTAAGCACGCAACACAAGGCCGTTGCCAAACTGTTCGTAGAAATTCCCAACTGTTACACCGATAAAATCTGTTTGATAGCTGGCCCACATATTCGGAAAACCATTGCCTTCCTGCAAAGGATCGAAGCCTGCAAGTGGTGTGAGGAAAGCCTCATAGCGCACTCCTGCCGAAAACTTCCCGAGTGTGTAAGTGATATTTCCAAAGCCGTTCACACCCATTTTTCGTCCGTCGATGGTGGAATCGTATATGCCGATAGCGTTGTCGGGCTGGTAATATTGTCCGTCAATTTGAAAGCTGCCATTGACCTGAGCTTTGTCGATAAAATCCTGGGCATAACTGTGAGAAAAGCCCAGCAAAAGCACAAAAATTAATAATTTACGCATGATAATCTGGTTAGGAGATATTTATTTTACTCCGGCGATTTCTTTCACCTTTTCGTACAATTCATATTCTGCACCTTCAAAGTAGGAAGTGTGCTGAGAAACGATTTTCCCTTCACCATCAAGCAAAAAGGTATGCGGAATCATGTTTACATTCATCGCTCTTTTGAGGTCGCTATTGGGATCAAGCAGCACTTCAAATTCCCAGGATTTTCCGTTAACCATCGGCATAACGCGGGCTGTGGAGCGTGAGTCGTCGATAGAAACGGCATAAATTTTAACGCCGGTTTCTTCCTGCCAGTCAGCATAGTTTTCGTTAAAAGCATCGAGTTCTTTTTGACAAGGTTTGCACCACAAAGCCCAGAAGCTCAAGATTACAGGCTTGCCGCTGTTTGTAATTTCAGCGGTGTTAAAGTTTTTTCCGTCAAGGGTTTTAATAGTTACCTGAGGAATATCCGACTGTGCAAACAGCCCAATATTTAAGAAAAGAAGCATCGAAAAAAGGGGAAATAGTACTGCTTTCATAACTTTTTTTAGATTTTATTTTGGCAAAAAATTTACAATAAACCTATCGCGGGGCGACAAGCAGATTTGATAAATTAGACAACCAAAGTAGGGCAGAGGTTGCACTATTCGATATAGACTTCGAGCAAGGTGCAACTTTTGTTTGGATATAGCGCGACCGCCTGGATAGTGTTGGGAATTAATACGGTTTGTCCTTTTTCGAGTTCAATTTTATCTTCGAAACCCCAGTCGATGTTGCAACTGCCTTCGGTGCACAACAATATTACAAAAGAATCGAGCTGGGAGTAGTCTTTGCGGATGCCTGCTTTGAACTGAAGATAGTTGGTTGTAAAAAAAGGAGATTTTACCATATTGGTAGTTTCGTTTTCCTTTTTCTGGTAAGCTGTTTTTGCCGTGTCTGGAAGCTTAAAGTCAATGGCATCAATGGCTTCGGCGGTATGTAGCTCGCGCATTTGTCCGGCTTGATCTATCCTGTCCCAGTCGTAAATGCGGTAAGTTGTATCGCTTGTTTGTTGAATTTCGGCTATTAAAGTTCCCGGTCCTAAAGCATGAACCCTGCCGGCAGGTATAAAAAATACATCGCCTTTTTCAACCGTTTCATAATTCATCAACGCCTTGATTTCGCCCTTTTCCATAGCTTCTAAATAGTCGGATTTGGTCAATTGACGGTTAAATCCGCTGATAAGTTCTGCATCTTTATCGGCTTGCATCACATACCACATCTCGGTTTTGCCCATTCCGATACCGCGGCGCTGTGCCAAAGCATCATCAGGATGCACCTGGATGGAAAGCCAATCATTAGAGTCGATTATCTTCACCAGAATAGGAAACACATCGCCAAAACGTTCGTAAACGGCCTCGCCAACCAGATCGCCCATAAAGACTTCTACCAATTCATTCAACTCATTGCCCGATAGATAGCCGTTTTCAACCACGGTTGGGTCATCCTGAACGCCAGACAGAAGCCAGGTTTCGCCACAATTTGGCAGCTGGCCAAAGTCCATTCCCAATATTTCACGGATCTTTTGTCCGCCCCAAATCTTTTCTTTAAAAACAGCTTTAAACGTGAAAGGATATAAACTTTGCATGGATTTAAAATTTGGCGGTAAAGTTAGGGTTTTTCATACAGACGAGCACAGGCCGCCTTACGACTGTATCTTAAGGCACGAAATTTATGAATCAGTCCTGATACCCTGCTTTTCTTTGGTCAATCAAATTCGTTAAATCCACAAACTCAGCTACACTTAAACGTTCTGGACGCAGGTTAAAGCGTTCATCTGTAATGATATCCGAATTTAGCAGGGAGCGTAGTGAGTTGCGCAATGTTTTACGTCGCTGGTTGAAAGATTGCTTCACAATACGTTTAAACAACACTTCATCGCAGCCTAAGATTTGCGTTTCATTGCGTCTCAGTTTTATCACGGCCGATTTTACTTTTGGCGGCGGATTGAAAACATGTTCGCTCACCGTAAAAAGATAGTCGATTGAATACCAAGCTTGTAATAAAACACTCAAAATTCCATAAGTTTTACTTCCTGGAGGTGCGCTAAGACGCTCAGCTACTTCTTTTTGTATCATGCAAACGACTTCCGAGACCAGGTTGCGGTGATCCAGCACCTGAAAAAAAATCTGGCTGCTGATATTGTAAGGGAAATTCCCGATGATGGCGATGTTTTTCGCATCGAAGTCGTTCAAGTCAAGCTTTAAAAAATCACCTTCAATCAGTTTTTCGCGGAGGGCAGGATAATGTTCGCGCAGGTAGTTAGCAGATTCCGAATCTATCTCAACCAATTTGAGGTTTTCGGGAAAACGTTTGATCAAGTGTTTGGTAAGTACGCCGGTTCCTGAGCCAACTTCAAGCACCAGATTAGCTGTATCCGTCAGCTGTTCGCTAATTTTTAACGCGATATTTTCATCCGTTAGAAAATGCTGTCCGAGGTGTTTTTTTGGCCTTACCATAAGTTAAATATTATCGCCTCTCAGCATACGATAGCGCCTTCTGGCTTCGGCCACATACACACTTGCCGGGTATTTGTCGATTAGTAATTGAAATTTTTCACGCGCTAGTTCCTCATTTTGAATGTTAAAAGCATTTAGCATCGCACTTTCGTATAGTGCTTCATCGGCTAGATAACTATCTGGATAGCTGTTATAAATGACAGCATAAAGGCTGTCGGCAGTTGAAAAACTATTTCTTTTAACTGCAAGTTCAGCCTTTCGCATCAAAATGCGAGGCGTAATTACGGCATTTGAAACCGCAGCATTTAAGGAGTCGAGCGAAGCAGCAGCTTTTGCATCAAATCCCTGCAAAGCCAATAAGTCGGCCTGTGCAAACACCTTCAAAGTGCTGCCGGTAGTGTCTTCCATCAAAATATCCTTGATGAGCAACGACAGCGCCATCGCATCATTGGCAATAAGTTTTGAGGTGGCGGCTTTGAGTACGTTAAGTTGTGTATTGGCCCATTCAAATTCACCGATATAATAGCGCAGCCTTGCGTTTCTGAACCTGGCTTCGTGGCCGATTGGCTCATCCCCCAGTCGCTTTTCTATCTGGCTGTATAGCAAGGTGGCTTCCCAAACTTCATTTTTATAAAGATAGATATCAGCAAGTTGCAGCTTTATCAGCGAAGTTTCAACAGGATTTAGCGGCAGCTTTAAAGCTTTTTCGAGCAAGGCCACAGCCTCATCCGGTTGCGCTAGTTCATAGGTATAGATACGCGCTAAAGTGAGCGTCAAAGGATAAACTTCCGCGTTAAAACCAAGTTCTTCAAAAGTACTTTTAATAGAGGAGGCAAGCGCTTGGTAAACGGCTTCGTTGCGGGTGTTTTTTTGCTGTTCAATCAGGTATTTGGCTTGTAGTAATCCTACAACTGACTGCACATAAAAAATACCATTTTTGCCTTTGCTACGCACGTATTCAAAGCCGTCAATTGCGATATCGTAAGCCTGATTATTCATGCTAATATGTGCCAGATCAAGGATTTGTAACTCACGATCTCCTTGTCGGCGATCCAATGCTTTGGCTTGTATCAGTGCGATATCGTAATCTTTTTGTTGCAACGAAAACCAGATAAGCAGCTCACCGTAGAGCATATTATCGGGTGACTGTTGTGCTTTTTGCAAGAGTTTGGCGCGCAGCAAATCAGCCATGCTATTGTCAATATCCATCCGCAGTACGCTTTGTAACCGGCTTTTAATCAGGTCGATATGTTGTGGTTGATAATCAAGTTGATAGAGATAGTTATCGAAAGCCAAATTGTAATCACCCTGATATTGATACAAACCGGCTTTTTCGAGGTAAAAAGGATAATCAACAGAAGGCTGATCGCTGCCGAAATTATACACTTTTAGGGCATAATCGTCTAGGTTGCGCGATCGAAAAGCGTTGGCAGTTATGGCGATTCTGTTGCGCTCAGGAACCAGGTTTTTAATGATTTTGTCAAAGAGTCGTTCAGCCTTTCTTTGTGCGCCCTGGAGCTGGTAAATATAACCCAAATCAACCATAAAATTTGCTGCTCCCGGGTTTTTGTCAATCTCCGCCTTGAGCTGTTTTTCGGCTTCCTCAAAGTCATTAAGCTGTATCAGACAGTTGAGGTAATAAGAGAAATAATGCTGTGAATTGAATTGCTGATAAAGTTCCAGGTAGAGCGGAGCGGCCTTTTCCCATTCCTGACTTCTGTAGAACTGACTGGCCAAACTTTCTTTTTCAAGGCGTTGCTCTTGTCTTTCCCGCGCTGCATCACGCTGCAGCTGCGCCCTGACAGGAGTTGCCACAGTTAGCGCAAATAGCACAAGGAATAACAAAATAGTAGGCCATTTTTTCATAGTAATCAGTCTTTTTCTGTCTGATGGGCTTTTTCCAGCGTTTTTATTAACAACAAGTTTACTTCGTAGCTGTTCAAAAAATAATGATTTTTAACCTTGATACGTTCCACAGCGGCTGCTTCTGAGCGCAAATATTCGCCGGCTTTCAGCTTTTCTGTAATTATTCCTTGATCAATATCATGGCGCAGGTTTCGCAGTTGTTCGGCAGCAAAGCTTATTTGTTCCAGAAACTTGTCGCTTTCTGCTGTCAATTGCTGAAAATACAGCAAGCCGCTTTCGAGCCTTGAGCTTCTGCTTTCAGCAAAAGGATCGGTGGCTGAGGTTTGACTCAGCAGCTTTTTCATTTGCGAAATGGTGCTGTCGTGCGGCTTTTGCAGCAACTCTTGAAAAGCTAGACTATCTATCATAAGCTGGTTTTGCAGCGAGTCAATTACGTTAAGAAAAGCCTGTTGTGGATGTGGATTGGGTGAGCAGGCCGTGATGCTGAAAAGTAGTAAAAACTTAGCTGATAACAGCAAAACCAGTGTAATCCTGTAATGTTTCGGGAATGTTAATGCCATCATCTGTTTGGTTATTTTCGAGTAATGCTGCTACAATCCGTGGGAGGGCTAATGCACTGCCATTCAAGGTGTGAGCGAGTTGTATTTGGCCGTTGGCATCTTTATAGCGCAGCTTCATGCGGTTAGCCTGAAAGCTCTCAAAGTTAGAAACCGAGCTCACTTCGAGCCACATTTGCTGTGCCGCTGAATATACTTCAAAGTCGTAGGTAAGGGCCGAAGTGAAGCCCATATCGCCACCGCAGAGTTTTAAAATGCGGAAAGGCAGCCCCAGCTTACGCAACAGATTAGCAACGTGTGATTTCATTTCTTCCAGCAATTCGTAGGAGTTGTCAGGATGTGCAACTTGTACAATTTCCACCTTGTCAAACTGGTGCAGACGGTTGAGGCCACGCACGTGTTTGCCCCAGGAACCTGCTTCGCGCCTGAAACAGCTGGAATAAGCAGTAGTTTTTACGGGAAGTTCCTTTTCGGCCAGAATTACATTGCGAAATATATTGGTAATAGGTACCTCTGCCGTGGGAATCATAAATAATTTATCAGCGCCAATGGTATACATCTGGCCTTCTTTGTCGGGAAGCTGACCTGTGCCATAAGCCGAATCTTCGTTTACCATCAGCGGTGGCTGCACCTCCTGGAAGCCTGCCTTCACGGCTTCATCTAAGAAAAAATTGATTAAAGCCCTTTGCAAACGCGCGCCTTTACCTTTGTAAAACGGGAAGCCGGCACCAGTAACTTTATTGCCCAGATCAAAGTCGATTATATCGTATTTGCTGATCAAATCCCAATGTGGCACAGCGTTTTTGGGCAATACAGGAATTTCACCTTCCTGATGCACCGTAATATTGTCGCTGGCTTGTTTGCCCGGCGGCACGGATTCGTGTGGCAGGTTTGGAATCTCAACCAGTTTATCATGCAGCAGCTGCTTGGTGTCGTTTAGCAGAACTGACAGCTCTTTGGTTTTTTCTTTGATTTCGCTGTTGCGGGCTTTAAGCACTTCGGCAGCGGCGGCCTGTCCTTGTTTAAAAAGCAGACCTATTTCTTTAGCCAACGAATTGGCTTCGGCAAGCAGATCGTCTTGTTCTTGTTGCAGGCTTTTGCGTTTTTTGTCCAGCTCCAGCACTTCATCGAGGAGTTCCGGCTGTTTGAAATTTTTAATCGCCAAGCGGGCTAATACCAAGTCCTTGTTGGCACGGATAAAGGGGATTAATAACATCTTGTAAAAGTTAATTTTTGCAAAAATACAGTTTTTATAGGGCTAAAGAGTGCGAAAGCCGGTAGCATATTCAGAAAAGACATCTTATTTTTTCGGTGAAAGTCTCATTTCATACCATCCGAAGCCAAAAAACCCGGCTATGCATGCATAACCGGGCAATAAATATTTTGTAAGGCAGGCTTAGTTTACAACTTCAGTGGGAACAACAGAGATGTATGATTTGTCATCTCTCTTGCGACGGAATTCAACCGTGCCATCAACCATCGCAAAAATGGTGTGGTCTTTTCCCATGCCTACGTTATTACCGGGGCGATGAGCAGTGCCACGCTGTCTGATTATGATATTTCCAGCCTTGGCAAACTGTCCGCCATAAATTTTTACACCTAATCGTTTACTTTCTGATTCACGACCGTTGTCAGAACTACCAGCTCCTTTTTTATGTGCCATTGTCTAAGGGTTTTACGGGTTAATTACGCGTTAATGTTTTCAATCACGATTTTGCTGAGATACTGACGATGACCGTTAGATTTTTGATAGCCTTTTCTTCTTTTTTTCTTAAAGACAATCACTTTATCACCTTTCATGTGCTCAACAATGCGTGCTTCGATATTTGCGCCTTCAACAACAGGAGCACCAATTACGGTGTTGCCATCGTTTTCAACGAGTAATACCTTATCGAAAGCAACCTGGCTTCCTTCTTCTTGTTCAAGTCTATGGACAAAAATTTGTTGTCCTTTGGTTACCTTGAACTGCTGTCCTGCGATGTCAACTATTGCGTACATTATACTGTTTTGAAATTGCGGATTTTGCTCAAAAATTTGAACCGCAAAAATATAAAAAATATCTATACGACAAACTTTTGTCTCAGAATTTTTTAAACAGGGCGTTTTCTGCTGATTTTGTTGAGGTTTGCCTTATTTCTGTTCACAAGTAACACGCCACCAATAATCAATCCTATCCAAATCAGGAAGCCCAGATGGAAGTATTCGCCATCAACAATGCCCCACAAGAGTGCCACTACTGGAATTAAATAGGTCACAGATGAAGCAAAAATTGGCGTGGTCATTTTTATAAGCATATTAAATCCCATCATGGCGATGCCAGTACCTACAATGGCAAGAATGGCCAGATAGCCCAAGCCAGTCCAGGCTTCAGGTTCGTGCTGGAGTTTGTGTACAAAATCTGTTGTACCAAATAAGATGATGGCAGCCGGCAAGCCAACAATAAAAAAGGTCATGGCCGTTATGGTAATACTCTTGATATGACTAAGTTTTGCTTTAATGAGGTTAACGTTGACGGCGTAAAAAATAGTAGCCAGAACTACCATCAGCGCGTAGGGAATATTGAAGCTAAAATCGTGGCCGCCACTGCTGCTTACCAGACCAAAAGCACCCAGAAACCCAACCAAAACACCAACAATTTGTATTTTTTTTACTTTAATCCTGAAAATTATCAGACCAATAATCAATGTAAAAAGTGGTGTTAGCGAATTGAGCAGGCCTGCTGTTGAGCTGTCGATACCTTTTTGTGCAGCGGCAAACAGAAATGCAGGGAAAAAACTACCAACTGTGCCGGCAAGAGCCAGCCATATCAAATCTTTTTTAGCTAATTTTTTAAGGCGTGGCAGCGCAAAAGGAAGCAAGAAAAGAAAAGTTATCACTACCCGCAAAGCACCTACTTCAATAGCGCTGTAGTAAACCAAGGCGCGTTTTATCAAAATAAACGAACTTCCCCAAGTAAGCACCAGTCCGGCCAAAATAAGCCAAGCCAGCAGAGGTTGATTGCCTGTGCTTTTTGTTGTAGGTGTTCTCGGATCTTTTGCAGACATATCGCTTGATTTGATTTAAGATATTAATAAGATATCAAATAGGAATAAAGCAGGCAAAGTTATTTTTTTAAGCTGAATTTTTCAGTTTTAATAGTTTTTTACAACCAATTAGCTGTAATAAAAATTTCTTGTGAAATCACATTGTACTGAAAGTAGTACTTTTGTGCTGAAATAGCAAAAGTAAGCTGCTAAAGACAGCATTTTTTTAGTGTTATTTTTAATTGTTGCAGATGACAGACAATCAACTCAGGTGGATAGAAGGACTAAAAGCAGGCGAAAGGTCGGTCTTTGATGAAATATTCAGGGCCTATTATGAAGAGTTGGTCGGATTCTGCCTGCGCTACATTCCCGATCAGGATATGGCTAGCGAAATTGTGCAGGATTTGTTTGTTAAAATGTGGATCAGGCGTGAAGATTTACGTGTTACCATTTCACTCAAAGCGTATTTATACAAGGCAACACGAAATCATGCACTTAACTACCTCAATCAATTAAAAATTCAGGATAAATATAAGAGTTATATCGGCTTTCAAACCATAGAGGGCGGCAATAGTCCGCTCGACAAACTACAGGAGTCTGATCTGGCAGAAGAGATCAAACGCGCTGTATTGAGTTTGCCTGAGAGAAGACGTAGGGTTTTTGAAATGAGCCGTCACGAAGGTTTGAAAAACAAACAGATTGCTGAGAAACTAAATATCTCGGTGAAAACTGTAGAGAACCAAATGACAAAAGCATTGGAGTTTCTGAGAAATAGCTTAAAAGATTATTTGCCTGTTGGGTTAGTTTTTCTTATTGCCTTCGGAGGTTTTTAAGGGATTAAGTGTATGTAAAAATAAAAATTCTTTTAGCCTGATAGGGGAAAGCGTGAAAGAGATTGTCTTAATAGCGTTAGAGTAAATTTAACTTAGCCGTGATTAATAAAAAAAGATACGAAATATTGTCAGCGAAATACCTGACTGGGAACTGTTCCAAAGACGAAAAGCTTCGTCTGGAGCAGTGGCTTGCCGTATCTGACGTTAATCAACGTTGGTTTGAACAAAGAGAATTGGCCTGGAAACTGGCTGGCACTTCAAACGCAGTTGAGGCAATAGAAACCGAAGCTGCACTCGCTGTGGTTCATCAAAAAATCAGTGAAATTGTACAGCAGCAACAGTTTTTGCCAAGACAACGTTCCATTGCCCGCAGAGTATCTGCTTGGGCTGCTGGAGTAGCAGCGGTTTTGGTGCTTGGATTGGCCGTAATCTTTATGCTTAAAAAAGATAAAGCTGTTGACTTTGAGGCTTTCGTGATGAACGAAAAATCTTCGGAAGCACTTCAACTAGCCGATGGTAGCAAAGTATATATGAATATTGGATCTCAGCTGCAATACGCTGCTGCTTTCGATGAAAAACGCTTTGTGACCGATTTTGAAGGCGAGGCACTTTTTGATGTGCAATCAAACCCTGACAAACCTTTTAAAATCCTGCTCGATCATTTAGGCGTTGAAGTTTTAGGCACCAGTTTTAACCTGCGTGCCATTCCCGGTTCGTCAACCTACTCCTTAGATTTGATTCACGGGAAAGTAAGACTGTTTACTTTTGATGAAAACCCGGAAGAGCTTCTTGAGCAGCTGTTATTGCTGGCCGGCGAAACTGGCGTTTATGATACCGAAACGGGCAGACTATCCAGGAGCAAAACCACCGATAATAATTTCATGAGCTGGAAAACGGGTGTTTTAGAATTTGTTAATGCACCACTTCCCGAAGTGATAAAAACGCTTAACCGGGTTTATAACATCAACATCCAACTGGCTTCAAAGCACGACACTTTGCGCCTTACGGCACGCTTTGAAGGTGAAACAGCCGATCAGTTGATCGAGTCTTTGCAAACTATTTTTGAGTTTGAATTGCTCCGCGAAGGCAACCAAGTTTATTTCAATTAAATATTTCATTTCCTGCTTGTAGGTTTTTTGTACTTTAGCAACCGCTAATTGTATGCGTGTTTGTTGAACTCTGATACCAAAAGTATGACTAAATCTAAGGGCTTGTTTTCCCTTAACTCATTAATTTTAGCCTATTTGTCTGCGAGTTTTTGCTTGTTGATTTGTGTCAACGCACTATCAGCGCAGCAAGATAGCAGCCAGCTGTTAGACCTTAAGGTAGAACAAAAAAGCCTTGGCGAAACTCTTGACCAACTTTTTGTAAATCATCAAATTAAGCTAGCTTTTAATGCCTCTGATCCTGCATTTGATCAACTTATTTCCTGTAATTTAACGGCAAGTACACCCGAACAAATTTTGGAAGCACTGCTCAAGCAGCGTGGCTATCGGTTTAAAAAAATTGGTGATCAATACATTGTCTTCAAGCATGGAGAATCAGAACCACAAGAAATAAAACCACAACCTGATGCTGGTGAAAATTTATCCAAAGAAATTACTGACACCATTTTTATCAATAGAAATGTGCTAAGATTGGATACTATCGTGCGCTTGGACACCATTTTTCGGGTAGATACGGTTGTGCTTAGAGATACTATCACAGTTTTTAAGGAAGCTGCTAATTTCAAAAAGACCAGAAGAAAAGGCGTACGATCTGATATTTTCAATACGACCAGCCGAAAACAGCAGGGTCATGCTGTAGAAGTTTATTATGGTAGGGCATTTACCAATGTTCAGTTTGATGCAGAGCAGCAAAGCAATTCTATCCTACAAGATTACTGGGAAAAAGCTGTCGAGCCCGGCTTTAGAGCGCAAACATTGGGATTCAAATACCATTTTAATGCTAATAAATGGACGTTTACATCGGGTTTAGCACTTACAGGTTTTGCTGAAAAGTTTGATTACAAACGTAAAATTAGTACCGGTGGTTTTTTTGATGTTGACACCCTCGACACCTATTATTCAATATCCAATATGGATACTACCTGGTTTCATATTACTGACTCAAGCTGGATTCCGCTGGATGAAAGAAATTTTGAATATTCCGGAACCAATAAAATGGGTTACCTGAATTGGGATATTGCAGCAGCTTTTGAGATTATGAGCTTTCCGGGAGTGCGTATCTTTACGAAAGCCGGTGCCGGGCTGTCGGCTTTGATATATAAATCAGGAACGGCAATCAGTGCTACGCCCGACTACGAAGCCATTCCTATGAAGGACTTTGAGATGGAAACGCTCAAGTTTTCGTGGATGGTTGGTCTAAATGCCCGCATGCGACTTACGGATGCTTTTGATTTGGTGCCTGAGATTTATTATCGCAGTTACAGCGGGAATATGTATAAAAATTATCCGGTTCAACGCAAGCAGTCGATGTTTGGTGTAAATCTGGGATTGATTTATTATTTTTAACAGCTTTTGTAAATTGTGAAAAAGTCATTACTGACATATTTTATTGGCCTGCTAATGGTTGTGTTGAGTGGGTTTTCTGCTAACGGCATTCAGGCGCAGCCTATTGCCGAAGTGGGAGGTACAATTGCTACTGATCGGTTTTTTACAAATGACTCCTTATATATAGTCACCGAAAATTTGCGGGTTATAAATGGTGCCTTACTAAAAATTGAAGCCGGTACCAGGCTAAAGTTTAACCAGGGAAAAGGTTTGGTGATAGAATCAGCAAAGCTAGAGGCCATTGGTATTATTGATGAACAGGTCGATTCAATACATTTTGAACCAAATTATTATAATCCTGCCCAAGGCTGGAAGTGGAAAGGCATTCAGGTGCGAAACGCCTCTGCTGAAAATAATGTTGTGCTTTCCTACGTAGTTGTAGCCAATGCTGAAATAGCAGTTGAAATGTTGAACAGTAAGCAGCTGGTAATTGAGAACAGCTGTTTTATAAATAACCTCTGGCGGGGCATAAGTATTCAAAACTCAACAAACGTTAGTTTGAAAAACAGCACTATCTATGGCAATTATGTGGGTTTGGAAATTGTGGGGCTTGGCGCATTAGGAGTGGCAGCTGATAATGTGATACAAAACAATATGTTGCACAATTTAGAAACCAATGTATTAATCCGCACTGAGTCAGGTGGTCAGGCGTATCGTAATGTGATTACTGAAAACGTGGTTCAGGGCGGTTTCATTGGAATTTGGATTGATAACAGCGGCGTAGTTGAATCCAAAAGGAATACCATTTCCAAAAACGCAATTTTACTTACTGGAAATGGTTTTGGATACGGCCTTTACCTGGCCATAGATTCCACTTTGGTGACCCAAAACATTTTCTGGCAAAATTCGAGCGCGATAGGGTTTCGTAACTCTTCAAATAACATCATCCACAGGAATAGTTTTTACCAAAATGGCAATTCGATGCCGTTGACCGCCGGATCTAAACGCAACGCCATCACTAACAATACCTTTAGCCAGAATCGTAAGACTGCCGTAATCATTACCGAACCCGTGGGAAATGCCTTGTCGAAAAATAATTTTATGCATAGCATAACCGATACGCTGGTTAAACTGACAACATCCCAAAATATTAACGCCACGGCAAACTATTGGGGTACAACCCTTGCTGAGGAAATTGATAAAAAGATTTTTGACGCGAATGACGATTCCGAACTTGGCGAGTTGTTTTACGTTCCTTTTTTGGAAGAGGCCGATACCGTAGCGCCGCTTGCACCACCTTTCGATGTGAAAAAACAATGGGTGAATAACCGGATGAAGCTAAGCTGGCGTGCTAACGAAGAAAGCCATTTAAGAAGTTATGTGGTTTACCTCAGGAATTTTGTCAACTACAGCTTTTCGGAAAGGCTGCCAGCTATTTTGGATACTGTTTTTTATCTTGATGATGTTGCAATTACGGATACTATTGCTGTTACGGCATCAGAGCGTAATATGAGCGAACGACCGAAAACGTTTTGGAAGTTTGAAAGTCCTTATGCTTTTGCCCGTGCAGTGCCATACGCAGGAGGCGACACCGCTATATGTCAGAATGAACAGGTTTTTGTGATTCGCAATGCTAATGCGCCTTTTACTTATTTGCGGTCGGTCTGGTCTACATCTGGTGATGGTTTTTTTACGGCACCAAATAATCTCAGGACAAGTTATTTGCCCGGCGTCGAGGATTATAATAGGGGAGAGGTGAAGCTTTCACTGCAGGTAACTACTACCGATGAAGTTTTTGTGGAAAGTTTTATGTTATCTTTTTCCAGTGATCCGCTTGCTTATGCCGGCAATGATACCCTGATCGGAAGCGATAGTAATTTGCGGTTAAACATGGCAACAGCAGCTTATTTTGACCAAATCAATTGGCGAACTACCGGTGATGGGGTGTTCGAAGACCAGAAATTGATTAATACTATTTATATGCCGGGTGATCAGGATAAATTGAACGGGGAGGTTTTATTGATTTTGGAGGCCTTTTCAGAATGTGGTGTGGCGGCTGATACACTAAAATTGATATTGCTTGACGAATTTAGCCTTGCCGGGAAAGTTTACGGAGAAAATCAGTCTATACAAAATGCGATGGTGCTGGCATTTCGAATGGTAGATAACGACTATAGCTTTATTTCAAGCCAACATACCACGGGTGACGGCAGTTTTTATTTTGAGAAATTATTCACGGGTGATTATGTGTTGATGGCCGCGCCCGACACCCTCGACAAACTAACTGCATCCGCCTACTATGCTGAAGCAACGGGCTGGGAGGCAGCCTACAAGCTTAGGCTTATTGAGCCCACTTACGATGTGGATATAAAACTTGCCAACAGACTTGCTAATTTCCCGGCAGGAACTGCTGTTATTAACGGCCACTTTGCCTGGCCCGAAAATGGATTTAGCAATAGTGAGGTCTATTGTGCAGATTGGTTTAGTCGTGGACAAAAGCTGCAATATTGCGATGGAGGCCTTTCTAATGTGAGCATTATACTTTATAATACCGATTTTAAAGTGCTTCTGTCCTATACTTTAACAGATTATGGCGGGCGTTTTATGTTTGATAGCCTGCCTTTTGGCAGCTACCGGATTCAGGCCGAAATCCCCGGTTATCCGTTAAATGTGTCACCACTTATTATCTTGTCAGGCGATCGGCCATTGGCTGAAGTGGAGCTGTATATCGAAAATCAAAAAATAAATATTTTCACTGAAAACAATCAATTACCATCCACAGAAAAAATAATGGCCTATCCCAACCCTGTTTCAGATTATTTATTTTTGCAACATACGAATTTAAAAGAGATAACCATCTTTGACCATTTTGGGCGTCTGCTTGAAGTGAAGACTTTTGAAGCTAATACAGCAACATCAAGCTATACACTCGATATGCAAGCCTACAAAGCAGGTTTTTATTTGCTTATTTTGCGGTCGGATAAACAACTTCAGACTCTAAAAGTTGTTAAATATTAGTTAAACATATTTTATTAGTATTTGTAAATCAAAGCTTTACTAAAAATATTTCTGCCCTGGTCTAAGAGAGGTTTCAATAAAAGTAATTTTTTCTATTTTTGTCGGCGTAAAACAAGCACACCCCTATTTTAGAACAATTTTAAATAAGAGATAGGGGTAAAACACAAAAACTTTGTCTTAGTGCTGTAGAAACATAAACCAACAATATGTGTCTGCACGAATTTTTTAAATTTTTAAACCACTCAGCAACCTAAAAAACTGTTTAAAACTACGTTAAAACTTTTCTCTTTCGCCCTAAGGGATCTACCCTTACCACGTTTGAATCAGTCAGTACTATTTCAAACCGTTTTTTATGGCTGTTATTTTTAAAAACAAGCTAAGCCATGAATTACCCCGATCAACGAACCTATCAACGAGTTTTCTTAAACAAAGATTTATTGGCTGCAGCTTCTAACAGAGGCATTCAGTCTCAACCTATTTTTCAATCAATTAATCATTATTTATTAACTAAATCAATTTTAACTATGAACAGAAAAACTACATTTCTGCGATGGCTTATGTTGTTTGCTGCAGGATTATTTATCCTCAACACAACAACCTATGCCCAAAATCGTGAAATCGGAGGTGATGTTACCACAAGCAGTATGTACACTGCCGGTGCTACATCAGACCTGGATTTCACCATTTCTGCCTATTCTCCAGACTGGGAATATATAGACGAATTCTCGCTTGTATTTCCTGCTGGTGTGACCATCAATTCTGCAACGCAAATTGACTTTGAAGATGCGGTTATTGCCGGTCAAACCATTAGCTGGGACACTTATTTTGACCCAGAAAATGGTGATGTTGACTTCTCAGTAAATGTTACTGTAGATGCCGCTTTTACAGGCAATATGAATATTAACTGGAACATTCAGGGAGATGTTTGGGGTGACCCACCTCATTCAGATGCCGGTACTGTTGTAGTGCCTTCAGCTTCTCCTCGTCTCGAAGTTGATCCTTTGGTATTAAACCTTGGTGATCGTCCTATTAACTCCTGGACTGAGCCTGCATACTTCACTTTAACAAACTCAGGTACAGGTTCACTTACCGTGAATAATGTGGAACTAGATGCTCCTGACTTCTTTTCAGTAGTTGGTGATTTCCCGATTACACTTGCTGCAGGCGAATCAGCCCAGGTTGGTGTTTCTGCAACAGGTGATGCCGCTCCTGGCGTACTCTCCGGCGACTTTGTAGCCCAATGGGGTGCAAGCCGTGCTGTTGTTGTAACAGAATTTACTGCAAATGCATACACGCCAATTGATGAAGACGTAGTTGAAACTGCCGCTGAATTGATTATTGCTCCTCTGATTGCCGGTCCAACAAGTTTGCCAATGGCTTCTAACAGAGAAGATGGCGGAATCTACAAAAATTATGTACTTCCCAATGATGTTGGATCAGGACCTAATGACAATGATTATGTTTACTTGCTTCAACCTGCAACAGATGTTCTTTTAGACCTTTTTGTTACTGCTGGTACTGCTAATTTTGCAATCTATGCCGCTGACTTCGGTGGTGAAGAAGGACCTATGGCTACCAACGCTTTAGTTCAAGGTGTTGATAATATCAATGGCTTCGAGCTTTTTGCCGGTTCCTACTACATGGTTGGTAGCTCACTTAACACATGGAGTGGTGGCATTAATGTTACAGCTATGCCTGCTCCTGATGCAGTTGTTTATACTGCTCCACTTGATGGCGCTGTTGATATCATCAACGGAAGCGATCTGGAATGGACATTTGGTGCTAACACATTAGAGTATCAAGTTATCCTGGGAACTACTTATCCACCTGCAACTGTTGTTGTTCCTTGGACAAGCAACCTTTCCGAAAGCTATACTTTAGTAAACACACAACCTAACTTGCAATATTTCTGGCAGGTTAACGTGCGTAACAGCAATGGAACTACTCCTGGTTCTATCTGGGGCTTCACAACCACACTCACTCCTCCATCAAACTTAGCAGGTAATGCCGAAGTTTATGAAGGAGAAGATGTTGTTTTAACCTGGGAAAGCCCTGTTGATCGTTCATTCCTAGGATACAATGTGTATCGTGATGGCGTTATGCAAAATACAACAACGCTTACAGAAGCTACTTATACTGATGCAGCGCCTGCTTATAATATGGCTGGATATGACTACAATGTAACTGCTGTTTATGACGAAGGTGAATCAGGTTTTTCAACTGTTTTCACCGCACAGGTAACGGGCGAAGGAACGCTCAACGGAAATGTTAAAGACCTCAATACAAATGCTAATATAGCTGGTGCAACTGTTACTATGATTGGTGTTGATGAGTTTGGCGAAGATCAAACTTATAGCACTACTACTGATGCCGCCGGAAATTATACTGCTGATGTTTATGCAGGAACTTATAATATCCGAGTAGCTGCCGAAGGTTATCTCAATGCAGAAGTAAATGGTGTAGCTCTTGCTTATGGCGCAACTGTTACTAATAACTTTATGCTTAACGAAACTCCTTATCCTGTAGCAGTTGTTACTGCCAGCGAATTTGGAGATAATATCCTGATCGAATGGAGCTTTGATGTTCCTGCTTTTGTACCACAGGTGTATCCTTTCGAAACTGCTGGTATGAGCGAAGAACGCATTGCCAAAATGTGGAATGAATTTTTGAAAGAAAATAATTTCGATGCTACAGCACAGTCAAGTAATCGTGCACTGGTTGAATTTCAGGTTTGGCGTGAAAAAGCGTATCTGCCAGGTACAATAGAACTGGTTGGAACTACTTCACAGTCGCAATTTGTTGACTTTGATTGGAGTGCTCAGGATTGGGGTGTTTACAAATGGTTTGTAGTAGCTGTTTATGACTTGAATGAGTCAGATCCGGTAGCTTCAAATCCTATTGACAACGATATGAATACGGTTGTTGATGTAACTGTTGCCCTCAACTCAGCAGATAGCCCGGCCGGAACACTGGTTGAGTTTACCAATGTTGACGAATCACCCGCACTGGTTTATTCTACCCTGCTTCCTGCAACTGGTACATTTACCTGGAATGAATTCCGCAGAGGAACTTACGATATCATGGTGAGCTACCCGGGATATGGTGTTGTTAATGAAGTTGGTGTTGATATCTTTGATGCTACTTCTTTTGATTGGTTGCTTGAAGAAACACTGGCTATGCCTGCAAATCTTTACGTTACACCTACAGCTTTTGCAACCTGGGAAGGCGGAACCGGTGGTGGCGGCGGTACTCCTTTTACTCCGGTAATGGAAGCCTTTGACAATGGAATCCCTGCTGATTGGTCACAAGTTACTTACAGTGGAAATGGCTACTGGGAATTCTGCGACAACTGTGGAGCTTCTCAGGATCCAATCAATACAGATGGTAAATTCGCCGTTGCAGATAGCGATGGTAATTCCACACTTGTATATGATGTTGGCCTGTTTACAGCACCATTTGATTTGACTGGTGAAACAACAATTTATTTGGATTATGACCGCGATTTCCAGGATTATATTGGTTCTGGCGAAATGGCCGTTCGTGCCTATTCAGGAGGAACGGGTGCTGCTAATTTTGAAGAAGAGTTGGACTGGGCAACTGATGATGATCCATCAGGTGGAATCCATAAGACCTATTTGTTTGACCCAAGCACTTATGCCGATCCTTCAGAAGTATATTTTGAGTTTTGGTATTCAACTAATGGTGATACCTGGGTATGGGGATTTGGAATAGATAACGTTTTGGTTACCAATGTTGATCCTGCTCCCCGTTCATTTGAAACCTATAAAGTATTCCTTGATGGTACACTTCTTGGCGAAGTAGGCGATACAGAATACCAACATGGTGGTTTCGGCGAAGTACTCGTTGATGGTGAAACCTATACAACCGGTGTTGCTGCCGTATTTACTACTGGTCAATCAGCTACTGCTGAATTCACCTGGAAATATGTAGCTTGCGACAATTACGATGCTCCTACTGCCTTTACTGCCGAGCAAACAATTGGAACACTCGACGTAGTTCTTGATTGGACAAACGTTGACGCTGCTGCTCTAGATACAATCGATGCTTTGAGAATATATCGCAATGGCGATGAATTAACAGAACTCGACTTTACTGCCGGTGCAGTTGAAACATACGTAGATGCGGCTCTCGAATTTGGGACCTACAACTACTGCCTTACTTATATCTACGCCAGCGGTGCCGAAACATGTGTTGACGCTGTTTGTTCTGAGGATGTTGTTATCACAGGTGGTGGATACGTAAACGGTACGGTTACTGCCTTTGACGGTGGTGCTGCAATCGAAGGCGCTTCTGTAACCATTTTCAATGATGACTACAGCTTTGAGTTTACAACCGACCTTAGCGGATACTACGAAGGTGAAGTTGTTGATGGCGTATATGATTATTTTGTATCCGCTGCTACTTTCGAATCACAGGAATTAGAAGCCGTAACAATCACCTTTGGTGAAACCGTAACCAACGACTTTGAATTACTTGAATTCCCTTACCCTGTTTCAGGCGTTATAGCTACCGAAATAACCGATAATTCAGTTCTTGTTGACTGGAGTGCTCAGGCACCTGTTGTTTCAGAATGGTTAGTTTATGACAATGATGTTATGGGCTTTGGTGGAATTGGTGCCGAAGCTGGCGCTTACAGCCTTACCTGGGCTTCTAAATTTGTGCCTGAACAATTGACAGAATATGGTACTGGTTTTGTAACAAAAGTTTCTGTTTACCAGTTGCCATCAGTAGGTGACCTCCTAACTGAAGTTAGAATCCTTACCGGTGAAAACGGTGAAACCGTTCTATACTCACAAGACGTAACCGGTACATTGGTCGGCGATTCATGGAATGTTATTGAACTTGACCAAGCTGTTGCTTTTGATAACACTCAAAATCTCTGGATTGCAATGTATGTTGAAAGACCTGCCGGTGTTGATATATTTAACGAACCTACAGCCGGCGCGCTTCAAGTACTTTCGGGCCGTTATGACTTTTTTGCCTATAATGGTGCTGCTTGGACATCAATCAGTGGCGAATATGGCATCACAGACCAGGCTTGGATGCTCCGTGGTTTTGTTACCACCTCTACTGGTCGCGAAGTTGCTTTAGGTCAGGGAGATTACACAACTACCGGACACAAAGATTACTCAACTGTTAAATCAGTTTCAAGTGGTAAAGGCATGATTGCTGCTACCAAAGCCAACGCTAAATTCCCAGTTTACGCTAACAATAGCAACCGCGAACTCGTTGGTTACAGCGTATATCGCACCACTTGCGAAACCGGTGCCCTTACTTTCTTAGGAATGACACTGGACGAGCAGTTTACTGACAACACCTGGGGTGCTGCAACAAGCGGCGTTTACAAATGGGGCGTTGTTGCCGAGTATGACAACAACGAATCAGAAGTGGTATTCTCCAACTGTCTTGACAAAGACATGGTTACTACGGTAAGTGTTACCGTTACTACCAACAGTGGCGAAAGCCCAGCCGAAACGGATGTGTTGTTTGTCAATGTATCAGAGCCAGGTCTTGGTCTGGAATATGAAGCAGAACTTGACGATACAGGCTTCTTTGCCTGGGACGAATTCCGCAAAGGCGATTATGACATCTTCGTTGAAAAGAACGGATTTGGTCCGGTCGAACTGCTTGGTTATACCATTGACGGTCCTGAAGCTTTTGAGTGGATCTTAGAAGAGTTGCTGCTTCCTGTTGCTGACCTGTATGTAACACCTACCGGTTTTGCAACATGGAGAAACGGTGGCGAAATTCCTTTTGAACCATTTATGGAAAACTTCGATGCAGGTTTACCTGATACCTGGACAGTTATTGACGGTGGAACCCCTGGGTTTACCTGGTACAACACCCCAGCTCACAATGGAAACAGCATTGATGGAACACCCTTTATGTTTGCTAGTTCAGATGCTGCCGGTAGTGGCTCAACGATGGACGAACAACTCGTTTCTCCGATGATCAATGCCGATAATGCAGACGAACTATACCTGAGCTTTGATTATGTTTATCAATACATTGGTAACGAGCACTTCTCAGTAGATGTATATGATGGAGCTAGCTTCGTGGAAGTGTTCCGCACTCAAGCTGACTCAGGCCCATACCCATGGGGACCGACAATTACTGAAACAATTGATGTTACGGAATATGCTAACGAAGAATTCCAGGTACGTTTTAATTATGTTTCAAACAGCTGGAACTGGTATGTTGCGGTAGACAACGTAGTTGTTACTGACAATATGGACCGTTATGCCGACCGCGAATTGCAGAACTACAAAGTTTGGTTAGATGGTATTTTCATTACAGATACCGAAGAAACATTCTACCAATATGCTACTGAAAACCTTGTTCCCGGACAGTCATACCTCGCAGAAGTTGCAGCAATGTACACCAACGGTATGTCAGCCAAAATGGAATACACCTGGACTTATATTCCTTGCGAAGATTACGCAGGACCGGAAGTTTATACTGCCGAAGTAATTGACGAAAGCGATGTATTACTCACCTGGTCAGACGTAGAGCCTATGTCACTCATCAAGATTACTCAAAATCCTGGAGCCCCTGCGAATGCTTACTTCCAGAGCTATGGAATGGGATATGGTGTAGCTTACGACCTGAGCGCTTATCCTGATGCTTTGGTTAACAGCCTCGACTTCTACCATGCTTCATGGGGAACTACAGGTACCTGGCAATTTAACGTTCATGTGTATAACTGGGACACTAAAACCCTTATCCAAACTGTTGGTCCAATAACCACAACCGGAAACGATATCTGGGAAATGGGTGTTGAACTTGGCGACATCAATGTTGCAGGAATTAATACTGTTGCTCTTTTGTTAGAGCCACTGAGCAATTCACCAACAGATGCCTATCCTGATTTCTCATCAGATAATGCAACTAACCCACAAGGTTCAATCTACGGACCATTAAATGATGTAAATGCCATTGGTTCATCTACTATTGGTAATTTCCTACAGGAAATGTACATCTACACAGCTTACGGTCCGGTTAGAGCTACTCCGGTAAACTTCGACCTCCTACAAGCTCCTGTTGCACAGGCCAAAGCAGCCGTTAACCCGGCTACTGAAGCTCCTGTTATTTCACAAAATGCTGTTGCATCTCGCGACACAGATCTTTTCGTCGGCGTAAATGTTTACCGCAACGGAATGATGATTGCTGAAATGGTTCAGGATACTTTCTATCTTGACGAAAATGTAAATGGTGGCGAATTCACCTATTGCATCCGTTACGTATATGAAAGTGGTGCTATGAGCTGCGAAGGCGCATACTGTTTAGATGTTGCTATTCCTTGCGAAGCTCCTAAAAATCTCACTGGTGAGTATGTTTGGGAATACAACAATGGAAGCCCTGAGTTTGGCGCATTGATCGAATGGGAAGCCGGCGCAGCACCAGTTGCTGAGTGGTTGTTCTATGATGATGGCGTTAACGTTGATGGAATCGGTGGCCCTGCTACCTTTACCTGGGCTGTTAAATTTGACCCGGCACAACTGGCAGATTTCGATGGTGCATCACTCACCAAAATCGAAATCTACAACAGATTAGCTTCTGCTGACGAACTGCGTATCTACGAAGGTACTAATGCTGCAACCCTGCTACATACCCAAACCCTCAGTGGATTAGGTGTAGAAACATGGGAAGAAGTAGCTTTGACCTCACCTGTTTTGCTTGACGTAACCAAGCAACTGTGGATTGCAGTTTACACCACTGATGGTGCTAACTACCCTGCCGGTTGCGGCAACTACACAGGCAATCCTAACGGAGACCTGATTACACTTGACGGTGTATTGTGGGAACATCTTAATGACTTAGGATTGGCTTACACCTGGAACCTGCGTGGTTATGTAACTACAATGGCCGGTGCTACTGCTGCTCTTCCGATGGATCAGCCACAGGATGATTACAACACAGGCGACCGCGCTGAGCTGACTATCTCAGGAATGGGAACCGGCGAAAACCCAGTGTTAGCTTCAAACAGCACCCGTGAGCTTTCCGTATTCAATGTGTATCGCAGCGAAAATGGTACGGATTACGAAATGATTGCTGCTGTACCATTCGAATCAGGAACAAATGCATATTCATACTACGACACCGAATCAGGAATTGGTAATTTCTATTATCAAGTAGATGCGCATTATGTGTATGAAGATGGTTCAGAATGTGAATCAGCTCCTGCTATGGCACTTAACAACCCGGAAGACGACTTCGTTTACGTATTCGTAACCGATGTTAATGAATTGGGTGCTGCCGAGGCACGCTTATTCCCTAACCCTGCAACTGATAATGTTACCATTGAGGCTTCAAACATGAGCCGCATCACTGTAGTAAATGCAATAGGTCAGGTTGTTTACGACCGCGAAATCAGCGCTGAAACAATCCAACTGAATACTGCAGCTTATGAGGCTGGAATTTATATGGTTCGTATCAACACCGAAAGTGGTTTAGTGACCAAACGCATGAGTATCGTACGCTAAACTTTAATACCGGAATAGATACCTATTTCGAACTATATCTACCCTGGCCATCAATAATTTTGATGGCCAGGGTTTTTTTATGCGCTTTTTTTTACTTTTTTATAAAGTGGATAATTCGCTAAGTTGTTAATTAGGTGCCTATTAAGTTTTTTTTAAAATAAAAACACATAAAAAATTTGATTTCAACGGATTTTTTTGAAGTAACAGAGTAGGGGTAAACCTATTTGACTTTGTCTATGAAACAGTGAGCAATGGTAGATAAACTGATGTTCAAAAAACGTTTAACCAATTTTATACCACTAAACAACCTTTGATTTTTGTTTGAAAAGCTTTAAATTTCAGACGTTTCTATGTAAAAAACAATCCTTATAGTTCTGAATAACAAAAAACTTTTTTAAACGCTTAAGATGTTGTTTGGTTTTAACCGGATTACCAATGTATACCACTGAACAACGAACCACTCAACGACTTTTCTTATCCAAGGAATTATGGTATGCTGCTTCTGACAAAGGCAGCCATTCTCAATCAATAGTTCAATCAAATCATTTTTATTTATTAACCAATTTTTATCATTATGAAAAGTTATCATACTTATTCACGATGGCTTCTACTACTTGCAATGGGTTTGTTCCTGTTTGGTAGTTCAGCTAGTTTGTTTGCGCAGGAAACCCAACGCGAGCAAGCTATCATAGATGCCATGCACGGTCCAACAGTTGAAGTGCCGCAATCGGACGGACGCGCTGTTGGCGACAACTGTACAACGCCTATCGTTGTTAATATTCCCGCTGATCTGCCCTATGCAGATGTGGGGAATACTACCTGCGGCAGAGGCAACACTTACCAAGATTCTGACCTTGGTTCTTATGACGGGGGCGAGGACATTATCTACGAGTTAATCGTTACTGCTGAAACCGAGGTGGTAATTACAATGGATCCCAACGGGACTACATGGACTGGTTTGGGCTTATTCAATTCCTGCCCAAGTTCTTCGGGTAACTCGATTGAAACGGTAACAGGTAGCTCATTAGATCCAAGAGAAATCAATACAATTCTGGCCCCAGGTACCTATTATGTAATGGCTGATACCTGGCCGACTCCAACTTGTATTCCAGTTTTGGATCTGTTTATTGTGATACCTCCACCGCCACCAGTTTTGCAAGCCATTACTGCTTTCCCTTTCGAAGAAGATTTTGAAAGTGGTGCATTTCCACCTACCGGTGATGTTTATGTCCTTCCTGTAACAAATGCAGAATCAGATGCTTATGTTTCAGGTGTTGCCGGTAACGGTTCTGCCTTTGGAGCAATTTTGGAAGGCGGTAGCTCTACTGGCTGGATAGGGGGTTCATCGTCAACCACCTATGACAATGCTTTTACTGACAATGTAACGCATATTGCGGAACTTTCGATGATCATCGAGCCAGATATTGGTAATCCCGGTTATTTGTTCTTGTCATTTGATATGCGTCAGAATTATTCTTTTGGCCGCACTTATGAATGGTTTAGGGTTTTAGTTGATGGTGTCCCTGTGGCTGATCTTAATGGAGATACTTACTGGAATCCATCTACTCCTGAAGGCGATCCCTGGAAGAATCTGACATTTGATCTCTCTGCATTTAAGAATCTGGCCAGTTTTGAAATCACGCTTCAAAATTCAGGTAAATATGACCTGTATTACTTTGATGGTGGTGATGTGGCAATGATCGACAACCTACAAGTATTGTATTCAGTACCAGGGCTTGAAATCGTAAATGCTATCCTGGATATGGAAGACCGTCCTATCGGTGCCTGGATGAAACCTGCTGCTTTTCAGATTGTAAATAATCCGGGAGCAGGCGACATTGTCATTAATGAAGCCGATATCGATGAAACTTTCGGTGGTTTTCTCGCTGTCGAAAAACCAGCACTACCATTTAGTTTACCTTCGGGCGAAACAACCTATGAATTCGGTATTAAAACCACTGAAGCTCCTGTTGGCGATGGTCCGTTTAGTGGTTCGTTTGCCATGTTCTTTGGTAGTCGCGCTGTTGTAACTGCCGATTATACCGGAAACGCATACACACCGGTTGCCGGTGATGTTTGGGAAATGGCTTTTGATGCAGATGCTGTTGCCTTCCCTGATAATGTGGTTATGGGCAGCTTTGTGGATAACTACGATCTCCCCGGTGCAACCGCTGATGGCTGGGACGCCGTATATAAGATAGATGTTGACGCCGGCGATATTATCGTTGATATTGATCTTACAGGTACTGATGCTAAAATGGCCCTTTACCCAGCTGACTTTGACGGTGTAGGTGGTCCTGATATGGATAATGCTTTAGAATCTGCTACCACAGCCATTACCGGCCTCGAGCTGTTTGAAGGTGTTTATTACCTGGTTGTTAGTGCTACTGGTGCTGATTTTACCCTTGACTATACACCAACGGTTATGCCAGCGCCTGATGCAGTGACCAATCTCACACCTTCTGATGGTGCTGTTGATATCGAGAATGGTGATATGCTTACCTGGTCTTGGGGTGCAAATACTCTGGAATATCGCGTTGTCTTGGGTACAACTTACCCACCCGCAACGGTAGTTCAGGATTGGGCAACAGCAAATACAGCTACAGACGGTTCTTATACATTGGCTGGGTTAAATCCTAACCTACAGTATTTCTGGCGTATTGATACCAGAAATAACAATGGTACAACAAATGGCGACGTATGGGGTTTCACGACCACCATATCATCGCCTACCGATCTTGAGGCTGTTGTCAATGATCCCGGTGAAAGCTCGGCTACTGTTAGTGCTTCTTTGACATGGACAGGCCCTACGAACCGTGCGTTTGTTGGCTATAATGTTTATCGCGATGGTGTTAAGATTACACCCACACCTGTTGCAAACGCTAGCTTTACCGATCTTGGTCTAGCCCGTAACACAACCTACTCCTACTACGTAACAAACGTATATGATGAGGGCGAATCTGCTGCTTCGAACACTGTTTCTGTTACGACACAAGGTGTTGGAACGGCTGACGGTGTAATTTATGATTACCTGTCTGGAGATCCTATCGAAGGTGCCAATGTCCTGGTCGAAGGAACCAGCGGTGTTTATAGCCTTACAACCGGAGCTGATGGTGTTTACTCAACCTTGGCTTATGCCGGCGTTTATTCGATTACTGCCAGTGCCAGTGGATACACCAACAAAGTTGTTAATGGTGTCGTGGTATCCCATGGGGTCACCGTGAGCAATGATATACATCTCATGGAAGTGCCACTACCTGTTGGCGAGGTTACTGCTTTTGAGTTATCGGATGATGCTGTTCAGATTTCTTGGGATGGCTCAGGTCCTGAACCTCCACAGCCAGTTACCTTCCGCTATGATGACGGTGTACGTGTTGCCCAACTTGGATCAGGTGGAGGAGATCTTAATACAGTTTTAGGGGCTGCTCACCCTGTAAACGCAACACTTCAAGAGCTTAGTTGGTTGCTTAGTGATGCTGTTGATGCAGGTGGACCTCATGCTACCATTAAGTTGTATGTGATGGGGCTGAAAGCAGATGGTACTCCTGATGGTGGCAACGTATTGTATTCTGCTACCGTATCTAACGTTGATGGCGTTTGGAATACACACGTATTGCCTGCACCTGTTGAAGCACCAGGTGGATTTTTCATTGGTGCTGCATACAATGGATTCCTTGGCATTGGAACTGATGATGGACTAGATGATCCTTACGCATTTGTTCCGGGTACACAGTTTTTCACTGGTGATTATACTGGCGGGGCTTTCTCTGATATTGCAGATTTTGGATTCGAGGTTAATTACCTGATTAGAGCTTATGGCGTTGAAAACGCTGTTTTGTCTTATGTTGCTTCTGATGAACCACAACCCAGGGTCGAAAATGCAGACCTTGCGCTGATCCGTTCGTATCCTTCATTTGTTCCACATCCTGTCTGGAAAACCAAGCCGGAAAACGCAGGTAATGGGGATAGAGGGATAATTGACTATACAGTTTCGCGTGAAACAGTATATCGTCCGCTTGCGCTTGCAGAAATTGGAAACACCTCACAACAAAACTTCGTTGATTTTGATTGGGAAACCATGGAATGGGGAGTCTATCGCTGGGCAGTTAATGTAAACTATGATGCTGGTCAGGTTTCTCCCGCGGTCTATTCTAACACGCTCGACAAAAACATGGAAGTAATGGTTGACGTAGCCGTGAGCCTCAATTCAAATGAAGCACCCGGTGGCACATCGGTTACTTTCACCAATATGTCAGAGCCGGGTCTTGAGCTGGTTTACAATGCTACATTAGACAACTCGGGTGCTTTCGCCTGGGATGAATTCCGCCGTGGTGTTTACGACATCGAAGTGATGCTTCCCGGTTATGCCATTGTTACAGAAACTGCTGTTGAAATCTTTGATGATGCTTCATTTACCTGGTTGCTCGAAGAATTGTTAAGCAGTCCATCTAACCTTTATGTTACCCCAACAGCTTTTGCTACCTGGGATTTAGGTGGTGGCGGTGGTGGAGGGGCTTTCACACCGTTCTTGGAATCATTTGACGGATTATTAAATGGTGAACTTCCTGTAGGCTGGACAAAGTCTCCCGAGACAACAAACTGGGGTGTTAGAGAAACCTCCAATAATGCCGGAGGTACTGCTCCCGAGATGAGATTCAACTGGAGTCCTTCAGGAACGGATGCATTTTACCTGATGACGCCAATGATGAGTACTGAAGGTCAATCTTCACTTCAGCTTACATTTAAACAATACATCAACGATTATAATAGCAATTATACCATGCGTGTTGTTGCTATTGCTGATGGCGTTGAATATATCATTGAAGAATGGTTGGATCCATCAATTTTACCTGATATAACACCTATGGATATGTCCTACGTGCTCAACGCA
>Ga0265293_10002841_pt1 | contig 33538 bp, 28 predicted proteins | sample Munlanlewell138R_FD_192505 | JGI IMG/M metagenome (GOLD analysis project Ga0265293, IMG submission 192505) | Leachate microbial communities from a municipal landfill in Southern Ontario, Canada - Leachate well 138R | ecosystem: Engineered > Solid waste > Landfill > Unclassified | place: Canada... | reverse complement strand
TTATTTATCAGATATAATATACAGGTTCTACCGAAGGAAAAGTCAGCGAAAGTGTAAGCTATATCGCCAAAATGCTTATAACGTGTTAGTTAATCACTATGGTTTAATTGACCCTTCAAAATACACTACAGCTAACTAACTGCGAATGCATACGATGAACTTTGTTGGAAAGCCGTGTGCGGGAAAACCGCATGCACGGTTTGAAGAGGGGGACAGGGGAACACCCTGTCTCTACTCTACCGTGCGGTTTATTAAAACGGGCGGAGCAAGCCGCCGCCCCTACGAAACTTCACAACTTAGCTACCCTTTCTTGCTTTTCCTCACAATGCTTTCCACTGTTCTTTCCAATCCCTCTTCGAAGCCGACTCTCACCTTATACCCTAACATCTTTTCTGCTTTTTCGATCCCAGCAAGAGAATGTTTAACGTCGCCGGCACGTTCCTTATCAAACTTTGGCTCTATCTTTTTACCCAATATTGCGTTTATTTTTTCAACTAACTCAACAAGGGTAAAGCTTTCACCACAGGCGACATTAAATACTTCACCGACCGCTTTGTCAGAGGTACAGGCGAGGAGGTTGGCTGCCACATTATTCTCAACATAAGTAAAGTCTCTTGATTGTGTACCATCACCGTATATAACAGGTTCGATATCGTTTAGAATAAGCCGAATGAACTTTGGTATAACCGCACTATATTGCGAGGTAGGGTCTTGATTAGGACCAAACACATTAAAATATCGAAGTGATACAGTTTCTAAACCGTAAAGCTCATAAAATATTTGCCCATATTTTTCTTGGGCGTATTTAGTTAAAGCATACGGTGATAGTGGGTTCACAGGCATACCTTCAACTTTAGGCATCACCTCGCTATTACCATAAATAGACGACGATGAGGCAATAACTACTCTTTTTACGCCAAACTCTTTCGCAGCCTCTAATATGTTAAGGGTACCGAGTACATTTACATCATTAGTAGTTATAGGATCGTGAATAGAACGGGGCACTGATGGCAGAGCCCCTTGATGCAGAATATACTGAACCCCTTTAACAGCATCTCTAACAGTATGGAACGATCTTAAATCACCTTCAATAATTCTTAATCTACTATCAACCCCCTCTTTCTTCAACTCAAGTACATTCTCTCTTTTTCCAGTAGCAAAGTTATCGAGTACTACAACCTCTTTGCCTCTATTTAACAATTCTTCAACAATATTAGAGCCGATAAAACCAGCTCCACCTGTAACTAAATACTTCATAATATCTCCATCATCTAACTAAAATCTTTTTAACTTGATTCTTAATATTTTGAATAATCAATTCAGTAGTCCATATTCGCCAACTATCGCTCCACCTCTGTGGATGAGTATTGATCATAATTTGGTTCGGTAGTTTACCGCTATTTATTAGAGCAATGAGATCGTCTGTGTTCTTTATTTTGAAATCAAATTTGCTGTTCACTTTATCCCTAATACTCACATCACTGTTGTTCCAGCTACGGCCTGTATCGGTTATATACAACACTTGATTATAGTCTACATCGAAGTAAGGTTCAGCCAGCAAGCCTAAGCCTTTATAACTGTATTTCTCCCATAGCAATCGATTATCATACTTAGAGAGGGGGCTACCGTGCATACAGATAGTTTTTATATCAGCTACCTCTCTAAACTGAGCAAGATGTCTCTTAAACGAGTTATAAGATTCTTCTAAGTTCCCATTTTCAAGATCAACATCCTCATAATGATACCCTATTTCATTCCCCATTGCTTCTATGTCTCTTACAATGTCGGGTTTAAAGACACTCTTAACTACTCTAAAGTAATACGATGCATTTATTCCCAGTTGCTGTTCAATCAAAGCCATATCTAAGGCATTTTGTGGCAGTTTATCAACATCGTGCCTAAGCACCACAACGCACTCTTTCGGGCTTTCAATAAAAGCACGAAAAGTTTGAAATTCATATCCAGCTTTGGTCAAAGCGTTGAGCAACTGCTCGTATTTATGTAATGTAAAGTCGCGGCTCATAGAACCTACTATTTAAATCTCTCAAAACAAAAGTCGTTTTGCTTCATCTTCTCAACTGAATCTGGATAGTTTTCCACAAACCATACCATAAAGCTTGTAACATCAATTTTACCAGCCAACATCTTGTCTCTTTTTTCAGCGTATATTACCTTAAGTTTTTCTATCTTTATAAGCTCAATTGCTTTATTTATGGCATTGTTTTGTTCTTCTTCTGAGTCCTTGTAATTATGAACAACTTCATGTTTTTCTTGGTCATCAGTATAGCCTCGGCCAACCCTATCAATGTAAATTGCAGGCGTACCAAGAACAGCACATTCTGATGCCATCGTTGCACTCTCGCCAACAAACAAGGTTGCAAAACTAAGAACATCATGCATATTCTCAGGATTAATTTTTATTTGGTATTGTTTTAGCTGCTCTGGCAGCTCTTTTTCAGAAGAAATGAACACTCTAACATATTTCCTAAGCTCTTCAACTAATCTTATTTTATTTTCAAGAGATAATCCTTTTAGACCAATGTCATGGTGAGCATCCCAGGAAACAAATCTTACAATTGCAAACTTTTCATCATGTTTTACACCTAACCTGGACAACACATTTTTGTTTGGTTTGAATCTGTTCGGATGTAAATAAGCTAATTCGTGATATCCTGGATAACGTAGCTGATTTTTACCATGCTCACGCAAATAACTCGTTGAAGTCAATATAACATCTGCAAAAGGCTCCGAAAAAGAATCCATAAGCTTTACGTTCTCGGTATCTGTAAACGTAATGTGGGGCCTTCGCAAAATAAAACTCGATAACCCTGAAAGCGGTGATACTCTACTAATAAAAACATTCGGCTTATACCTGAAAGAGAGAGCAGTATACTTAACGATTAAAAAAGGTAAACTAAGAAACTTGTTTAATAAACCTTTTTTCGTAGAGCCTAACGATACATAAGGTAGGCAGTAGTGTTCTAAAAGATCTATACTACACTCCTTCTGTTTCGCTACGAAGAAACCCTCCCAGTTTTTTTCCAACAACGACCAGTATAAATTTTTAAAATGGTGAACATGGGCTGGATGTCCTATTTCAATCAAAACCTTCTTCTTTTTATCTTTCACGTTATTCCTCTACAACCTTTTTGATTAAATCAATTGCTTTCCTCGTTTCACTGTTTTCTAAAAGAGACACACTGATCAGCTTATCGTGAATATTTTTATAAATGGGAAAACTATCCATGCTTTTATCCAGTACTGACAGCTTAAGCTGATTTTTTTGATAGTACACTTTATGCTTATGCTCTAAATGCATTAGTTCTACCCCTAAGCTGTTTAATCTGCTTATAAAACTTTCTGACTCAATATCCGGATGATAACAAAAAAGCTTGGTATATGATGGCCTTATAGCTTCGTTTACTTGAAACAGAAAACCGATGCTTTCCAACTCTTCAACTAACTTCCGAGCTCTCTCTTTTCTTTTATCAATAAGATTATTTATTTTATCTAATCTTCCGGCCACACTTTTTAAATATATACTTGGTACTCTGACCAAATCTCTTTTGATAAATTCACAGCTATCTATTACTCCAGTCTCTACACTTGCCTTTGAGATGGATTTTAACTTCTGATAAAACCATTCAAAAATAGTTCTATTTCTCTTGGAGCTTAATATCGTCATAATAGTACGATGTGTTATCCTTACAAAGTCCTCATTGCAAAATTGATTTTGTAAGTTTAATGCCTCATCGTAATAAGCTTTATTGTTAGTTGCAAATACTCCGCCTCCCAAGCCGTAGAGATTTTTTGTTAAGGTAAAACAAGATATATCCCCCAGGACGCCGGCATTGACTCCGTCATAATGAGAACTAAACCCTTGTGCACAATCCTCTATCAAGGCGAGCCCGGTATCGTCACAAATTCTCCTCAAGCTGGGCATATCACATTGGAAACCACCAAAATGTATAGCTTGAATCGCAACCGAAATTTCGGTAATAGAGCCCACAATAAGTTCAGGGTTAAGAGTCCAACCATCCCCTTTTATATCGTGAAACATAATTTCATTACCAGCAGCGATTATTGGGTGCAGGGCAACTTGACAGGTCAACGGTGATGTATGCACTATACCCGATCTACCTAAGCTTTTATATGCGAGGTAAAGTGCACTTCTACAGGATGAGGTAAATAATATATACTCTTTACCAGTGATCTTGCGGAAGTATTCAGTAAGCTTAGCTTTTTCATTCCTACAAAGAAGAGTTACAAATAGGTCTTTAAACCCGAAGTTTGGAGAATAATATGGTATCATAGAAAAAATCTAAACACTTACAATAAAGGCTTTTAATTGCACACATTAAACATTCACTACAGGCAGCCCTACCGCTCTCATTACCTTCCAATACTATAGTACTCAAAACCCATTTCCAACATCCCTTTATGATTATACTGATTACGGCCGTCAAATATAATTGGTAACGCCATTTTCTCCTTTAGAACACTAAAATCAGGATCAACAAAGTGTTTCCACTCTGTTATCAGCAGAAGGGAATCTACTCCTTCTAACAGTTCATACTGATCTTCAAAATACAAAATATTTTTATGATCAGGTAAAACTTTTTTGGCCACCTCAAGTGCCACCGGATCAAATAGTCTTAATATAGCCCCCGCTTTTAACAACAAATCGATTATAACAATAGAGGGTGCTTCTCTCATATCGTCAGTTTGTGGCTTAAATGAAAGTCCCCAAACAGCGAATGTCTTTGACGACAAATCATGTCCAAAACGTTTTACTATTTTATGGTACAGAACTTGTTTTTGGAGTTTATTTCTTTCTTCCACTGCAGTTAAAACAGTAGAGCTTACATCATTATCCTTTGCTGTTTTTATTAAGGCCCTAAGATCTTTAGGGAAGCAACTGCCACCAAATCCAACCCCAGGATATATAAAACTATATCCAATTCTATTGTCACTACCAATACCCTCTCGTACTTCTGTAATATCAGCCCCGACTCTCTCGCTTATTTGAGCTATCTCATTGATAAAACTTATTTTTGTCGCCAACATCGCATTTGCAGCATACTTTGTCATCTCTGCCGATCTTACTGACATAGATATAATTTTTACATCACCATTATAGCTACTTAAATATAGATCCTTCATAATGCTATTAGCCCTTTCATTGTTAAATCCAATGATAACTCTGTCAGGATCAGTAAAATCCTTAATTGCAGAACCTTCTCTTAGGAACTCGGGATTGGATACGACGTCAAAATCAATTTCTAAGCCACGTTTACTAAGTGAGTCTCTAATTACTTCAGTTACCTTATCTGCTGTTCCAACAGGAACGGTGGATTTATCAACGATTACCTTATAACTATCAATGCTATCACCAATACTCTTTGCCACTTCTAAAACATATTTTAAGTCTGCAGAGCCATCTTCTTCTGAAGGGGTGCCTACAGCAATAAACACTATGTCTGATTCGTTCACCGCTTCTGCTATCTCTGTTGTAAATAGAAGTCTTTCTTTTTTAAAGTTACATTTAACGATTTCCTCTAGTCCTGGCTCCCATATAGGTATAATGCCTATCTTCAGGTTCTCAATTTTCTCGTTATCTTTGTCAACACAGATCACTTTATTACCCATATCCGCAAAGCAAGCTCCTGTAACTAATCCAACATAACCAGTACCAATAACGGCGATATTCATCATAACCTCCTGACTAATTGTAGTATCAATTAGTTTTCATTATCTTCTCTTTAAAAATCCAAGCCCTAATATTCCGTATGCAAAGAAAGGGATAGGGTCTTTTATATCCCAACAAGCATCATAGAAATTTTTATACGTTATAAGAATAGATTTCAGGGTATCTATACCCTTTACGATCCGCTTTACGGAGAATATCAAATCAGTATAGAGGTTCAACCAAATTACACTAACAGAATATTCTTTTTCTTCTGGGATAACATTGTTTATTAAATAGTCGTAAATCATTATAGGATAGTTTACGCCACACTTCTCAGCCAAGCCCACCCAGAGCCAAGTACGTGCATTTATCTCTATTAACTTTGACTTACCATCCCTCGAATCTCTAAGCCATTCAATCTCACACACTCCTGTATACTCGAGCTCTTTGATTAGCACCTTACTATACTTAAGAAGATCTTCTTCATACACACTCTGACAGCAGGTAGCTGTACCGAACTTAACTGGATGCTCTCTAAGCTTTACCCCCATCCAGTATGAGTGTATAATACCTTTTACAGCAAAAAGAGTAAAAGACACCGTTTTATGATCATAAGGAATTACCTCTTGAATAAAATACTCTTCCGGTTCTGCACCTTTAAGCTCACTACTCCATATTTTTGCTAATTCTCCTGGGTCCTCCACAATTACCGCCTTACTCTTATATTTCTTATAAAAGCTAAGCCCGTTGTTACCCTTGATAATTATCGGATAGCGCAGATCCACCTCTTCCGGGTTACTATTGACTGGCATAACTGTTTTAGGTATCGGTACATTTATGTTTTCAGCTATAGAGAGTAGCTCTTTTTTATTATATATCTTATTAATCACCTCAATATCTTCAGTGATAACACTATAAAGCTTACTCAATCGATCCTTATGCTTTGAAATAGTTAAAACTGCGTGGTCATTGGAGGGCAACAGAACCCAGTTTTGTAGACTCTCTTTTTTATTCAGTTCGATTAAAAAGTCGGCAAAATCATCAGTTATATAGTCTGGACACCGAAAGAACTTTAGACAATATTTCGAGTACTTAGCAACACAATTATCTTTATCAACCACTATAACAGGAACTCCCTGTTTGCCAAGTATTCTGGTGTTAGCCAACCCCTGGACATGACCCTCTATAACAACTACACCCGTCTTTTTTCTATTTTTACTCTTTATTTCCCTTACTCCCGCCAGTCTATAATTTCGAATAGTATCATATGTTGTAAACATTTATAAGCTTCTTAGCAACTGAAACAGAATCAAGCTCTAATTCCTTTAGTCTACATCTACCCTGAGTTTTTCTATTAAACAGTATAGCTTCTTTTAACTTCTCAGCGATATCGCTTGGGGTATTATTGGATACATAATGCCCCTCTTTTTCTCCTAAAAGCCACCTTACATCACCCACATCGGTTGATACAATGGGACAATTACAAGCCATACCTTCTTTAATGATATTTGGTGAACCTTCCCATTTGGAGGTTAAAAGGAGCACATCGGCACTATTGATATAGAAAGGTATATCATGATGAAGAATGTTACCCAAGGTTACCAGCTCAGTGTTTTTATTATTTAAAAGATTATACGCTTTTTTTGCCAGAGGGAAGTTCTTTACCTCTCTATTCGGGTCAGCAGCAAAAAGAATAATATCTTTATCCAAGCCTAAGCCCAGCCTTCTTCTCGCCTCATCTTTATCTATAGGTCTAAACAAGTCAATATCTACGCCGTTGGGTATAATTTTAGCAGATTGAATGCCGAGTTTGTCCCTCATATCCTCAGATTTAACGATAGTAACATTCCAAAAACAATTAGCAAAATTTCTGGTTATAGACATCCAAAACTTTGAGCTATTTACGTCAGACCCCATAAGAGATGATATATGTTTTACTTGCTTTTTTTTGCCTAATAGAGCCAATGTTGTTACAAAACCACAAAGAGAGTAATGAGAATGACATATGTCATACCTATTTTGTTTTATTTTTTCTCTCAAAGGTTTGACGTTTCTTATGTACCCAAGTATACCCTGCCCTTTTATAGCGTAATAATCAACTTTAATGCCAGTCTTTATTAAAGACTCGCCTTGCGCATTTATAATTGGACTGATCCCCTTATCAGAGTTTCCGCTCGACACAAAAAAAACTTTCATGAATAAATCACCTGCACTATATTGTATATCAACTTTATACTAAAAAAAAGAATTGGTAATAATCAATAGAGAAACTCACTACTCTTTAGTATAAATCCTTTCCTCTATTTCCGGAAATTTATTTCTAAGTTTTAATCTCCACATCTTTATCCATTTATGATCTTTTTCGTTTGCAACAAATGCCTTGATATAAGGTGAAAACAAAAAAGGCTCAAAGTAAACTTGAGGAAAGAAATGAGCTCCTCCTGAGTTAGCTTCAACTGCAACTACACCTTTGTCTGTAATCCCTATATCCCATCCGACAAATTGCGTACCTATTATCATTGACGCCTTATGGAGATAGTCTAAAATATTGCTCCACTCACTTATAGAGCAATTGGCAAATTTCCTTGAGCCGAGTTGTATTTCGTAGTACTTTTCTTTTGAGTATTCTGATACTCCATATTCTCCCAACTTACCAGAACTACAGTCTATAGGTACACCAACTCCCCCTTTGCCAAGATTATCAGTAATGCTATCTAATGCACCTATCTTTAAAGTAGCACTAAGCAGATGCATTTTCAAGGTTTTTGGGGAAATAAAAGTATACACTCGTATTGTGTTGAAAGGTGAAGTTGTACCAGATATTTCTTTGATGCTACCTGAATTTTTAAGAACTTCCTGTACCATAAAACCGTTGGCTAACTCTCGTAACTGCTGTTTCGTTGCTATTGAAGTAGAAAGCCCACCTGACGAGTCAAACGGTTTTGTGAAAAATATTTCACCGTCGGGAAATTCTTCGACATTCACAACTTTGCCCTTAAGATCAAAAAATTGGTCGTCTTTCTTTAGAGCATACGTTTCAGGAATTAAAAGACCGTTTTCTACCATAAGTTGATAGAAACGCCATTTATCTATTGCATTGCTCCCTAACTCATAATGTCTTGTTTTATGAGACAAATAGTATCTGTACAGTGCTCTTGGTACGCACTGTAACAGATAAGCTTGGTCTTTATTATCTGCATAGTACAAATATTTCGCATACTCATACAACAAAGCAGCTTTATACTCGACAGTTGTTTTAGCGTAAAATCCCATTAACTTGGGTATAATTGAATATAATTCCACATATTCTTTGGCCCCCTTGAAACGCCATTTAACAATCAAATTAAAAAAATATTTTAACGCATTGGCTACGTGCTTTGCATTCATGTTCTATAACTCCTTTTTTTCAACCATGCTATTTCAAATATTTACTTCAAAATACATTTCTATTTACCGACCGTCTTATTATATTGTATCAATGCTGCTTCCAACCTCAAGTCATATGATTCGTTTGAATTGAACATCCCCTCTTCAAAAACCCATTTTCCCGAGTCATAAATATATCTACCTGGTTCCCCGTCTACTTCAAGAATATGGTCAAATTTATGCCCAAAAATAGTTTGAATTTCATTAATTAAATACCTCCCTCCGCTTTCGAAAATATCAAAAGCAGCAGTAAGTATACCATACTTTTCAGATATGTCTCTAACAAAATCTAAAAGATCGTGAGGTGGCTCACCGAAGCCAAGGTTTTTGGTTCCGCTTGCTATATCACCAACCTTAAATTTCTTATAAGCGAAATATGAGTCACCTATTTTAGCAACCCGCCATTCAAATTCATGCTCCACATATTCCTGCAAAATTACATACCCTTTCTGTACTTCACCATATGCTTTGAAATACCCCAATAACTTTCTCTTGAAAAATTGAGGGTCATTTATAGTTTTAGTGAACCAGCTTTGTGGTGTACCCACATACTTGTTAGGGCCAAATCTTCTTTTTATCCCTTTACCTACGAATGCTTGTTTACAATACCTATGAGCCTCTTCTTTATTTCTGAGGATTTTTACCCCCGAACTTGCCGCCCCTATGGATGTTTTTGCTACAATTGGATACTTAGCAACGTCTAAAAACTCTTTCACCTCTTCGTAACGGTAAAAAACATCAGTCTTTGGATGAGGAATGCCCTCTAAAGTTAGAAAAGCAGATAGGCTTTTCTTGTTCTCATAGATGTAGTTCTCAAAAAAAGTTGGAAACATAGGTGTCTTTAAGGCTCTTGTGATATGGTATAGCCTTTCATCGTACAGATTCTTAAAACGTTCTATACTACCTGGTGGTCTTAGTAAAAACAAGCCATAAGGTTTGTTCATAACAAGACTTAAAGCATCAGCGGAAGTTAGATCGATAACATCTGCCTCGATACCTTTTTTATTACAAGCCAGTTGCCATTTGTCTCCACCCTCAGGATTTTCACCCCTTAGTATACCAACAAGCATTACTCTACTCCATATATCTTAAGTGTTCTATAAATTTGTATTGGTGTAGTATACTTTAACCAAAACGACTCTGTTGTAGGTAACGCACCCAGATTCAACTCATCTCTCAACTTATCAACCTCAAACAGATCATTAATCATTGAATCACTCCCCTTTATGTTATCGAAGTTGTTTTTAACATAATCGGCCATCCAATTGCCAAGAGGAAAATTAGACGAGTATTTATACTTTTTCTTCCTCAGCTTAGATAGCAATCCAGCATAATAGGGTGAAATCAGATACTCTTTTGCTGAAAACTGATAACTATATCTCATAGTCGCCAAATCTTTGTTTAAGTAATCCTGTATTCTACTTCCAAACCGAGGGTTACTTAGCTTATATTGTGCTTTGTTTTGTGTCTTTCTACGATGAAGGAAGTTGTATTTCGACTGAAACAGTGTCTCTAAGTAATTAATATCGCAGTATGGTGTAATAACATTAGGAATATAATGACGATATTGAGTAAAGTTCTGAGAATGATGCAGCCCAGCAGCTATTTCAACTAACGAGTACAACTCCATGCTGTCTTTTCTCTTCACGTAATTTTCATTTACTAAACTTTTAAACATTTCATCGACATTAAAGGCATTGCTTTTTAATCCTTTTACTCCAAAGTACTCTTCTATTAACTCTGTCGTCGGAGTCTCACTGAATTCATATATAAAATTAGAGACAATATAATCATCTCTATTAGCCCCTTTTACAAACTCCCCACCCATAGTACCTAAAAGCATTGTGTCAGCATATTCAGACTCTTGCTCAATAGCTTTAATCCTATGAGCTCTATGGAGCGAACATAAAGTGTCCCCAAGTTCTATTGACTTATCGGCAATCTCAGCAAAATCATTCTCAGCAAACTTGATATCATAGTTCTTATATGGAATATTATATTGTTTGGCTATTTTTTTTGCTATTACCACATCAACAGAGTTTACATTTCCGTAAGTATACCCATGTATTTCAATACCAAGTTTTAACAAGATACTCAGTAAAATTCTGCTGTCGATACCCCCTGTAATTGCATGACTTACTTTTCCTACATTTAGGCTGTTTAACCGGCTTTCAATAGCTACCTCTAAGGCTTTAGCTATATCTTTAATCTCAATATCACTGTTGTGTTGCAAAATCAAATCGTCAGCACTCCAATAGCTGTCAATCGCAATCACATTCTTATCGTATGTTAACACCGTTCCTGGCCTGCTGTATTCTATATCCTCAAATAGTGTTTGTCTGGCAAGATAATGATACCCTAAGGCATATAATGCCACACTCTTTTTGCTAATCTTTGATTCGATATTCTCTAATATTTTCTCTATTCGATTTGAAATCAATACTTTATCTTTACCTCTGTAGACAAAGTATTTGTGGTGACCAAAATGATCACTAACTATGCGAAAACCATCTTTTTGGAGGATTATGTAAGGGATGTCGATAGAACCATTTTGAATTACTTCTCTGTTGCTTACTATGCTCCAGCCGTCAATCAACTTAATCTTATCAAGTTGATTACTCGAAGAACCTGCATTCATATATGAAAAGGTATAGTTCTTTTTACAAACACTTAGACTTTTATTTACTTTGATCAGCCACCACACTAAACGCCTCTTTGTTCTAAGTCTCTTTCTATGATAGATATAGCCTTATGTAGATGTGATTCACATCGAAAATTATTTAACCATATATATTTTTTACTAGTAGAAGGCTCTAATGAGTCAAGCAAGGGCATTCTTTTCAGTAAGCGCCTTAAAAACCTATTACCAGCAAGCATCGATCTGTAGAATTCATACTTAGAACTCTTGTAGTAATCAGTCCAAATTGAAAAAAACTCGTCTTGGTTTTCAATAATTGCGGATATATTCCTAACATCCTTTAACACAATATCTTTCTCTTCCCCTCTCATCTTTTCTACGGATCCAAACTCCCTTGCTTCAGTTGTTCGTAAAACTGGCAATAAATCTACGTTTACCACATTTCCACATATACTTAATATCGCACACAAACCAGTAAGCCACTCTCTACTTCCTTTAGACATTTTTAGTGAAAAATACAGGTTGCCTAAACTATAACAAATCGGTCTACCTTTATAAATTTCATAACCGCTATACCAATGTGAGTGATGTGCCACTATAGCATCAGCTCCTATATCAATCAAAAAGCGAAAGTAGCGAACCATTTCTGGTGTCGGATAGTGAATATATTCCAATCCACCGTGATATATCACGATGATTTTATCAACTGATTCTCTTAGAGAGGTTATTTGATGATAAGCGTCAATTAAGTCGAAAGGATTAGCCCCCGCTTTTTTGTTAGATGCAATACTAAACTCGCGCTCACAATAATTAAAGAAAGCAATCTTTATTCCATTTATATCTTTAATTAATGGTTCGGAAGCTGTGACTGAATTGGTACCTGCTCCTATGTAATCTAAACCAGCTGCACTACAAGCACCTAATGTATCGACAACTCCTACATTACCAAAGTCCCTTATATGATTGTTAGCTAAAGTTACACAGTCTACACCACTGTTTTTCAGAATCTCAGCATATGCGGGGTCTATTCTAAAGTTCCTCCCGGTTTTTATAATTTTTTTACTAGATAGCGTTAGGGGAGCTTCCAAATTTATAATCGTGTAGTCGGTATCCTTAAAAACATTTTGCAATTCTTTTCCAAAATGCGATCTTGGCTGAACTTGATTTAATGGAGCAAAATCTCCGCCTATGACAATTTTAATACTATCTTTACTCATTTTGGTTCTGCTTTTACTGATTTTCTCAATACAACCCACCCCATTGCTTATGCAGTCTTGCTGTTCCTAAAACAAGCTTTAATACACGCGAGGCTGTGTTCTTAATAAGATAATCTGAACAAACATGATCATATTTTCCACCTTCATCAACTGTCAATTCAACTGCATCTAACACGATTTTCTCATCAAAACCAGTTAGAATAATCGTTCCAGCATCTATAGCTTCCGGTCTCTCCATTGAATTTCTTATCGTAACAGCAGGAAATCTTAGTATTGAGCTTTCCTCACTTATTGTACCACTATCAGAGATCACACATTTGGCATTCATTTGGAGCCAGTTGTAATCGGTAAATCCAAATGGTTTTAGAAACTGAATTAGAGGGTTCAAAATAACACCATCTAAAACTTCTAACCTTTTCCTTGTGCGAGGATGAGTGCTCACTATAACAGGCAGCTGATATGTTTGCGCTACAGAGTTAAGTATATTTAGTATCTTAACCAGGTTTTCCTGATAATCGACATTCTCTTCTCTATGAACCGATACCAGAAAGTAATCGTTTTTAGTCAGCCCCAGTTCAGACAGAACACTTGAACTCTTTATTTTTGGTAAGTAATGACTAAGTGCCTCATACATTGGTGAACCGGACAAATAAATACGTCGATGTGGTAACCCTTCGGAGATAAGGTGCCTTCTTGAGTTTTCTGTATAAACCAAGTTGAAGTCTGCAATGTGATCAATCATCTTGCGGTTGATTTCTTCGGGCACATTGGCGTCAAAAGATCGATTTCCCGCCTCCATATGATAAATAGGTATACGCTTACGTTTTGCCATAACTGCCGCTATACTTGCGTTAGTATCACCTAAAATAAGCATAGCATCAGGCTTCTCTTTATCTAACACTTCTTCAACCTTAATTAAAGTCTCTCCTAATACTTTGCCCAATGATGACGTATCAACGTTAAGATAGTAATCGGGATGTCTTAACTCTAAGTCTTCGAAAAAGATCTCATTTAACTCATAGTCATAATTTTGACCTGTATGCACTAATATATGCTTAGTATACTCATCAAACTTAGGTATTACTCTTGATAATCTAATAATCTCAGGTCTCGTTCCAACAACAGTGACAACCTTTATCATATTTCTCCTCTTAAACGGTTTAAAGCATTTCTATACTTCTTCATAATAAGTATCGGGGTCCGCTGGATCAAAAAACTCATTGATCCAAAACATGGTAACTAAGTCCTCATTCCCGATATTCTGAATATTGTGTGTGTACCAGATTGGCATATCAACAAAGCTCGGTTCATTACCGTCTACTACGTATTCTATAATCTCATCTGTACCAAATCTGCGAAGCTTAATCAAAGCTCTGCCTTGGATTACTGCAAATCTTTCGATTTTCCTCAAGTGAAAGTGATTTCCTCTCGTTATACCCGGTTTTGTAGTAGAATACGAAGTTTGCCCCCCCGAGATATTCCTTATCACCTCTACGAAATCCCCCCTATTATCACTATGTTTTATGTATTTAACAGGGAAATGTTCTGCTGGTAGATAGGATCGAAAAGTATTAAACAAGCAGACATCAAAATAGTTGGAAAGATCTGGAAATATGCCTTTATCAACGTATAGGTCTTTATATGTCAGCATTTTTGCTAACAGTTCCGATACTTTTGACACCCCTATATGCTCAACCTCTACTGCTGTTACTACATTCTTAGAATCCGTTTGATCTATATATTTCAATATTGTCTGCACTAAGTCTTGGACATAAATCAATCTTAACTCAGCATCTACCTCTATTTTCGGTTGCTCATTATTGATAACTTGGTGAGCAAAAGTCGATATTACAGAGTTATAAAAAGGTACGCCAAAAGGACCAAACACGTTCGGCATAATTAACCCTATAAAATTAGCCCCGCTTTTTTCTGCCCATTGAACTAACAACTCTCTCCCCTTTCGTTTAGAATCTCCGTAAATATTACCTCGCTCCTCTTGGATAGAGGACGACATAATAACGGTAGGTCTACTATCCGTCGATTCCAAAGCAGCAATCAACTTCTCGACTAATTCAATATTAGTATTATATATATACTGTGGGTCATTATGTCTGTTCACTGCGGCTAAATGTACAATAACATCGCATTCTCTAATAAAATTCTCCAGCAGCTCGTTATCTACAAAATAATCATCCTGGAATGGCATAAGAGCGTACTTCTCTTTGTTCAACAGAAGGTTGTTCGCAAGATGAATCCCTATAAATCCAGACTGCCCTGTAATCCCTACTTTAATCATTCTACTCATGATTTTTCCCTTTATTCCTTGACACTTATCTCAATCGCCGTTCTTCTTAAACTGTTCTAACTCTTCTCTAACGTATTCTAAACTTAACAGTTTTTCCTTTATTTCTACTATACTCAGCCTATGCGTATTTTCAGAGGTATACTCTTCCGCCTCACTCGCTTTAGTCTCACCTTTACTGAAATACTTGTCGTAGTTTAAGTCTCTATTGTCAGCAGGTATTTGATAATAACCAGGCAAATCTATGGCTTTAGCCATCTCTTCTCGATTAACTAAGGTTTCATGCTTTTTCTCACCGTGTCTGGTACCTATTATTTTGATTTCTGTTACTTTATTAAATAACTCTATCAGAGCAGTGGCTAAATCTATGATGGTCGAAGCTGGAGACTTTTGAACAAAAATATCCCCTTTTTCCCCATTTTTATAAGCATAGACTACTAACTCTACCGCTTCTTCTAAAGACATCAAGTATCTGGTCATTTCAGGGTCAGTTATCGTTATCGGTAAACCTTTTTTGATCTGTTCAATAAAAAGAGGTATTACAGAGCCACGCGATGCCATAACATTACCGTAACGTGTGCCACATAATACTGTCCCGTCGGTAGGCTGCTGACGAGCATACGCTACCATTACTTTCTCCATTAAGGCTTTAGACATTCCCATTGCATTAACTGGGTAGACCGCTTTATCAGTGGATAAAACTACTACCTTTTTTACTTCATTTGATATAGCTGCTTTCATTACATTTTCTGCACCTAATATATTTGTCTTTACCGCTTGGATAGGGAAAAATTCACAAGAGGGCACCTGCTTGAGCGCAGCTGCGTGAAAAACATAATCCACGCCAAGCAGTGCATTGTGCACACTGTCATAATCACGAACATCACCTAAAAAGAACTTAATCTTAGAGTTCTTATAGAGCTTGCGCATATCATCTTGCTTCTTTTCATCACGGCTAAATATTCGTATCTCTTTAATATCAGTATCTAAAAATCGCCTCAGTACCGCATTTCCAAACGACCCAGTTCCACCCGTTATAATCACCGTTCTATCTTTAAACATACTTATTCACCACACTCTATTTTATTTATCGTTTTTATTAAGCTCATCCACTATCACCTGTACTGCTTTTTCATAGTGGAAGGCACCATAAGCTAACTTTTGTCCTTCCTTACCGATTTGTTCAGCCTTTTCTCTATCAGAAAAACATTCTCTCAACTTCTCTGCAAAAGCATTAACATCACCAGGTTCTGAAATATATGCGTTTACCCCATCTTCTAAGTATAGAGGTATATCTCCAACGCTTGTAATTACAACCGGCCTACCTGTTGCTAAATATTCCCCCAACTTTGTTGGAAACCCATACTTAGCCTGCATATTTGCAGGCCTCGCTAACGCCAAACAATAAGCACTTGAAATCTTTTCAGCAACTTCAGGCTTAGATAAAAGTCCAGTAAAAACAACTCTTTCCGGAAACTCTATTTTTGCTATCGCATTATTAATCTTTCCCATTCTCTTTTTCTTTGAATTGTCTCCGACAAGCACAAGGTTACTGTCTGGAAATTCGCTGGCTATCAATCCGAACGCTTCAATTAAGTTATAAACACCATCTTTATCACCATACATAGTCCCAATATATACTATGTCTTTAAAGTTGTTTTCTGAAGTACTCTTTTGTAGTCCTTTCAAATTAAATTGATCGGGCTCCACCAATATAGGCAGTATTGATAACGTAGCCTTTGACCTTTTCGACTCCAAAAGTTTTGAATAATACTCTCTTAGTCCTTCGGATATGACAAAGATGCTGTCATAATGATGAACGACATAGTTCAAGTGTAAATAAATCCTGAGTCTTTCAAGCATGCCTGCATTCCTATTGTAAAAAGGGTGCTCCGATTTGTCATAAAGCAATAGAATTTTTTTTCTTTTTAATACGGTTCTTATGACGGTCCCTATAACAATTCCTTCTGGTACACCATAGCACCCAATAATATTATTCTTTTCCCGTATGGTTAAAACATACTTAATTAAGTATAAAAGATTACCCCATAACACTATCCTTCTTGTTACCTTATTGTCAAATAGTTTTATCTGTTTAATCCCCAACTGAGAAAATTCGATCTTACTTCTATATCTATTGACAATACTTAGATCTATATTTGGGTATAAATGTATCCTTTCGCACTCAAAACCGCGGGCTTTTAGCCCACTGGCTATAGCCAATATACGACTTGTAAAGGCATTTATCTCTTTTGATTGTCCGGTTGATAAAAATATCACCTTGCTTGACAAGCTTTTTGCGTTTAACACAGCTTCATCTGACCACATATGTCTTTCTTTTGAATTCGCAAATAATGCTAACTTGCATCCCTAATAACCGCATTGCTGCTACTTCCACCAATATGATCAAACACGTTTGACATTTAATCCATGCAAAACTTTGCTCCAAACCTCAACAATATATATAGACATCTGCTTTCTCTCTTCTTTGCTTAAGCCAATAACAAATACGCTTATCAATAAAACCACCTCTGATGTGACAACAGTGACTATAAGTCTGTGTACGCCTTGCTCCATTGATGAAACTATCAAAGCAACAGGAATAGCCATAATACTGACACTTATCATCTTTAATATACCATTAAGCAAAAAAGATTTTGCATAACCATCAAAATTAACCTTCAAAACAAGCATTACTAATACTAATCTGAGAAGTGTTGCAAATACCGCCATATAACTAATAAGATAGGCTGGATAGCCTAAAGAAAAAACAAGTATACCTAAAGGAACACTTAGTATTTGAGTAATGCCGATGACAATGTTATATAGTTTAACTTTTCCGGAAGCCCTTATTACAGGTCTTAGACCTGAGATACTGACGTTGACTATCGAGCATATAAGGCCAGCTCTAACAAACTGAACTGCAAAATCTGGCACCTCTTTTAACCAAACGTCTAATATAAAATCTGTCTCTAATAAAATAGGGACAGAGACCAAAAGCATTAAAAAATAAGAGTACTTTGATGACAATGTTGCCAGTAAAAAAGATCTACTCTCATTTTCTCCGCCGTAACTAGTCATAATTTGAGGCACAAATGCTTGCCCTAAGCTATTGGAAAACATGTTAACGGCACTTTTGACTTGATTACTTATAGCAAAACTGGCGTTCAGAACTGTGCCGAAATAACGATTTACAACAATATCTGACCCCTGCTTTTCACCTACTATACCAGCAGCTTCAATCATATTCCAGCCAGTAAAGCCAAACATACTTTTTAAAAGCCGAACATCACGGCAAAAATTTAACATCACATCGTTTCTGTGTCTTAAATTACAGTATAAAATATAAAGCACAGGATTTAATGCATGAATAATAGCCGTTACTAATGCATAGTTTATCAATATTCGACCTGGCAAATACTGCAGTAGTAAAACCAGCATTAATTGAAGCAATTTAGTTGAGATCTCAATTGGCACAGTTATACCAAATTCCTCCTTAGCGACAAGTAACGCTTGATATGGAATAGATATGACAATGAAAAGAGTACTTGCAACTGCAGTAAAAAAGACAAAATAAACGTCTTGTAGACTTACAGTATCAAATACTAAATAGTTTTTAAGATAGTAGGGACCTATCGTTAGAGTCAATATTGCAAACAAAGCCGCAATCAAGATATGTAACGTCAGGCTTACGTTAAACACCTTGTTAACATTACCATTCATTTTCCCATATTCTATAGCTATGAACCTATGAGTTGTTCCCACCATAACAGTATTTACAAAAGCCATTATCCCAACTATTCCGCCAACAATGGAATATAAACCAAAATCTGAAGCTCCTAATAAAGACAGGGTTAGCCTGGATGTATACAATCCAATTATCAAAGCTACTCCTAATCTTGCGTATAGATAAACACTGTTCAAGACGATTTTTTTTCCGCCCATCTAAGCTAATTCACTCCACTTGCTGATACAAAGTAAGATCATAACTACACTTACACACTCAATAACAATCTTGATTGCATGCCTCTACTTTGTTGTTAAGATTGGCACTTCCTCATTTACGTAAGTCCGTAAACTACTTTCGTCCCGTTCAAAAAAGAGACCCATCAACAATAATGCACCAAGAATACTATTCGTCTGAATACTAAAACCAAAAAGCGCTACCAGTGTAAGATTGAAAAATACGTATCTCTTATTGACCCCAAACAACGCTGCAAAATATTTTGAGGTTTTTATGTATATTAAGAAAAACGCTACAGAGAACACTCCAAATGTTCCAAGTAACCCCCCTATACCATTTACCAAAGTACCAGCAGAATCTATTTTCAGTTCGTAATTACCACCTACTCCAAACGGATATTTATATAGATTTATCACACCCCCTAATAATCCGGAAAATCTCCCGGTTCTATGCATATATGTTGCTCCAAGTAACTCACCCGTAGTATTGAAATCATCTATTACTTCGGCCTGGGCTTCAATTTTTTCTTTCATAAAGTCTAATTGCATATAAGAAACAAAAAATACAGCCAGGATTACCAATGCCATAAACACTGACGTCATGCTTCTTTTTTTCACCACCCTATAAAACAATAAAATGTAAAGCATGGCATAACCTGTGGTTGAATAAGTAGTAATAATAGCAATAATCAAAAGATAGTTAACGACATTATTGCCGCGTTTATATATATTAAAAAATAAGGCTATTGTTAAATATATACTAAAAGGGCCCGGTTCCCAACAAAATCCAAAATTTCTCACCTGGCTAGATCTCGAAACAAATCTTGCCGTGTAGACTATCATGTGATATTGAGTCCTTCTTTCCAGATAGTCAAAACCAATGTCTACTCTGGACATTAACTGATATAAAGAAGATGGGCTAAACACTTGCCAAAGCCAAAAAACAAGACTTATCAAAGCAAGCGTGCTAATAATCATCACATACTTATCAAACAAACTGTTTTTATATACTTTTGTAAATGCATATGCAATAAGAACTACTGTCATGTATCTTCCAGTAAATAACCATCTGACCGTTCCGAACATAAGAGCAAACATGCCGTTTAACGCTATCCATATTGCAATCACATACAACAATTTTCGATTAACCTTAACCTTGTTAATCAACAACAATAATATTGTTGCAAAAAAAATTGCTATAACCATAGCCGGACTTCTATAAATTCTTGATCCAAGGCCAGACACAATAACAAGTAGTACGAGATATGTATCATTAATGACCGGTAACAACAGTTCCTCCCCGCTATTTATAAATAAATCAAATTATTTCTTATCGTAGTTACTGTATATAGTTCGCAAACAGTATCTAAGGAATGCCAAGAAATTCCGCTAATTCTAACATTTGATACACCAATATCAAGAATTATAAAAAACACCTCGGAGCAAACAAGAATAAAGCCATTATTTCAACAGCAAAACATTGCGCAATTATACAAAATATAAAATCAAGAGTCATGTCAATCAAACTGTTCAGGGAAGTATCTTTTCAACTGTTTTATATACACATGGCCGTCTTTTTCAAAGTCTTTCACAATTCTAACTTCCTTTAAAGTGGTGGCTAGCGCACTCCATCTTTTTTGATATCTTTCCAATTCTGGCTCCATTGTCGGCAATGTTCATCAATAATGTTAATAATCCTTGAAGGTTTGAATGTGTTTTTTTGTGCCTTAAAGCACGTTCGACGAAGGCTATGCAAAATTCCCGATTGCCAGACAAAAATGCGAAAAGAGGGTACTGGCTAAGCTCCAATTGTCCTCTGCCAGGCTTAACCGAATCTGATAACATGTAACCCAGTTGGTCACCATTTACCCCATAATATGCAGCATTGATTATTTCACAAACAAACCTGTAACTACTTTTGTCTTTTACACCATTTAGACAGATATGCACCCATAGCTCACTGTTAGTTGCCGTACTTTGAATCCCTAAAACATCCTTAATTATATTTCTCAGCTGCTTGACAATCACAGCTTGTTCTACATCAATGTTATAGTGTAATGCTACATACACATCATCCCGCAATTCCTTTATATCTGATATACTCCCAATACTCCCCTTTAACGCTGCAACCGTCAAGCTAAGCTGCGTGCCCAAACACATTTCCGCTACAATGCTTTGCGACACATTATCCCTTATGTGACCAAAATGACTACCACCAAACCGAATTATTATTGTTAGTCGTGGTTTTAGGCATATTGCTTTTAAGTCTGACGACTAAAGCTCACAAAAGCTTGCCTGTCTTATAGGCAAGTCGGTGAAAGGGGTCGACAAGTTTATCAGTAATTATCAAATCAATCTTTTGCTTGCCAACAATATCGTATAATTTCAAAAGTAGTTCTATTTTTTTGGAAGGTTTAATCTTGTCCGATAAAATAAGTAAATCTATGTCACCACCTCTTTTGTTATCATCAACCCTGGAACCAAAAAGGCACACCTTAGCCTTAGAATCGTAGGTGTGAAACAGTTCTTTTATTTCGTCTTTTTTGGGTAGTCTCATAATAGATCCTCCATCGAAAAAAATTGATAGTTGGAATGATTGGTATCCTTAAGAATGAATGGTTATACTTAACGAACAACATTATAAATGTGGAAACGGTAGAGGTAGAATCAACTAAACGGGTCGAGCAAGCCCGACGCCCTACGTACACGATCAAATTCAGGCTGGCGAAAAAAGAGTCCTTTTCCCCAAAGGCTTTGAGCCTATTCCGTAGTATTCTTTCCCGCCAGCCTTTATATGTTTATTAAATTGTATTTTATGCTATAGATACAGCTTCGCCCCGTCACCTCGCAAAAACAAGGTTCCTAAAACTGTAAAGTCATTAACAATATTGACCTGATTAGCAAATGAGTAAAAACGTGTCAAGTAAAACTAAGGGATTCTCGCGCAGATACCTGAAGAAAAGCAAGAAGCAAAGCAGAGTTGTGAGGTTTTGATATTATGAAGTTTCGTAGGGGCGGCGGCTTGCTCCGCCCGTTTTAATGAGTCTCACGCAGATTGTTGAAGTATAGCAAGGAGCAAAGCAAAGTTGTGAAGTTGTGATATTATGAAGTTTCGTAGGGGCGGCGGCTTGCTCCGCCCGTTTTAATGAGTCTCACGCAGAAAATTGAAGTGTAGCAAGGAGTAAAGCAGAGTTGTGAAGTTGCGAGGGTTTGAAGCTCAGAAGTGAAAAGGTAAAGGCCTTGATAGCAAGACCTTTGCCTTTAATATGCGTTAATATTTCATCTAACTCAATTCCATAATCACCTAAATCTGCGTAATCTGTGCGATCTGCGAGAGGTTAAATCTTTTTATTTTAATGTAGATTATTTGATGAGGGTGATTCGTTTAGATGTGATGATACCATTATCGTCGCTTATTTTGAGATAATAAATACCATTAGAAGCGGCTCTGCCTGTACTGTCTTTACCATCCCAACTAACATTCGGCTGATTCGCCGGAAGCTGACGTATTAACTGACCTTTGAGGTTGTAAACTTCAACAGTAGCCATCTCCCCAACACCACGCTCAATAGAGTCATACTCGATAGAAATACTGCTCTTAAATGGATTAGGGTACGCTTTGATTGGATTCTCCACCACCACCAACTTCTCCACACTCGTTGAACTATCGACTGAAAAGGCAAACGAAACCGCACCTATCGCTGTCTGATAACTTGTCACTAACTCGTTTTTATTATTATAAACCCTAATCGTCGAGTTTGACATAAAGTCACCTGCATCTGCTATATAGAGGTTACCCTGATAGCTTGAAAGAGCACTGCCACCCTGAGAAAAAAGATTGTCCTCTTGATGAATAATTTCAAAGCTTTCAGCATCGTAGACGAAAACACCACCACCAAACGCATCACCCACATAAACTTGACCATTAGCATATTCGATGTTGGTTAAAAATGCATTAAAGTTAAGCTTTTTTATCACGTCAAGACTCTCTCTATCATAAACGGTTACACTACCGTTAACATCTGAATAGTCGCCCGAACAAACGACGTTTAGTCTGCCCTGATCATCCTCCGTTATATCGTTAGGGTTGAGCTCGGTATCCACACTTTTTGTAATGGTAAAGTTTTCTAAGTCGATCACGGAAAAGCTACCCTGAAAATAGTCTGGATATTGGAAGCCGGTGTTGATTACATAGAGCTGCTTATCATAGATGTAGAGGTTACCTGGGGCGATTCCGACCTCTAATTCGTCGACCACCTTATCAATATTAAGGTCAATTTTATAGACTTTATTCGTCATCAACCCGCTAACGTATGCAAATCCGTCCGCTATGACTATCGAATAAGGGTTTGAATACTCTTCTACGTCGATTCTTTGGATAGTTTGACCATTTTTTAGATCGATCTTCTGAACATCGTTATCTCCTGAGTTGACTACGTAAAGATAGTCTTCTGTTATGGATAGCTGGTTGGGGTAGAGTCCGGTAACTGCGAAGCTATTATCGACGCTACCATCCTCTAAGTTGATTTTCGAGACGGTTTGGCTGATGGTATTGAGCACGTACATTGAAGCGTTAAGACTTACGACTAATAAGAGGGCGATGAGGGCTAAAAGGGTTTGTTTCATTTGGTTTACTCCTTTATTTTTTGTAATTATATTGTAGGTTTAAGAGCCAGTTAAAGCCTGGCTGTGGCGTATAATGATAGATTTCATAACGGTGATTGAACAGGTTGTTTAGCTGCACAGATAGACGATATTCTTGATTTTTATAAGGTATCGCACCCCCTATTTCTAAGTCGGTGAGATAATACCCCTTAAGTGGTTCGATTAATTGGTCGAGAGTAGTCCACTGCTCCCCTGTGTAGCGGTGTGACAGCTTCAGCCAATAGTTTGAGTAGGTTAGATTCAGTTCTGCTTGCAAAGTCTCTTCAGGGGTGTAGACTATTTTTTTCCCGTAAAGATCAGAATGTGAGCCGTCCTCCTTGAGGCTTCTATTCTCAGCATCGGTGATTAGATAAGTGGCGGATAGTTCAACCAGACTGTTTAGTCTATATCCACCCTTCAGACTAAAGTTTTCGATGTTAGCTTTGGCAACATTTCCAGGTTTCCAGCCGATAATCGAGCGGTACCAATAGATAAGATCGTCAATCGAGCTCTGATTATACTCGATCCCGAATGTTAGCGGATAATAATTTATTTCGCCGTACACTTTTTTATGGAGAGCGGTCTCCCCTTTTAAGTCGGGATTACCGGTAGTTTGAAAGTCACCCTTCCAATATAGGTCGTAAAAAGAGGGATAACTAAAGTTGCTCCCAATCCCGGCGCCGAGGGTAAGTTCGACAGGGTAATACATTTTGAAATGGAGGTCATACCCATATGAGAGGTTATCTTTCCATTTTTTGGAATAGTCTTCTCTAAAGGAGAGGGTTTGAAAGGAATCGATACTTTTCAATGGCAACAAGTATTCTATTTCACCCGTCCAAGCATAGTTTTCTACATATTTTGAAGGAATCGAACTTTCAACGCTTTTAATCTCTTTATAACTAAAATCCTCCCGCTGGTATTCAACGCTCGACTCTAAAGAGAGCTGTCCAACCCCGTATGTACCGTTTAGGATCCCACCCCGTTTCGCTTGTCGATGTTCGCTCTTCAGATGATAAAAGGGGTAGGGGGCTCTGGTATTATCATAATCGCTATATTGTCGGTGCTGATACAAGGTCAAATCAAGACCCCCATCTTCCCATAGGTAGGTCAATAAGAACGATTGTTTAAGAGCTCCCCCCTCCAAACGGGCATCACGGTAAAGTGCTTCGTAATTGAGCGGACCTGGCAATTTATGGGCAAAGTTTTGGATTTCGAGCCGATAGGTTGAGTTAAACTTAGAGTTTATGATGGCTGAGAGTCGAAGTTGCAGGTTTTGTGAAGCTTTGTCGTTATACTCTCGCCTCTTTTTCACACCTTTACGATCGAGATACGAAAAGTCGTTCTTAGCCCGATTAGAATCCACATAGAGGTTAAAACTAAAATAACGGTTACGCTGCTTGATCGAGGCGTACGATTTATAGGTTTCGAACGAGCCGAACGATTGACCTAAGTCTAAACCAAACTTCTCAGCACTACCCTTGGTTTTTATGCTGACTATCCCCCCTAACGCTCCGCTACCCTTGGGCGAAGCCCCTTTGATAACCTCGATACTCTCAATCGAATGTACCGGAATCTGTGAAATATCATAAGCTTGACCGCTACTGTTTAACGGTACGCCGTCAAGCAAGACTAATGTATGGCGGGGATGATGTCCGAGAATGGCGACTGTTTTCTTCTCACCCACTAAATCCGTACCGACTATTTTCACCTCTGGCACCGATTTTAATAGCTCTGCTAAATCGTAGAGACTCTTCGTGTCGTCCACTACGATCTCCACCCGCTCAGGTGTTTTGATGTCGAACCGTCCCCTATTTGATCTAATTACGTCGCCCGGTATCGTTATCGGTGCTCGTTTGAGCACTATTCGTTGATTCGGAGTAAAGTCAGAATATTTAAGCTGGAGCGGTTCGTACCCTGTACGGTGAAGCTTAATCGGTTCTGTAGGAGAGCCGCCCGAGAGCTGAAATCTGCCGGAATTATCGCTCTTCGTCTGCTTTTTGCCCCAGATTATAAAGACGTTATCCAAAGGTTTGTCTTCAGCTGTCAACACTACCCCTGAGATCTCTAAACCAAAGATGATTAAAGGTAAAAGGAGGGTTATAAGTAATACGAAGATCCGTTTTGTCATAGCTTATCCTTACGTCCACCCGGATAGAGAATATTCGGTTTTTTTGAGGCCGGATTTTCAATAACGGTTAGCGAAGTATCGAAGACCTCTTTGATGTTTTCGGAGGTTAGCACCGATTCTACTGGACCGTCAAATTTCAGCCGACCCCCTTTCAAAAAGATGAGTCTATCACTATATTCTGCCGATAAATTAACATTGTGAGAAACGAGGATGATTAAAATCTCTTTCGTGCGACTGATCTGGGATAACAGTTCGATTATCTCTAATTGATGACTCAAGTCGAGGTGAACGAGTGACTCATCCAAAAGTATCGCCTCGGTATCCTGTACGAGGGCTCGAGCGATATTTACCCGCTGTTTTTCGCCACCACTTATCTGTGAATAACGCTTCTCTTTTAACGGTTGCAAACCGGTGGCATTGAGTACACCTTCGACTATTTCGCGATCCTGTTCGGTATAGCTCTGCCAATAGTTTAGATAGGGGTAACGACCCATTAAAACGAGTTCCGACACCGAATAGTCAAACTGGTATACAATCTCTTGCGGAATAAAGGCGATAGTTTTTGCCAGCTCTTTACGGCTCCATTTTTCGATAGAACGCTCTTTAATTCTGATTTTACCGGCGGTGAGCGGTAAAAAGCCTAAGATCGCTTTGAGTAGTGTCGACTTACCGGCACCGTTCGGTCCCAAAATCGAACAGAACTCGCCTCTCCCAAAGCTGAGCGTCAAGTTTTCAATCACCTTTTGCTTGTAGTATCCTGTGGATACACTATCAAGCTTAATCATATTTACTCCTTATTTCATTTACATAATACTGAGCGTGAAGACTTATTGGACATATTAAACCCATTCGTAGGGGCTGGGCTTGCTCTGCCCGAGATCATCAAAAAGTCAATTCAGGGTTGTGAAGTTGTGAAGTCCTGTAGAGGAGCGGGTTCTACCCCTCCCGTTTTAAAAAACATCCAGACACCCATACACCGCCAGGAGTTGATACACAATGGTAAAACAACCATCCATTTGTAGGGGAGCGGGTTCTACCCCTCCAGTTTTAAAAATACCCAGATAGCCCATACGTCGCCAGGAGTTGAAATCCAATGGTAAATTAACCATCCATTTGTAGGGGAGTGGGTTCTACCCCTCCAGTTTTAAAAATACCCAGATAGCCCATACGTCGCCAGGAGTTGAAATCCAATGGTAAATTAACCATCCATTTGTAGGGGAGCGGGTTCTACCCCTCCAGTTTTAAAAATACCCAGGTAACCCATACACCGCCAGGAGTTGATACACAATGGTAAAACAACCACCTATGTTGCTTGAACAAATGCTAATTAATATGATTGGCAACTGACGGTTTTGTTACTACACTGATCGCTTATGTCTTGCAAAATAATTAAACGGGAGGGGTAGAACCCGTTCCCCTACAATCGAGTTTCGACAATTATCTGTTATATTTATCAAGCTCCCAGTTTATCGGGTTATGCCATATGTAATCGGCGATCATTCTAAATCCTTCTTCACTTCTTATGATATGGTCATAAAATGATCGCTGCCATATACTTGGATGTAACGGGATATCGTTCTCACGACAGTGCTTATTATACCGCTTTGATACAATTGACTTAAATGCTGCTATGATTGAATTTAAGTCAGGATTTGGCGTAACCTCATCGACTAATAAGTCGATTTCGTCATCAATCCCCATTGCAATTATGGCGTGGATATGATTCGGCATGATCTGATATATGTCAAAACTGGTCTGAGGAAAACGTTCTCTGAGTTTAATCCATTCATCATTGGCGATCGCACCTAATGTATTAAGATACATTTTCCCATCAATAATTTTACCAAACAAATGCTTTTTTTGATGAGCGCACATTGTTATATAGTACGCCCCATTGGTTGAGTAATCATAATTCGACAAACGTGTTGGAATACGTTGTGGCAATGCCTTTATAATCATCAAAATCCCCCTTAATGGTTATTGTGTTCAACCAGACATAGATTGTAATTTTGAAGTAAATATTGCAAGCAATTTTTTGCCGTCCATTTTGTTTGATGAATGCAAATTAATGTGGTTGGCAACCGACGGTTTTGCTTCTACTCCGAACGTTTATATCTTGCAAAACAACCAAACTGGAGGGGTAGAACCCGCTCCCCTACAAATCGATGGTTAATTTCCCATTCCGTGTTGACCCTTGGCGACATAGTGGTTTTATATTTAAAACAATTGTTAAGCATAATCGTTCTGTGCAAAGACATTATGTGCAGTACCCGAATTTTACTTCACAACTTCAAAACCTCACAACTTCACAACCCTAAATTGCCTCCTTGCTTCGCCCCCTATAAACAATTTAGTTGACATCTCCTATTAAATTACTATGTTATACCGTAGAGAGGAAAATTATGCAAATATCAACGAAGATTGAATACGCGGTCAGAGGCTTAGTAGTGCTATCTGTCGAAAATGATGGAAAACCGACACCACTTAAGGAGGTCTGCAGAGTCCAGAACCTTCCTATGAAGTATATGGAGCATATCTTCAACAGTTTACGTAAAGCCGGGTTGATCAGTAGTCTCAGGGGTGCTTATGGTGGGTATTCACTCGTCCGCCCTTTGGAGCAGATCTCCCTGTGGGACGTTATGGAGTCGCTTGGTGAGGTACCGATCGACCTTAGCTGCAACGAAGAGGAGGCTCAACGTGAGTACTGTATAGGATTTCCGTGCAACTTCTTTGATACTTGGTTAGAGATAGCTGACGAAGTTAGGCTCTTTTTCGCCGGTATTTCGTTATCCCGATTTTCGCAAAACAAGGAGGAGGAGAAATGACCTCGGAGAGAATATATTTGAACAATTGTCTGACATCCAAGCCTGCAAAAGAGGTGGTGGAAGCGATGCTTCCCTATATGGAGGAGAAGTTTTATTACCCTGAAAACTTTAATAAAACCGGAGCGTTTATTAACAACAAAATGCAAGAGTGGAAAGAGAGCGTTGCTAAAACAATCGGCGCCAACAGTAAGGAAATCCACTTCACCTCCGGGGGTACCATCGCCAACAATATCGCGATCAAAGGGTTCCTGTTGGGTAACTCCAATAAAGGGAACCATATTATCTGCTCGGTTATCGACTACCCTGACCTCTTGGCTAACGCCGCCTTCTTCGAAAAAAGTGGGTTCAAAGTTACCTACCTCAAAGCAGATAAAGATGGATTCATCGACCTCGAACAACTTAAACAGTCGATCACTGATAAAACTATCCTCTTTATGACCACTATCGCTAATCATACCGTCGGCACTATCCAACCTATGCATAAAATCAACGAGATCCTCAAAAGCGCCGGACACCGAATCTATACCCACGTCGATGCCTGTGAGGCATACGGACGTATCCCCATAGACGTCGACCTGTATGGAATCGATATGATGTCGGTAAGTGGACATAAATTCAACGGACCTCAAGCGTCTGGCTTCCTCTACGTACGTAAAGGGGTACAGCTTAGTCCACTTATCCACGGAGTTAACCGACTCGACAACCTACAAACTGGCGGCATAAGCGTCGCCAACACCGCCGGACTCGTCAAAGCTATCGAGCTCATCTTCAACGATTTTGAAGGGCATACCAACCACTTAAGAGAAATCAGCAGCTACTTATTCGAATCGATCAAAAAGAAGATTCCGAATATCCTGATCAACGGCCCAGAAGGTGAACTGAGAGCACCACATAACGTTAATATCTCGTTCGACTACATCGAAGGAGAAGCTATTATGATGATGTTAGACCAGTTTGACCTATCTGTCGCTACCGGTAGTGCTTGCGCCTCACAAGGGCTGAAACCTAACTACGTCCTGATGGCAATGGGGCGTAATCACGAGCAGTCACACGGCTCGATGAAGTTTACCGTCGACCCAAGCCATACCAAAGCAGATATCGATAAGTTGGTTGACAGATTAGCGGAGATTGTAGAAAAGCTCCGCAAGTTGAGTCCGCTCAACCCTGAAAATAAACCACAATAAGGAATGAATAAACTGGAGAGTTAATATGGAATATTCACAGAAGGTCTTAGACTACTTTATGAACCCACGAAATATGGGTAAAATAGATGATCCCGACGCCGTTGCCACCGAGGGTAGCCCCGCTTGTGGCGATCAGGTGACTATTTACCTCAAGGTCAACCCCGAAAACCAAACGATCGAAGATATTAAGTTTCAATCGTACGGCTGTGCCTCAAACATTGCCACCGCCTCGATTATTACCGAACTCGCTAAAGGGAAGACCCTCGAAGAAGGTAAGAAAATCGATTGGGAAGACGCCGCTTCTGCACTCGACGGTCTACCACCTATCAAGATGCACTGCTCTGTGCTCGCCGTCGATACGCTCCGCTCAGCGATCACCAACTATGAAGTGACCCATAAATTGGCCGAGCGTCCGGAGTTCAGCAAAGAGACGATCGTCGAAGAGCTCGGACGTATCCTCTACCCCAAGGTTGGCAAAAGTATTATCGACCTCAAAATGGTCAAATACGTCGGCTGGCACGATGGGGTCGCCACGGTTGACTTAGATGTACCGAAGTTTGACGAGTATCGCGACAATATAGCTGAAGAGATCCGAGAACACTTAGGTCGCTACCCAGAGATCAAAGAGATCAATATCACTATCTAACGCTTAACCGCTACACTTGAAATAATCGGCGCACTTGGTGGGAACTCCGTGAGGTTTTATTAAAACTGTAGGGGCGGGAGATTACTCCGCCCTACTTCACAACTTCACAACCTTGAATTATCTGCGTGATTATTGTCTTTGGTTGGGGTGTTTTGCCTACCCCCATTATGTGTTGACGTTTCACTTTCAAGCCACTACGCATCTAATCCTTAGTTTTCTTTTTCTTCTTTTTAATCTGTGAGATCAGTGAGATCCGCGAGAGAACCTTTTTTTTACTTCAAAACCTCACAACTTTTAATTGACTTTTTGATTATTACGGGCAGAGCAAGCCCAGCCCCTACCATTATTGTTGTGTTGATGATTTCGGGGCGAGCAAGCCCGCCCCCTACCATTAGTGTTGTGTTGATGATATCGGGCGGAGCAAGCCGCCGCCCCTACGAAACTTCACAACTTTGCTATGCCTTCTTGCTACACTTCAATAAGTCTTTCACGCTATGTACCAGTAAAAGATCACTATTTATTTGATATACTTATCTTATGTTGATTCGGCTCACCCTCTTCGTGTAAAATAAAAGATGAAGAACGGGGAGCCGATGAATGAGGTGATTACACCTACCGGAATCTCCACTACCGTCAGATGCATCGATAAAAAGTCGCACAATACCAATAATATCGCACCACCCAACGCACTTAACAGAAATACCTGACGCTGATTGTTACCTATACTCATCCTGACGATATGAGGCACGATTAGACCTACAAAGCCGATAATCCCAGCATAGGCTACCGTTACCCCGATTAAAAGTGAACTGATGATGAATACGCTTAAGCGCAAACGCTTGACGTCTACACCTAAACTCGACGCTACTAAGTCGCCACTCGTTAAAATGTTTAATTTATCTGATAAACTGTAGAGATAGAGCATCAAAAGACCGATTATTACACCGATTATCTTGAAAATAGCCCACTCTTGTTGATTGAATATACGACCTAAATTACCCATCAAAATACCTATTATGTTGCCGATCTCTTGCTGATTCAAATACATTAAAAGAGAAATCATCGACGAACAAAACATCCCGACGATTATACCCGATAACAACAACCTGTTGCCCGAGAAAAGACCGCCCGTCTGAGCTAAATACCAAACTAACATCATTATCAAAAGAGCACCACCGAACGAAAATAACGGGATTAAAAGATAAAAACCGAGTATTGTAGCTACTATCCCACCTAACGCCGCACCCGATGAAACTCCTAAAATATAAGGCTCGGCAAGTGGATTGTTTAACATTATCTGATATACGGAGCCGACTCCACCTAAAACTAAACCGCAAATTAAGGTAAGTAGGAAGCGTGGCAGACGTACCTGTGACACTATAAATGATGAGTCTACCTTGTACGTTAAGTAAAGATAACCTAACGGAATAAGGAGTAAGATCGGGAGTAAAAAACTCAGAAAAGAACGCCTGGTCATAGCTCACCAAAAATTGAGTTGAGTAGTTTGGCACCTTCGACTGACCTCGGCCCCGCCCTAAGAATTAAATCGGGATCGACATCGTCAACTGTGTAAATTCTGTCGTTGCGACACGCTGCTATGTTCTGCCAACCTTTGCGCGATTTAACGTCGTTAACGCCTACACCTGGATAGGTCAGTATAATTATCTCCGGATCGGCACTGATGACCTCTTCTACCTTGACTCTACTATAGTCGCGAGGAAGCTCGCTGAAAACATTGTCGCCGCCACTTAGTTCGACTAATTCACCGACAAACGATTCTTTGGAAACACTCATTATCGGGTTACCATAGATTTCAACGTAGACCCTCGGCCTTACACCATCTTTCAAGCGCATCCTGTTCAGCTCTGAACGTAATGAATCGGCAACGGCTATGCCCCGCTCCTCTATTCCGAGGTGGGTGGCAACTGTTAAGATACCGCTGAGCATTTCATCTATACTGCGAGGATATAGGGTGACTGTTGGGATTTCTAATTTATTGAGTTCTGAGCCTAAATATTCTTGCTCTAAGCCGGAGATGAAGACGATGTTAGGCCTTAAGGCGATGACTTTTTCGCGACTGATGGCGCCAAAATTACCCACTTTATAGATCTCTTGTAATTGGGGCGGGTAGTCAACCTCTTCGACGACACCAACTATATTATCAGAACCCTCTAATAAGTAGATTATCTCACCTATCTCAGGGGAGGTTACTACGTAACGACGTTCGTCGCCGCTCGGTCTCTCAACAGCACAAGAGACTAATAGAAGAGCCAAAAGCCCATAAACAAGTTTTTTCATACACCTATCCTCAAGTATTGAAGGCAGGATGTTTAGCAAATGAGAGTTAACACGTCAGCCCTTTCCTCCGAAAGACTTCTGAGTTTACTCAATGGCAGGTTTCCTGGCTCGCAGCGGGCTTTAATGATCGAGCCTTCCCATAACTGTTGTAAGTCACAGTGACTCGATAACCCATTTTTTGCTGCTTACAGTGGCGGAGACCGCTTCCGATTTGAACGGAATTCCCTTTTTGCTACACCATCAAGCTATCTGGGAACATTATTAGAAGCAGCGTTCTAATGTCAACCAATATTTTTCGTAGGGGCTGGGCTTGCTCTGCCCGTAATAATCAAAAAGTCAATTAAAAGTTGTGAAGTTGCCTGAGGAAAAGCAAGAAGGAATAGCAGAGTTGTGAAGTTGTGAAGTAGATCGGAGCAATCTACCCCTCCAGTTTTAAAAACATCCAGATAATCCATACGTCGCTAGGGGTTGAAATCAAATGGTAAATTAACCAATCATTTGTAGGGGAGCGGGTTCTACCCCTCCAGTTTTGAAAATACCCAGATAGCCCATACGTCGCTAGGGGTTGAAATCAAATG
>Ga0265293_10002840_pt1 | contig 33548 bp, 22 predicted proteins | sample Munlanlewell138R_FD_192505 | JGI IMG/M metagenome (GOLD analysis project Ga0265293, IMG submission 192505) | Leachate microbial communities from a municipal landfill in Southern Ontario, Canada - Leachate well 138R | ecosystem: Engineered > Solid waste > Landfill > Unclassified | place: Canada... | reverse complement strand
AAGGCTGGCTATAATAGTGTAACGCGCACCGATTGCGAGCCTGTAAAAGCGGGCGCTGACTCTTGGTGCTCCTTTGCATTGACAAAGGCTGAAGCTCCCAACGGTAACGCTGCTGGATACGTCGCCGATAGTGTGTCAAAGGCTAAAGTTGCAGCGACAGTTGCTATTAGCGGCGGTGCGAGTGCGTCGTATAACGGTAGTACGGATTGGAACTTTTCTCTAAAGGCAGGTAGCTACACCATTACGGCTACGGCTAACGGATACGACAGCAACTCCGTGACCTGCGCAGTAAAGTCCGGTGCTACTACGCAATGCCCCATACTCATCAATCCCAAAAAAGCCACCATTAAGGGCAATGTTACCGATGCCGACACGGGAAGCACTATTGCAGCCACCATCAAAGTTGGTGGTCAAACGGTGAACTATGCGGGTAGCGGAGAGTTTTCGTTTACGGTTGATGCAGGCAATCACACACTAATCGCGAGTGCAGCAGGCTACAACGACGCAAGCACCACATGCAGCGTAGCACCGGGTGCAAGCTCCCAGTGTTCCCTAAAGCTGAGCAAAGCTAGCGTTAAGAAAGGTTTGATCTTTGGTACTCTTGTAGATGCAAGCTCTGGCGTCGCACTCGAAGGTTTGGTACAAATCAGCGATTCCATAAAATATTACACCGACTACACGGGCGTTTGGCGCTTTAACCTCGACCAAGGCGATTACAGCATAACCGCCAGTGCCGAGGGCTACAACGATGAGACACAAACTTGTACGGCTGTTAGCGGCGTCGAAACAGAGTGCGTTACAAAACTCGTCGCAAAAGCTAGCAGCATACTGGGTAAAGTTGTCAACAACGCGAGCGGCGCAACCATCGCTGCAACGGTGAGCATTGAAGGTACTGACTACAACGAAATAAGCTATGATGGACTATCGGATTGGACGGCAGAACTCGCCGCTGGCAGCTACGTTCTCAAGGCTAGCGCCGAAGGTTTCCACCCTGGTACAAGCGTATGCTTGCTCAACGCTGGGCGTCAAAGCAAATGCGCCGTAGGCCTTAACCCCGTGGATGCCGTGCTGGCCGACTTGCGCGGTATCGTGCACGATTCGCGTAGCATCGATCAGCTCCTACCCGCCACCGTCACCGTCGTTAATGGCGCAAGTCTCCAGTACCCAGGTACAGGTGAGTGGGTTTTTGAGTCACTGGCTACCGGAAATTATATCGTTAAAGCGACTAGCCTTGGCTACTACGACGGGCAGGCCAACTGCCGCGTTATCGTTGGTGAGACGCAGTTCTGTGCAATCGCACTCAAGGCTAAGGATGAAAACCCCTCCATTATCTACGAAGAAGGTATTGAACCCGAGCTCGTGGTATTCTCGGGAAGCTCATGCAGCATGTCGAGCAAGAGCGGCAAGGGCGGGGGGCCTGCGCTAATGCTCTTTGGATGTATTCTCGCCTTGCTGCTCTATAGGAGAAGGAAAGAAATGATGAAGCTATCGCGTTTTGGCTTAAAAGCCCTGTTGACCGCTATGCTTGGAATTGCCGCAATATCGCTGAACGTTAACGACGCTCAAGCAGAAGATCTCGTGCGGCGCCTCGATAGCAGCAAATTCTGGAAAATCCAAGTTGAGCCCGATATACCCGTTATCGAATCAGAGTTGCTTGCTACTGAGCTCGCTTACCCCAAAATCTCCCCAGATGCTGCGAAGATCGCGATGGTTAAACCCAAGGAATCCGGCATCTACATGTGGACAGCGATGAACAAAAGCGCAGAGAAAATGATCGATCACCCCGAAGCTAGCCTCTACGTCGAGTGGCAAAATAACGATGATTTCAGCGTGCGTGTTAAATCTGCACCTTTTGAACGCGACGCACAGCGCATTCACCTCACAACCCTAGCCGCAAACTCGCTACGCGTCGCAAGGCGTGTACTTAATAGTAAATCGCGCGTGCACGCCTACGATTTCCACGAAAACATCGTTCTCGAAGAACAAAACAACGTACGAGTCATATCCGATGACAAGGTGGATCGGTACTTTGCCCCCACTCTCTCCCCCGACCAAAAATACGTCGCCTACACTGGCCTCTCCACTGGTATCTACCTCTTTGATTTGCAAGCAGACGCAGTAGTCTTTGTAGGCGAAGCTGCCACGGAGCCCATATTTAGCGCAGATTCTCGCTATTTATTATATGTCGAAACCAAAGACGACGGACACCATTACACTAAAGGCGATGTCGTAATACTCGATCTAAGCAGCAAAACTCTACGCCGCGTCGCCAACCCTCGTAACGAAATTCGACATCACGCTAGCATCAGCAATAACGGCTATATTGCCTACCAAACGGTTGATCATGAAATATACAGGGCTAAACTTCAGTTTTAGAACGAAGCTGGATAAGCCAAAAACTAAGCTTGAATACTAAAAGGCGCTTCATGACGAAGCGCTTTTTTGCTGCGCTCGCTGAGCGCCTCCTTGAAGTTGAGCGCCTCCTCGAAAGGGTAAAACTTAGCAATTCGACTTTTCACTCACATTGACGCATAAAAAAAGAGCGCAGCCCTAAGACTGCGCCCAAAATTCGCTATTGCAGCAATTTTATCGCATGATTATCGACTAGCCTTGTAGACATCCCAAAGCTTAAGAGCGGCATCTTTAATACCGTTGTTCAAGGCATCGATCTCCTCTGGCAACCAATCAGCGGGATCCTTGCGCGCAAACGTCGTAAGGTCGCGTCGATTGTCAAAACGCGCGATCGGTACATGGAAGACTTGACCACTGTTCTCAATGCGCAGGGTATTGGGCTTATCACTCGACTCCATCAACGCCAACATATCATCCGAACCGTAGTCTTGAATCATGACAGACTCAGGCGTGGCATGGAAGAGAATGGTGTGATCAGCGCCTGGAATGGCACGCTCGCGGTTTTTGCGACGGCTCTCAGCAGGCGTAACCCAAACGTACAGAATCGCTGCGCGCTTAAGCAGCTCGGGCGATAGATGCGGCAAACTTCCAGCATAGCCATAGTGCTTGGGAAGCGGCGTAACGCCTTCGGGGCCACCACGCGCAAACTCAATCACAATCGTATAACCAGTGCGATCCGCAGGGATCATCTTGGCTTTCGCGTCAAAAATCTCGCGCGCGTCCTTTTCGAGTTTCTCGGCCAACTTAGCTTGAATATCTTTGGGCAGCTTAGCAATTTTGCCATAACCGCCAGCCTTGAACTGCGCATTATCAAGACGCTCAAACAACCTCTCGGCGGCATTCTTGGGGTTCTCTGCAACACCCGTCAGGATTTCGTGATAATCCTCATTGAGCAACTCGATCAACGCTGGCCAATCAAAGCTATCGATGAAGGGGCCATTGCGCCCACCCGCATCGTCCGGGTGATGGTAAATTCGCTGCTCGCCTAATTCTTCCAAAGCCTCGTCGATCAGGAGCTGAAAATGCACGTACGGATAGTCATCTATCTGGATCGTTGGTCCCATGTGGAACAGTTCAGGGTCTTTTTCGGTCAAGAATGTGCGAACCTCGGATTTACCGGATGCTGGTAAAGCGAGCAATAAAAGAGTATCAAAAATTTCCGCCATAGCGCATCGTCTCCTGTTTGAAAGCCTACGAAACGCAGCGAGCAACTAGCCGCTGCAAACACCGCATCTTTATAAATCTAAGAGCTCAATTTAGCAAGGGCTTCGCAGCATTGCTTATAACGCGGCCCATATGCCTTTTTTGGGAGGTGGCTTTTGCCCAGCGCAAGCGCAAAGTCGTATATTTGGCAGTTTTTAAGTTTTTATTTTGGTGGGGGAAGTTTCCCCCTACGTGTCAACCCCACGCTTTGCGCGGGTTTGCCACTACCCCCTCCGCGGGGACACCCCGCGACGCCCCGTCCAGTTTTTGGCGAAACAGAACTTTGCGGCTGCCCTAGGCTGTTGCCCCGTAATCTGTGCAAAGTACAAACTACTCCGAAAATATTCGCCACGCAGGGCGCTTGTTCAGGCTTCGCAGGGTACTCGCGTGGGTCACCGACTCGACGATGTAAAAAATATTGGGATCAATTTCTTTGGCTATGCTGATAACGTGTTCTGCATCTTTGCGTGTACATATAGCATAGATCAACAAACAATGACCGTCGCGCCCTTCACCGTCAAATGTCGTAACCGCTTGCCCGTTTTCACGCAATTGCTTAGCGACGAGATGGCCTTGGTGCTGCGAAATAAAGCGCACCACTGAAGTGCCTAGCGCAACGTAACGCTCTATGATAATGCCCATAGCGTTGCCAGCGGCGTAGCCCCCCGCATAAGCTACGGCGAGTATCGGATGCTCGCCAAGGCGAGAAATAACTTGGGCAATAACCGAAACCCAAATGAGTACCTCGAAAAAACCCAGAGTAAAGGCAAGCGGAATGCGACCCTGAACCACCGATATCGTTTTCATCGTTCCTAGCGAAACATCACATATTCGCAGAACAAATATCGATAAAGCGAGTTGCCATAGGGAGAAACTATCTAAGAGTTCAATCATTCGTAAAACCTCAAATAAGCACTTGGCATCATGGGATGCCGCGATTATAGTAAGTTAAGGGCTGCAACGGCTCTTGCAAGAACTTTCTTGAGTGAGTTAGACTTATGGCTATGCTTGATTTAATCATATATCCAAACCCAATATTACGCGAAATTGCAAAACCCGTAGAGAGCTTTGACGAAGAACTCTCTACACTGGTTAATGATATGGCCGAAACCATGTACGCAGGCAACGGCGTCGGGCTCGCCGCTCCACAAATCGGCCGCAGCATTCGGCTCTTTATCATAGATGTTAGCCCGCAGGAAGGGGCTAAGAAGCTTGAGGTTTTTATTAACCCCAAAATTCTTGCCACCGATTGTCCAACGGTTTGGAACGAGGGCTGTCTATCGCTACCCGGGCTCTTTCGCGATGTACCCACCTACAAAAGCGTTGAAGTGCAAGCTTACGATTTAGAAGGTAAACCCTTTAGCACAAAAGCGACGGATCTACGCGCCGTGGCCATATTACACGAGTATGGACACCTAGAAGGCGAGATCTTCTTAGACAGGCTTAACCCCGTTAAACGACGCATGACGCGGAAATACTGGCAAAAAAACCGCAACATACTCGCCAGGGACGTCTACGATGAACTCAAGGTCGGTTACATCCTTAATGAAGCCGAGTTAGCGCGCTAATTGTGAATTGACGAGAAGCCGAAGCTTAAGGCCTGATGCTCTTCAAAATAAAAGCCAATAAAATCAATAACTTACACAGAAAACTTACATGCTCAGCTTGATTAGTTATCGTCTTTCGTACTTTTCGTACTTTTCAATATGAACCACGAAAAACACGAAAATACACGAAAAATTCTTTTTTATTCTTACATGTCCAGCATGATTTGTTATAGGCATTCATGCCTTTTGTGTCTTTAAATTTTGAACCACGAAAAACACGAAAATACACGAAAAATTCTTTCTTTTTTAGTCATACAGAACCGACTTGATTTGTTATAATCTTACGTGCCATTCGTGGTAAAAAGCTTTCGAGTTTTTCGTGGTAAAGAAGCTTTCGAGCCTTTCGTGTTTTTCGTGGTAAAGAAGCTTTCGAGCCTTTCGTGTTTTTCGTGGTAAAAAAGTTCTCTTATTCAGAGTTCTCCTAAAAAAAGCTGCTCCCGGAGCACTCCTTGCACAAGGTTCTTCGCTTGAGCGTGAGAGCGCCGCATTGGTCACAGCGTTTAAAAAGCGGATCCTGTTTTTCTTGGTCGAGAATGGTGGAAGGAATTGGCGAAATCGGGAGTTCACAGTCTTTACAAAAAGCTTTAGTTAGTGGCAACTCTGTGTAGATTCGAGGTTTTAGGCTTTTAATGAATGACTCTGCTCGCTTTGGATCGAGGTGTTTCAGTATTTGCTGAGCGCTTTCGTTTTCGCCTTGCAACTCGTGTGCTAACGCCATTCCAAAGGCGGCAACAAGAGCGCTGGGGTTTTCCTTAAATATTTCCCGGAACAGTGGTAGCGCCATATGTGGTCGGTTTAAGGCGAGGAATACGCGGGGTTTGAGAAGTTTAGCCTGTAGTTTGTACTTAGGTGCAAAAATGCTTTGTGCTTTCGTGGCCTCGGCTAAGGCTTCACCTAGTATTCCAGCTGCTAGCAGAGCCTCGGCCAAAAGCGCAGGGAGTCGCGGGTCTGTGGGCGAAATTTTTTCTACCCTTCGCAAGTCATCTAGCGCTTCCTCGTGTTTGTTGAGCGCTAAAAGTGTTTCGGCGCGTCGAACCAACAACTTAGAATCATCGGAGTTGCTAGCCAGCGCGGCGTTGAGCTGCAAAAGTCGCTCTTCGTCCGATGCGCCACTTTGCTGTTCTATTAATCGCAAGCGTTCGTATACTTCTTGCGCCACGACGAGTTCGGGATCGCAGGCCAGAGCGCGCTGTGCATCGTCAAGTGCCTCACGATGGTAACCACCCTGTTCTCGTAAAATTGCGCGCTCCGCGTATGCTTTGGCAGCATCAGGATCTGAGGGATGAATTTCGGCTAAAAGCGTCGCAGCCTCATCATGTCGTAGCAAAAGTCGCAGCGCTTTGGCGTGTAAAAAGCGCAGTGCAGGTGGCTGCTCTTTCATTTTGCTAAGCTTATCCATGACGACTTGTGGGCTGCTGTCAATAATGCTTTCAAGGCTCGTGATTAAGAACTCATCTGATTCTTGCAGTAAACCGCGCTCCGAAAGTGCATCTATGGCACGGCGAGCCATTTTTTCGACGGGGCTGCCCGCTACGTGTTTTTCGATTTCTTCTAGCGCAACGCCCATGTCATGGGTTTCTAAAAACGCTATGCCTTGGATCATTCCCTCGCGCGTAGCATCGTTACCATCGATAAGGTACTTTTGGCGCATGGCGCCCATGGCCGTGCTGGCGTCGACATAGGTTAACACCAATAAAACCGCGTAAATGCGCTGCTCCATCCCCGACTTAGAGAGTTCGTATAGCTCCTCGATCTTTTCACTCGATAGGGGCTCTAAATACGTTTCGAGCGCTGTTGCAATTTGTAAACCTAGTGCCCCCGTAAGCTCGAGACGCATAACGCCAAGCTCTTGATACAACTTAATACTTACTTGGTTTGCACGATCTTCGGTATAAAACACAAGTGCATGTACATTGGGATCGCGCTCAGCAGCACTTTGCTGCACAAAGCCTTGGCTTTGCAGCACCTGCGCAATAAGGCCAAGTTCCTGTTGTACAGCCTGTGATGCAAATAATAAAATTCTGGTCATTTAAACTCGCAAATAGAACTGGAGCAGACCGAAGTCTGCCCACATTAAAGAATATAATAATTATGTACAGCTTAAAGGCTGTGCTCTCAAATACTTAATTCGCCACACATACGCCATCGCGGCAAACGGGTGTAGGTTTCTTGCATGCTACGATGGGTCCAGATGTCTGATATATATATTTTCCCTCTTTTTGGACGCATGCCTGTGTTGCAACATTGTTACTTCCCATAAAACAGCTCTTTAAATCAGGATCTCCCTCATTACAATTTTTATAACATTGGTCTTCTACACAGCTGGAGTTGGATTTTGTGCAATCTTCTTTGAGTTCGTATACGTTCTCATCTTTATTACATTCGATATTCATATCTCTTTCACAAAGAAGATCCTTATCCGCAATGCAAGCCTTACCAAGGTAATCAGATACGTAGTCTACACATTCCCCATCCTTACAATCTTCATCGCATTTTTCTGTTTTTTCCTCAAAATAAACGAATATCTCATTATATTTTGTACATTTATATGCTTGAGCAAAGATGGTTCCGTCAACATTTACACAGGCCTTATCAATCGCGTCTTCCACCGTACATATTTCAGAGCAACCAACCAAGTCTCCGTCAACGGCACAAGCGTGATTCTCTTTTAGCGAACAGTCGTCGCGAACTGTTACTCTGTTGGCACTACACTCTATTGCTTTGCTTCCTCGGCAGTGGGCTTCGAACGTGCTGTTACACTTTGCACCAATATCTAGGTCTTCGCTTTGTTCATTAAAGCAGCCACCGTCTTTACAAATAAGACCAGTACCACAGGACTGCGTCACAAATTCTCCGTTCACGCAGTCAGTGGCAAGGACTTTTTTATCCCTACATACAGGTTCAAAGGTATCGGGATCACAGTCCGAAATGCACTCGCCGTCTTCGCAAATTTCATAGTTCGCACACTTACGATACAAGATTTTTCCATTGCTGCCGCAGTCTCGTACGCGGTTGTTCTCAACACAGCGTGGAGTAAAAGGATCTTCACAATCAGCTGCGCTACAACGATCTGTTTCGCAAACCTGATCGCTAAGACAGGTCTTCTTGACGATAACACCGTTTTCACAAGTGACTGCTGTCTTGCCGTCTTCGCAGTAAGGTTTGACGACCTTGGGGTCGCAAGTCGCAGGGGCGACACAAGCACCGTCTATGCAGGTATTATCGCCACAATCGTTTCGCGTCGTTACACCGCCTACACAAGTCACCAGAACGTTCCCTTCGCATTTGGGTACTTCGACCTTGGGGTCACAGCTCGCGGGCTTGGTACACACGCCGTTTTCGCAGATATCCTCACCGCAGTCTTGACGCTTGATTTTATTGTTATCGCAAGTAACAGCGACGTTTCCGTCGCATTTGGGTGCATCGACGGCGGGGTCGCAGTTAGTGTTCGGTACACAGGCGCCGTTTTCGCAGATATCCTCACCGCAGTCTTGACGCTTAATCTTATTGTTATCGCAAGTAACGGCAACGTTCCCGTCGCATTTGGGTGCATCAACGGCGGGATCGCAAGTCGCAGGCTTGATACACTCGCCGTTTTCGCAGATATCCGCACCGCAGTCCTTCGCTACGAGTTCAGAGTTTTCGCCACAGTGATATGCAGTATTGCCTTGACAATAGGGCGGTGTATTGGGGTTTTCTATACACGGAGAGTGGGGTTTAGAATTCTCTTCACAAGCTGACACAAAGAGCAGTGCCGCTGAAAACAAAGCCAATAAATAGGTTGATTTACGCATAAAAAACTTCCTCAAGGTTGGATTTCACAAAGTTTGCGGTCATGAACGATGACACGCATAAGTTCTGCCTTATGATTACTTAATTCTTTGATGATTTCAATAGGTTGGCAGCTTCCAAAGATAGAAAAAAGCCCTTCAAATATCGGCATATCTTTAGCCAGCACCATGAACTCGCTGCGGCTTTGCCCAGGAGCGGCTTGTACCATGGCAAGAGCGCCTGCAACGGGCATATGCGTCGTGCAGCGTTCGTCTGCAATAGTATAGGGCGGCAGTTCTCCGCGTTGATCTTTTCCCGTAGCCGCAAAGCTATTTCGCTCTCGCTTGTGGAAGGGTAGATTGCGATAAAACGGCTTTGGACCTTCTAGCGGGCGAGTCCATGGAAGTTGGGCGCCGGCAAGAACGAGAAAGTTAAGAACCGTTATGGGATGATCTTGGGTGAAGAGCTCGCAACACAAATCCCCGCGCGATGTTTGGAGCGTAACCGATATATGATGATCTGACAAAAAAGGCGATTTTACGGCGCTGCCCTGCGTCCATTTCGCGGGGCCATCGATAACGTCGATGTCCGCTTCTTCGTCATGGGTAGTTTCGGCTGTTTTTTCTGCATCAGCGTTTGTGGGTTCCTCGCTTATTTCTTGGCTCTGCGCGTCGTTTTCGCCTGGTTGTGCCCAAAGCGCAGTGCAGGGGAGGAACATGTACAATAATGATGCAAGTATCATACGTCGCAATTTACATGGGATTTTTCTTCTGGGGCTAAACTGTTTCATGTTGATTGCGTTTTGCAACGAATGTGGTGTTTGGCAATACTGAGCCTTTGCTTTTGGCTTAGCTTGCGCCTAGCGCTGGGGGTAGCGCGGGATCGCCGAGCAAAAGGCGCAATGAGCGCATTTTGTGCGATGGATTGGCGATTAGCCGATACATCGCACAAAATATTGCGCGAATTGCGAATTTGGCGAGGAAGCCCGCGCGTAGGGGGCTTGCCCCCACAAAACTAAAAAGATTTTTCGATGGCAGCACTCCATTGTGCTCGGGCAGAAAACCGTTGCTTGCTGCCCATTTTGGGTTCAAATCGCTCTTCGACTTTCCAAGACTTTTGCAAAGAGGCGAGGTCGGAGAAGATCTTTGAGCCTAGGCCGGCGAGCATGGCGGCGCCAAGGGCTGTGGTTTGGAGAATTTGTGGGCGCTCGAGGGTGCAATCGAGGTAGTCGGATTGGATTTGCATGAGTAAATCGTTGGCGGAGGCGCCTCCATCGACTTTAAGGGAGATAAGGGGGTGGCCGAGATCTTTGAGCATGGCTTGGAGCAAGTCGGTGTTTTGGTGCGAGATAGCTTCGAGGGCGGCGCGTGCGATGTGGGCGCTGGTGGTCGCGCGGGTGATGCCTGTGATGACGCCGCGGGCGTGGGGTTTCCAGTGCGGGGCGCCAAGGCCGGTGAAGGCGGGAACGATGGTAATGCCGCTATTGTCGGGGACGGAGCGGGCTAAGGCTTCGACTTGGGCGGCGTCTTGAATGATGCCAAGACCGTCACGCAGCCACTGAACAAGGGCGCCAGCAACGAAGGTCGAGCCTTCTAAGGCGTAAGTGCTTTGTGAGCCGAGTTTCCAGGCCAGTGTGCTGAGTAAACCATGCTGAGAGCGTACAATTTTGTTACCCGTGTTAAGTAAGAGGAAGGAGCCCGTGCCAAAGGTGCATTTGGCGGTGCCGGTTTGGAAGCAGCATTGTCCAAAGAGTGCGGCTTGTTGGTCGCCAGCCATGCCGGTGATGGGGATGCCATTGGGGAGGCCTGGGACGCCGTGGCTGTGAGCGAAGGTGGCGGCGTTTTCCTTGATTTCGGGGAGCATGACGGTGGGGATATTAAAGAGTTCGCAAAGCTCGGGGTCCCAGGTTTGCGTTTGCAGGTTCATGAGCAGCGTGCGCGAGGCGTTGGAGGGGTCGGTGGCAAAGACCTTCGCGCCGCTGAGTTGCCAGAGCAAGTAGCAATCGATGGTTCCAAAGCAGAGCTCGCCGTTTTCGGCTTGTTTTTGTAGATCGAGTTCGTCGAGGATCCAGCGAATTTTGCTTGCCGAAAAGTACGGATCAAGCAGGAGGCCTGTTTTTTCTTTGATCAGCGCTTCGTGGCCTTGTGCCTTGAGAGTGGCGCAATAGTCGGCGGTTCGCCGGCACTGCCAAACGATGGCGTTGTAGACGGGTTTGCCAGTTTTGCGATCCCAGATGATGCAGGTTTCGCGCTGATTGGTGATACCGAGCGCTGCGATATCTTTTGCGTTGATGCGCGCCTTTGCAATCGACTCACCGACGGCTTCAAGGACGGATTGCCAGATCTCGTCTGGTTTGTGCTCGACGTAGTTGCTTTGGGGGTAGATTTGCGTAAATTCTTTTGACGAAGATGAGCAAAGCTGAAGTTTTTCGTCGATAATGACGACGGTTGTCGAAGTCGTACCTTGATCGATGGCCATGAGGTAAGTCATGTGTTCTCCATATAATGTTGAGCTTGCATGGTATTTGGCTTGTATGTATACAAGACTAGGAGCTTTTTGTGCAAAAACAATTCCGTTTATTGCTCAGCAAGCGCGGCTATTTTTTAGTCCTCGCCTTCGCGGCTCCCCCCCTTCCTTATTTCTTTGTGACAAAACGCGATTACCTCATGAATGGAGTGCCACTGCTCTTGTTCGCTAGGCGATAGACGGAGGAAACTTTGGTTCTGAGGCATGGCGAGTAGCGCGTCACTGTATTTTTTGAGGGAGTCGAAGCGTTCGCGCCAAAGAGATAGGAACTTTTCGGCATCCGTAACCGCTTTTTCGCCGTCTTTTAACTGCGTTTGCAATGCGTTTACTTCAATTAACAAGCTCTCGTTCGTATTTTGCGAGTTAATCTGTTCTAGCTTTGCGGCTTCGAGTTCAGCATGCAATTTCGAGAGTTCTTGATTTTTCTCTTCTAGCGTATTCGCAGTAGTTTGGAGTTTTTCGCTTATTTCGTGAACACGCTTTTCTTTATCTTCTAGCTCTTGCTCTAGGAGCAGAATCTTTTCGCTACTTTCGTTGAGGCTTTCTTCGATTTGGAAGTTTTTAGCCAAAGCACTTTCGATACTTTCTTCGAGTTCGGCGATATGCTTTGCGTTTTCCTCAATGGTCGCTTGTTTTTCATGAATAAGCTCTTGAAGTCTTAAGCTCTCTTCGTTTTGAGTATTTAGACTGCTTTCACTGGATTTGTAGTTCTCTTCAAGTTCTGCAATGCGTTTTTCGGCGCGCTCAAGATTTTCTTCGAGTATGCTAATGCTTTGTAGCTGCTTCTCAAGTTTCGCCGATTTATTTTTGTTCTTTTCGCTCAACTCGGCGATTTGCTGCGACTGTTCGCTGCTGAGTTCGCGTAAAGCGTTGAGTAATTCACTTTGGCTTTCATAGGCTGCCTCAAGCTCTTCGTCGTGAACTTCCTTCGCTGGCTCCGCAACACCTTGGCTTTCGCTATCTTGAAGAATTGAATCCTTCGCCATTTCGCTTACAAGTTCTTCGTTTACTTGAATTTTTGAAGGCTCTATTTGCTGCAGGTTCTCGGAATGGGCTTCATTTTTAACGAGTTCTTCTTGAACGAGTTCTTCCTTTTTTTCGCTGCGAGGATCGACGTTTTGTATGGAGGGCTGCGATATTGATGAGCGCGTGCGTGTACGACCTGGGGCTCTAAACTGGTGCATGGGCTGATGAGTACTGACGCGTTCTTGCGTTACGCCACGTCCGCCCACGTCACCTAAAGGATTAGTGACACTGCGCCCAGGTGCAACAGCGCGGTTGGCAAAACTGCTTCTTGCACCGCGTAGCCGTTCGGCGCGCATACGCGAGGGGGGAGGAGGGCTAATTTTATCGAGCTCGGGATCGGATTCACCTAAGCCTCGCACGCCGCTCCTGTCGTTATCTGGCAGTACGCGCGCTCTTGGCGCTTGAGGGGAAGCACTTACATCGTCGGGAGAAAAGAGGTTTTCTTGGGAGACAATTTGAGATTGTGCGGGCTGTTGTTGGGAACTGGCATGCGCGGGGTGTTGCCCGCTGTGTTGTGCGGGGTATGCCTGGGAACTGCCATGCGCGGGGTGTTGCCCGCTATATTGAGCGGGATGTTGTTGGGAGCTGCTATGCGTGGGGTGTTGCCCGCTATGTTGTGCGGGATGTTGCTGGGAACTGCCATGCGCGGGGTGTTGGCCGCTATGTTGTACGGGATGTTGTTGGGAACTGCTATGGGCGGAGGACGTGTAAGGGGATAAGCCAGATTGGGAAGGATCGAAGGATTGCGGTGGCAAGGAGGCGATATCCTGCGCTCTTGCGCGTTGTTGTTGCTGTTGCTGTTGCTGTTGATGCGCTTCATGTGAAGATTGCACATGCGCAGCAGCGTAGTTTGAGCCTTGTGCTTGCTCTGCAGACCACTGTCCGCGTTGTATGCCCGATTGCCTAGGATCAAAGCTCACAGGTGCTAGAGCCGATTGATCAACGGTGTTGGGGGAAGGTGGAGAGAACTGCCCAGTTAACTGGCTTTCACTTTGGAAGTTCTGGTGACTTGGTCGTTCGCCCTGTTGTGAGCGCATGACGTGTCGCGCCATCTCTTCTTCAAAGCCAGGTTGATTGAGCATCGTCGGGCGATAGGTGGAGGTCGATGAAATAGGGCGAGCACCGAAGTTGCGCGGATCGTTCATCGCAGAGCGCTGTTGTGGGGGCGCCATGCCGTAAGACGGCTGTGGGGATTGCCCAAAACCTTGGGGCTGCTGTGGGCTGACGTGGGCTTGTCCGTAGCCTTGCGGCTGCTGGGGGCTGGCGTGAGCTTGTCCGTAGCCTTGGGGCTGCTGGGGGCCGACGTGAGCTTGCAAGCCGATTTTGCCAGCAGGCGCACTATCTTCGACAAAGTCAAATGAGACGGTGCCACAGCGGATCTTGTCGCCACTCTGTATCTCTTGGGTACTAATGCGTTTATCGTTGACATAACAGCCGTTAGAGCTTTTGAGATCTATGAATAAATAGCGCCCATTTTGGTACACAATTTTAGCGTGGTTACGCGATAGAGCCTTTGAAGGCACTACGATAGAGTTGTCTGGATTGCGACCGATCGTTACCTCGGGGTTTTGCGCGTTAACCTCCCTGTAGACCGTTTGATAGTTTTCATCACGATACACGACCCTTGCCACTCAACACCTCCAACCTTAGCTGCTCCAACTAGTGCTTGCACTAAATATTGTTCTTCCCCTCTAACGCATTCGATTCTTTGCGCTTCGTAGCGAAATACTGAACTGCCACCACCACCGCGATTCCGACTAAAATCGCAAACACCGCTACATAAGATAGCGCAGACTTGAGCGGGGGTAAAATATTAATAGCAGCTCCTTTTGAGGCAAAGTCTTGTACCTTAAAAGGCCAGATACTACGCAAGCTACCAAGCATTGTACCCATAATGATGGACAAGATCACGTCATGAGCTCTCCTGAGTAGCCAATGCAAGAGACGCGAAAATAGCACAAGCCCCAGAATCACACCACCCACAAAGAGCAATATACTCAGAATATCCGCAGCAAGCAACTCTCCCCCCGATAAACCCGCCACTAAGCGCTTTACGCTACTGAGCACAAAATAATATAGCCCCAGCACCAAGAGCAAAAACGAGCCCGATATCCCAGGTAAAATCATCGCGCAAATCGCTATAAAGCCACATATAACGATGTACCAAGCCTGCGGGCTCCACAGCCATAACTCGCTGCCAGCTGCAAGCTTGAGCCCAGAAACCGTAGCGCGGCTAAAGTCCGAGCCACCGTTTGCTGCTGTACAAAGTGCTAGATTCTCCGGCTGCATACAAAGTTCAAAGGGCGGATAAAAGTTGCTCTCACGACGTAAAATATCGGCCAGTAACTCACCTTCCCCACCAACCACGTAGCTATAGCTCCAAAGTGGCACCGCAAACTGCGAACCCAAGAGCCCATAAAAAATAATCGAAAACAGCAGCGTTAAACCGAGTTCTCGCACACCGTACTTAGAAATCATGCGGTACGGCGCCGAGATGGAAGCCAGTACTAGCCCAAAGAAGAAGGCCCGCGTAATTTCGGGTTGTCGTTCCATGGCAAGCGGTAAAAAGACACTGGCAACGCTAAAGGCGAAGGCTATGCCGAGAAAAAGCGTTAAAAGCCAGTAAAAATCCATCGATTTGAGGCTTTCATGCAATAATTGGCGCGCGTCACGGCGAAAACCCCGAAGAAAACAATTCCCCAAGGGTTTTAGCCAGCGTAAATCCAAAGAGCGCAGTGCAGCGATAAAACGCTCATAAATCCCCAAAAGCAGCGCAACCGTGCCACCGCTTACGCCAGGCACGACGTCCGCGCTACCCATGCACATGCCCTTAAAAAAGAGCAAGCTCCGTTCTTTAAAACCCATCGCTATCTCTACGTGGCGCTTGCCGTATTTCTCTACTTAGCTCTCGCAATATTTCGCCTTCTCATAACAAGCATTGCTCCCAAAACCAAGAGCGAGATGAAAAACATGCCATGGGGCAGAGAACGCTTCCCGCGTTGAAGCTCGCACGTACAATTCCCCTCCTCCCACTTCACCACATCATCGTTGGTTTTGTAAATATCGCAAACACCACCCTCATCAATTAGTCCGTTACAGTCATTGTCCACTTGGTCGCAAATTTCGAGACTGGGAACGCATTCGGGAGTATGGCAAATATCGTCTTCGTCAATAAGCCCGTCGCAGTCATTGTCTATGCCGTCGCAGATCTCAACGCTCGGTATACACTCTTCATCACAAACACCGTCTTCATCGATAAAACCGTCGCAGTCATTATCTATGCCGTCGCAAATCTCAACGCTCGGCGTACACTCTTCATCGCAAACACCGCCTTCGTCGATAAGCCCGTTACAATTATTGTCTATGCCGTCGCAAATCTCAACGCTCGGAATGCAGCGCTTTTTCGCGGGGCCTCCAGCGCGGAAAGTCGAATAATACTGTGGATGCGCCCAGCCGTGGTAGTCGCTCCACTCTGGCCCCTCAATCGCTGCGTCAAAACCATCGCCATTAAACAAATAGCAACGCACACCCTCGCCAGATCTAGCGCAGACGTCCATCATCCCATCGCCATTGATGTCGGCTAAGTTAATGGTGCGAAACTGCGTTTCTTTGTGGTAACCCTTCTCATCAGAGAAATCCTCGATCGCAAAGCTTTTGCCAAAACCTGCACTCGTCGAAAGCACACAGTTGAGTTGCGCGTTGGCACGCGCACAAAGATCCGCCTTCCCATCGCCATTGATATCCGCAAAGCGAATCGTCGAGTAATTACCGTAATCCGCCCAACCATTGGCGTCCTTCCACGCTGGTCCCCTAAAGGAAGCGTCAAAGCCATTTCCGTTTGAGTACGCGCACAAAACCCCCTCTGCATCGCGCGCACAAATATCTGCCTTCCCGTCGCCATTAAGATCCGCTAGCCGAATGCTAGACCAGTAAACTTGCGCATTCCAACCCGCCGCATTCGACCACGCAGGACCATTGATCGCTGCCCCAAAACTCGTCCCCTTCGAAGGCCAACAGCGTATTCCAGACAAACCACGCCCGCAAATATCGTCCAGCCCATCACCGTTAATATCGCCCACACGAATGCTCCCGTAATACTCTGGCTTATCCCAACCTTGGGCATCACTCATATCGCCAAGTTCAATCGCTGCCCCAAAACCCGTTCCCGTCGCCAAAAAGCACTTAAAGCCATCCTTAAAACGCGCACAAAAATCGCTCTTTCCATCGCCGTTAATATCCCCAAAGCGAATAGTCGAGTAGTACTTCACATCATTATATCCCTCGCCATCTGGCATCGAAGGCCCCTGCACCGAAGTCTCAAACTTCGCCCCATCCGATAGCCAGCACTCCAAGCCGCGGTCCGCACGCGCACACAAATCCGCCTTCCCGTCCCCATCGATATCGGCAAGCCGAATCGTCGCATAGTTCGAAATATCCGCCCAACCATTGGCGTTGCTCAAATCAAAAACCTTCGTAGCCGCCTCAAAACCACCGCCCGTCGAAAGCGCGCAATAATATCCCACAGCCGCTCGCGCACAAACATCCGCCTTCCCATCGCCATTGACATCCGAATGATATGCGTCGTACGCAAACGCCTGCAACAATATCTCATCACGCGGTGCACACACACCACCCTCATCGATCTCACCATTGCAATTATTATCAATACCGTCACAAATCTCCGCGCTCGGCGTACAAGCATTCGTACAATCCCCCACCGCTTTCTCAAAACGCGCGTCCTCTCCATAATAGAAGCGCAAAATATCCTGCCACTGCCAACCCGCATTCGCCAAACACGTCGCACCATTCTGTGACATACACCCGCGATTGTAATGGTTATCCTTATGCACCCACCCAAGAGTTGTTTGAACCACTTCCCCTCCACTCTTGCCTTGGTTATAGGTCACAAAACCCTCAAGTCGATCGTCCGCACAACCATCCGAAGCCACCGCAACACAAGTATTCTTATTCGACGGACACTTCCCCGAAACATAAAACGAACAAATCGGCTTATCCCGATAAACCACAACCAGACCCAGCGTATCTTTCGCCGCCCCAAAATGACGCTCATCAGCTTTGATATACGAGCAAGAGTAAACTTGATCCCCTTGGCTATTGCGAATCACCTTCGTACCCGAGTTGAGCTTGTAATACGCAAACGTCCGCGCCGCCACCGCTTGCGCCTTTAACGCCTCCGTCGGCGCTCGCCCGTTCTCACACGCCGTCACCCCAGGCACATAGTCCGTTTCCATATCCAAAACCCCAAAACCCTCAACATTTACCTCACAATACGCCGCCAATGGCATCTTTACCTGTGCGTAATCGAAAGCCGAAAAATTCGCATCATCCTCTACACAGGCCTGAATGCTGAATAGTATACAGAAATTTAAGAATACACCGAATTTTATTCGTAATTTTTTCATTTGATATTCCGCAAACCCTCAATAATGGCTAAAGCATCGTATTCTATTCATTTGTGGGGGGCATGCCCCCCTCGCCAAAGCCTCCTCGCAAGGCGCTAAGAAGCGCTATAAAAGCAGTGCTGTATTCGCTCAACCGCTCATCCAGCACTGCTTTTGCGCTTCTAAGCGCGCCTTGCTCGGGGGTCTTTGGCTACCCCCCAATGATTGGGCTCTACTTTCTTGCCGCGCGATCCCATAAACGGAGCACTCACTCGGGGCACTCACGGCGTCGCACTCATAACGCTATCCCCCATAAATCATAGCAAAGTCACGAAGATATACAAGCACAAATGTCATGAGCGCAAAGAAGCGCATTGAAGCAGAAAAAGCCAAAAACGCTCTGAAAAAATGCAAAAACAGTCCACTAAATCAGTGCTTCTCTGAGTTTAGTCATAGCGCTGTACAGTCATAGCTCTTTTGACGCCTCATACCCATAAACACAGCAGGCTCATCATGAAAATTCAGCAGCATGACTAAGTATAAACAAGTTATTTTAACAAAAAATAAAAAACTGCGAACGAAACACTGCAAAATACGTATATACTTAATAGCTAACGTCGATATGGCTAGTGTCACAGCCTAGAGCATCATATTGTTCAAAGGGCTTTGTGCTTAATAAAAACAACAGAACTTGGCTGTACAGCATTCTTTGGGAAAGTAAAAGCGCTTCCTTTTTTCTTGTGAAAGAAAAACCTTCTCCCCCTTCGCATAGCTCTTCATATGAAGATACCACGGAGAATAAGCATGGTGCTCATAAGTAAATACGCGACAAAACGCAAACATAGCGCTCTTGCTTGGAACGGTGAAAGCTCCCTTCTTCAGCGTCGTTTCATGCGGCTAATACTCCTGATATTGTTCGCTACCATACTGTACGTCTCATTTGGAAGTTCAAGTTTGAGCGCCCGAGGCGGCAATGAATGTGAAAATCTGCAAAATAACCCAAACTGGCTCGCCCTCTATGAGAAGCTGCGAACAAGCTTTGAAGAAGAACAGTATGAAAAAGCACTCAACCACAGCCACGAAATGCTTGCGCTTTGCGAAAATTCTCCCTTTATCAATTATATAACCAGCGAAATATGGAAGCGCCTAGGTAATAATGAACTGTCCTTATCCTATCTCAAAACTGCAAGCATGAATACATCAGAGTTTTTTGTTGACGCCGAAACAGCAAAAATAATTTGGTACACTCGCTATGAAGCCGAGCACCCGCTCTCCACCACCGCAGCGCAACTCGAGCGAGAACTACTTCAAACTAAAAACGCACTTAAGGAGGCCAAAAAAACTCGTCGTCAACTTGAGGAAATTCAAAACGAGCACAATGAAGCACAAGAAGCAGAACTAAACAGGCTCTGGAAAACGACTTGGATCGGCGCCGGTTTTGGCATCGCTGGGCTGCTTGCACTGAGCACAGGGATTGCCTTTGTTGCCAGCACGGATTACCAATACACCATATCGGATCTAGACGAATGGAATGCCAAAATTCGGGAGCCTGTCATACGTGAAGCTGGCTGGACAATGATCGGCGTTGGCATTGGCATAACAACGCTTGGCAGCATTGTAACCGCCTATGGCGCCTATCATTACCGCCAAGCTAAACACAAAAAAAACATAGCCTTTCATTGGGCTCTCAGCCCCCAACATGTCAGTTTTGACTTAAACTTTTAAAATGCATGAGCAGATCGCTTTTTTGCCACGAAAAGCTTTTTTTTACCACGAAAAACACGAAAGGCGCGAAAGATTTTTTACCACGAAAAACACGAAAGGCGCGAAAGATTTTTTGCCACGAAAAACACGAAAGGCTCGAAAAGCTTTTAACGAATCAAGCTGGTTCTATAAGACTAAAAAAGAATTTTTCGTGTATTTTCGTGTTTTTCGTGGTTAATAATTTAAAGACACGAAAGACACGAAAGTCTATAACAAATCAAGTCGGTTCTATAAGACTAAAAAAGAATTTTTCGTGTGTTTTCGTGGTTTTCGTGGTTAATAATTTAAAAGCACAAATTCTAAATCTGAGCACTTCCAAATCCACTTGCTACTTTCGCTGGCTTGTGTTAGGCAAAGCTCGCCAAGCGTTGCGCTTGGTCAATACACACGTTTTTTTGAGCGCCCGCACCTTATGTGCTCTGTCGATGCAGGGTTTGTGCGTTTGCGATGACAAAAAACGGAGGCATAACATTAAAAAGGAGAAACCATGCCGCACATCTCAATGAGAAAGTTGTTGGAAGCTGGTGTTCACTTTGGACACCAAACGAAACGTTGGAACCCCAAAATGAAGCCCTATATCTTTGGGGCACGTAATGGCATCCACATCATTGACCTTGGAAAAACCGTTCAAGCTTTTGAGCGAGCTTACGATTTTGTTAGCAATATCGTTGCTTCGGGCAATTCTATCCTGTTTGTGGGTACCAAACGTCAGGCACAAGACGTAGTCGCCGAAGAAGCTAAGCGGGCTGGCCAGTTCCACATCACGCAGCGTTGGCTAGGTGGTACGCTTACTAACTGGAAGACCATCCGATCTTCTATTGAGAAACTCAAAGCCTACGACAAAATGGCCATTGACGGCACATACACGAAACTCTCTAAAAAAGAAATTCGAGGAATCGAGAACGATCGTGAAAAACTTGAACGCTCCTTGGGCGGTATTAAAGAGTTGAACTCCCTACCAGGCGCACTGTTCGTGATTGATGCAGGTATGGAAAAGATCGCTGTTAACGAAGCCAAAATTCTCGGTATCCCCGTTATCGCCGTTGTTGATACCAACTGCGATCCAGACCCCATCGACTACGTCATCCCTGGTAACGATGATGCTATCCGCGCGATCCGTCTCTTCTCGGCTGCCATTGCAGATGCCTGTATCGAAGGTGCGAAGCGCCGAGCAGCAGATCCTAGCCAGCGAGATAGGCAGAAAGACTACGTTGCAGCAGAAGCTGAACACAGCGCGAAGGTGCAACTCCGAGGACAATTTGCTGAAGAACCCAGCGAAAGCGAATAAGCTCCTATCAAGAAAAAACGTATTCTGCGCTGAAAATATAGCGAGAAACAGGTTTTATACACATTTATATTCGTTACGACGAATTTTATACGAGGATATTCAATGGTAGCTATTACAGCCCAAATGGTAAAAGAGTTACGCGAGCGCAGTGGCGCTGGCATGATGGATTGCAAAAAAGCGCTCGTAGAGAGCGAAGGTGATATGAAAAAAGCGGCCGAATACTTGCAAGTTAAGGGTTTGGCAGCAGCAGCTAAACGCGCTGGTCGTGCAACGAAAGAGGGTTGCATCGGTAACTATCTCCACCACGACCACAAAACTGCAGTACTCGTCGAGATCAACTGCGAAACAGACTTCGTGGCTCGAACCGATGATTTTAGAGCTTTTGCAAAAAACATCGCCATGCATATCTGTGCAGCTTCCCCGCTCGTTGTCAGCTCCGATGAAGTGGATCCCGCGCTAATCGCAGAGCAAAAAAGCGTGTTTGAGAAACAAGCTGCCGAAAGCGGAAAACCTGCTGATATCGCCGAAAAAATGGCTGTCGGTAGGCTGCAAAAATGGCTCAAAGAAGTTTCCTTACTCGATCAGCCCATGTTCGATGATGATAGCAAAACTGTAGAGCAATACCGAGCTGAGATTTCATCTAAAACAGGCGAAAACGTACGAATCAGCCGCTTCTGCCGCATGTCGATCAGCGACGCCGTGGAAGAGAGCCAAGAAGAAAGCGCCCCATAGCGCTCAAGCTCTATGCCTTAAAGCCTCGCCGTTATGCGAGGCTTTTTTATTATAACGAGGCTGCTTTGTATTTCTCAATAAAATGAACACAATCAAGGCGCTATACAGGGAAGGGGTCTAAAGGCGCTAGCCCCAATAAATCAGAGTTTCCTTAGGCTAAAACTTCTAGACGGGACTGTAATTTGACAAATCCTAAAAGATTGTCAAATTACTAAAGGGGGATTTTCGGATGTTCAGAGAACAGTCGGCATACGGTGTGGTGCTTACTTTGTGATGAATGGCTACCGCGGCGAACTTAGGAGTGCAGAATGACAGAGAAATTGGAACATGCGACGAGAGATACGCATGATTGGGATCAGCGCGTACTAGAGATGTACGAAGAGTTGGAGCAGCAGTTGCTATCTTATCACGCAAAAGCCGATATCGCTCTTGTGCGCAGTGCATTTGAGTTCGCGCATGAGAAACATTACGAGCAACGCAGAAAGAGTGGGGAGCCCTACATTATACACCCACTAGGCGTTGCAATGCTCGTCTCGCAGTTAAAACTCGATGAGGCGAGTATTTGTGCGTCCTTACTGCACGATGTGGTCGAAGACACGGATGCCACCTACGATGACGTTAAAGAAAAATACGGCGAAGAAGTCGTTATGCTGGTCGATGGCCTAACCAAACTCGATAAATACGAATTTAAATCGACTGAAGACCGGCAAGCGGCGAACTTTCGCAAAATGCTCCTAGCGATGAACCGTGATTTGCGCGTCATACTCATAAAGCTCGCCGATCGCGTTCACAACATGCGCACGCTTGAGCATATGAAGCCCGAAAAACAAGTTCGCATAGCCCAAGAAACGCTCGATATCTACGTTCCGCTCTCCAACCGCTTGGGAATAGATTGGATCAAAACAGAGCTAGAAAATTTATCGCTACGCTATTTACACCCCGAGGTGTACTCTGAGCTTGCCGAAAAAATCGACGTCATGATGAATGAGCGAAAGGAGTACATCGACAATATCATTGGCATAATTCGAGAAGCTCTCGATAAAGAAGGTTTTAAAGGCTACCAACTGAAGGGAAGAATTAAACATATTTACTCGATCTATCGAAAACTGAAACGCTCGGTGGATATGGTTTTTGAGAACCTGCACGACATCATAGCGTTTCGCATCATTGTTAATACCAAAGCGGATTGCTACCACGCGCTTGGCATTGTTCATAGCATGTGGACCTTGGTCGATGGCCGTTTTAAAGACTATATCTCAATGCCTAAGTTCAACCAGTACATGTCCTTGCACACCTCAGTGATTGGCCCTGAGCGCGAGCACTTTGAAGTACAGATTAGGACTTATGAGATGGATCGCATCGCTGAAGAAGGAATCGCAGCGCACTGGAAGTACAAAGAGGGCAATATTGCTCCTAGTAACGAGGCCAAGAGCTTCTCATGGCTACGCGAACTCATGGATTTCCAGCAGGATCTCAACGATCCCAAGGAGTTTTTAAACTCGGTCAAAGTTGACCTCTTCTCGGATGATATCTACGTCTTTACCCCCGAAAACGAGATTAAAGCCTTACCCCAAGGTTCAACGCCTATCGACTTTGCCTACGCTATACACTCTGAAGTAGGCGATCACTGTGGTGGAGCCGTAGTAAACGGCGTCATGGTACCGCTGCGTACTCAATTAAAAACCGGCGATCGCGTGGACATCATTTATAAAGAAAACCAAAAGCCAAAGAGCGACTGGTTACAAATGGTAGCCAGCAACCGCGCTAGAAATCGCATAACCAAATATTTAAATCAAGTAGAACGCGAAACACACAAACAAATTGGCGCCCAACTCCTCGAAAAGGGTCTGCGAAAGAACAAAATCAGTCCCAATATTTTTGAGAAAGTACCCGAAACTCAAAAGCTGTACTCAAGCTTAAAGGTGCAAAACCACGAAGGTATGCTCATTGCTCTTGGTAATGAAAAAGTTAAGATCGAAACCATCATCGAGAAGCTGCAAATTTATCTTCCCCAACAGAGCGAGGTGCCGGAGCCAGCGCCTGCGCCGCCGATTAGCCGCGATGAGCGCATAGTCGATAACCTTAGTAAACGCAGTCAATCTAACGTCGTTGTCGATGGTATTGATAATCTTGGTGTACACTTTGCCAAATGCTGCTCACCTGTGCCAGGAGAGCCTATTGTTGGTTTCGTCACGAGGGGGCGCGGTTTGGTCGTCCACCACGTCAATTGCCCACGCATGCGCAATCTGGAGCCCGAGCGACAAATTTCTTGTCACTGGGATCCCAAAGTTGCCACGAGCAAAGAAAGCACTCGCTATGTCAATCTACGCGTTATGACAACGGACCGCATCGGAATACTCGTTGATGTCACCAAAGTGATGCAAGACCTCAATATTAACATTTCGCAATCACACTGCCGAACTCTCGAAACTGCACAAAGTGTTCTGGCATTCGAAGTACAGATCCGCGACATTAAACAGCTACAGCAGCTCATACAAAGAATAGAACGCGTCCCTAGCGTCGTTAGCGCTGAACGCGTTTCGGGCTAAGCAAAAAGCTCGGCTCACAGAGAGCTTAATGCATGAACATTTCTGCTATTTTTTGTGGGGCAGCGCCCCACAAAAAGAAGCGGAGCGTGGGCAGCTTAGGGAGTTTTGGGGATTTGAACCTCGAGGTGGTGATGTTCCTCGGCTTGGTATTGTTCGGGATTTTCGATAATGCCCTTGGAGCCACAAGTGATGTAAGTCGCGCCATTGTCGATGCTAAGCGCCACATCGACGGTGTAGAGCCCATCATCGGTGCCTGGGATGAAGTTGGTGTAGGGGGCGGCGTTATCGAAGATTCCACGATATTGGTCAAAGCTGGGGTCTTGGTGCTCGGTGTCGTGTTTGAGGTAGAACATGCGGTAGTCCTCGTAGGCCACGGTCAACGCTTCGACTTTGCCAAAGCGTCCTTCTACGATCAGGCTCGTGTCGAGGTCGAGTGCAGGGCTCTGATCGGTGATGCCAGGAATTTGAAGTTTAACACTTGCGGGAACTTGGCCATCGGTGGTGGTGAGTTGGCTTGTTTCTGCCGACACTATGCAGCCTGTAATTTCCTTGCCGTAAGCGCTGCAGTGTGAGCCTAAATTATTGCTAGGTTCAAGGTAAGTGTTCGTACCGTTCATCCAACCCACATCAAGGCTAAGCCCCTCGAGCTCAGTGACGGGCTTGGCAATGCAATGACGAAGCCCAAAGCTAACCCCCCAGCGTGCGGCTTCAGCCATGGAGCTAAAGTGCAGGTAATCCATGATTTCGCCTGCGTAGCTGAGCTGCAAAACCGCGATTTTTGATGCATTTTTTATGAAGAAATTATCGGACACACGTAAATTGCATTTGCCACCGAAAGGCGTTTCGCTTTCGCTGGAGCAGAGAACGAAGCTCTCGCCTGCTTTGAGCGTTCCGTTCAATGTCGCGGGGAAGATATTTTTTCCCGTTTTATCGAGGGCTGAAACGGTGGCTGCACTCAAATCGATATCGGGCGCACCTTGAACTGCGACATAACTAATTTCAATCGCAAAGCCCTTAACCGACGTCGCATCGGATTCAACTCCATACTCCGTGAACATAAGGTAGTCTTCGCCCTTTTTACACGCAGCGCTCTTATCTACTTTGCACTCCTTCGTACACGCAAAAAGCTTGTCGTCTTCTAGCACTTGTCCGTAATCGCAAGTCTTGTAGCGATCTAGAAAAACTTCCCCATCACACTGTTCCTTAGGATCGAGCACACCGTTTCCACACGGCCCTGTGGGTTTGGGGATTTGAACCTCGAGCAGATGGTGCTGCTGTTCATTGTATTGTTCGGGATTTTCGATAATGCCCTTGGAGCCACAAGTGATGTAAGTCGCGCCATTGTCGATGCTAAGCGCCACATCGACGGTGTAGAGCCCATCATCGGTAACTGGCACAAAGAATGTGAAAGGATCAAAATTGCGAAAAGTTCCGCTATACCGATCATAGCTGGGGTCTTGGTGCTCGGTGTCGTGTTTGAGGTAGAACATGCGGTAGTTCTCGTAGACCACGGTCGACGTTTCGACTTCGCCAAAACGACCCTCCACAATGATACTGCTGTCGAAATCGAGCCCGCGGGTACGGTCAGTGAGGCCAGGAATTTCGAATTTGACGCTCGCGGGTACTTGACCATCATTTTCAGTGAGTTTCGTCGTTTGCGTGCTGACGATGCAGTCTGTGATTTTCTTGCCGTAAGCGCTGCAGTGCGAGCCTAAATTATTGCTAGGTTCAAGGTAAGTATTCGTACCGTTCATCCAACCCACATCAAGGCTAAGCCCCTTGAGCTCAGTGACGGGCTCGGCGCTACAGTGTCGCAAACCAAAGCTAACCCCCCAGCCTGCGCCTTGAACCATAGAGCCAAAATTAAAGTAGTCTTTGATTTCGCCAGCGCTACTGAGCTGCAAAACGGCGATTCTCTCTGCGTTTTTGAATAAAAAGTTTTCAGGAAACAGATAATCACAGCTGCCACCAAAAGGTACAGCCTTATCGCTAGAGCAGAGAACGAAGCTCTCGCCTGCTTTGAGCGTGCCGTTCAATGTCGCGGGGAAGATGTTTTTTCCCGTTCTATCGAGGGCTGAAACGGTAGTTGCACTCAAATCGATATCGGCCGCACCTTGTACTGCGACATAGCTAATTTCAATCGCAAAGCCCTTAACCGACGTCGCATCGGATTCAACTCCATACTCCGTGAACATGAGGAAGCCGCCTTTATCTTCACACGCTTTAGATCTGTCGAGCTTACAATCTTCAGCACAAGCAAAAAGAGACTTGTCGATAAGCGTTTCTCCCAAAGCACAGTGCTTATGCTTCTCTAAAACAAGCTCCGCATCACACTCCTCTCCTGGGTCAATCCGACCGTTTCCACAACGAGGTGCTGGTGGTGTCTTTGGACAGAGCTCAGTGACGATCACCTTACAATCGGCGCTACAGCGCTGTTTCGTGTAATCAGGCTCCCCCCCCTCGCACTGCAAATCCAGCGCCATAAAATCCTTGCCATCACACTCCTCACCCTGCTCGCGAACACCATTTCCACAATACGATGTAACACAGGATTGTAGCAGATCAATCTCACAAACGTCGGTGCAAACCGCTAAACTTGGCGCAAACCTCGTTCCTGCCGGGCAATTCGGAACAAAATTCGCTGCCACAAGCGTCCCATCGCATTGCTCGCCTTCGTCGATAACGGAATTACCACAGCTGCTTATCGCACCTTCGCATGACACCATGCTTAGAAGCGAGGCCGCTGCAATTATTGTCAATATTTTCTTCATTATAGCCCTTCTCATCGCATTAAATTCGACAACTTAAGCGTCGACACACTATATCCATAAAAAACTAGGCATTAGATTGCAAGGACTTTCTAGTAAAATTCAATGACACAGCGGCTATGCTAGCGGTTAAAAATAGGAGTTTTTAGCAGCAACTTTGCGTAGAAATTGCCCTAGTTATTAAGCTTAAGCGTTTCTTGCTTGGGAAGCGAGCTAGAGTTTGAGAAAAATATCGCTTTTAGCCTTGCAACATTATATATAGAACTTGGCTGCTGCGTTTGGCGGCGTTTTACGCTTTAGGCTTAGGCATGGAACGAGGGAGCGAATCTTTAGCATTTAGAGAAGTAGGGCTTGGCTACGCCAAGGCATTCATCTTTGGAGAATACGCGGTTTTAGAAGGTCACACAGCAGTGGTGCTTGCACTGGATCTGCAAGCAAAGGCGAGTCTTTCTCAAAGCGATGTGAGCTACGCGAGCGCCTTTGAGCGCGAGCTTTTTGAGCGTTTAAAGACGAAATTTCCGACTTATATGCGGCTTTCTTTTAATACCAACGCATTTTACGCAGAAGATAAGACAAAGTGGGGCATAGGCGCGTCTTCTGCTACATGCGTCGCCGCCTTGGATCTTTTGCAAAAAACGCTAGGCCGCCCCACAGAGCTCTATCGTATGGGGAGCTGTACGCCCGCTCTACTTCAAGCCATTTATCTACACCGCGAACTCCAAGGCCATACAGGTTCTGGCGCCGATGTTGTCGCTGCTGCTCTAGGGGGCTTAAACCAGCTAAAAAACATGATGCAAGTTCCAGCTATCACGCGTTTGCCTTTGCAATTACCCGCGATGCTCTTGCTAAGTGCTAAAAAAGCGGCGAGCACTCAAGAGTTTTTGCAAGGCGTAGCGAAGATTTCAACAAACAGCGACTACCTTGCAATAACCAAAGCGCTTGGCGAAATTGCAGATAATGCATCCCATGCGATCCGCACAAACGATCTACAAAGCGTGATGCACTGCGCTAAAACCGTGGATCCCCTCTTACACGACTTGGGACGCATACTCAAAAAGCCCATCGTTTGCGATGAACACATGGCGTTGAAGAGGCGAGCAGAGCGTTTTGGGATAGTTTCAAAGGTGTCTGGGGCTGGAGGTGGGGATCTATCCCTATTGTTTGCAGAAAATGCGCAAATCCTCGATCATTTTTACGAAAACGAAGCAAAATATTTAGCTTTTAAGCGAATTTGTTCACGTTCAGCGCCGATAAGGCATAATTTGGGCTAAGTTTAGTGGGGGTGGGCAGCTTTAAAGCAAGCGCAAAGTTCGATGATGAGCAAAAACTGGACGGGGCGTCGCGGGGTGTCCCCGCGGAGGGGGTAGTGGCAAACCCGCGCACAGCGCGGGGTTGACGTGACTTTCTCTTCCGTCGCGATGCCGATTTTTGGCAAACCCGCGCACAGCGCGGGGTTGACACGTAGGGGGACACTTCCCCCACAAAAGAAAAAAGCTTAAATACCGAATGCATCAGAGCAAACTTAGGGCGACTGTGATTTATAGTGGGAGAGCGCTGCAACAGTCTTTTATATGCAAGGTAAAACGGAAATTTGCCCATAGAACGCGCAAAACATAGAATAATTGAATGCTTTTGTTGCATAGAGAGCGATATACGCTATATATACACAAGGTCGGCGACTTCAGCTAAGCCTTGAAGGAAAGTATTCTATATGCCAAACATCACGATTGCACACTGGACAACAGAGAAGAAGCAGCACCCATTATTTAAGCGCATCACGTCTTTGGGACGCGCCGAGGAGAACGATATTGTTTGTGAGAGCCCAGGCATGCAGGATGCGCACGCGCTTGTGTATTTAGAAGAAAGTGCATTCCACATAGAACCAGTTTCGCGAAAAGGCGAGATTTTTGTAAATGGCAAGCGTATAAAGAGCAAAACGAAGTTGGCACACCACGATGAACTGCGCATTGCCGAGCTCAATGCGAGTTTTTCGCTCTACGATGAACAAAAGCCACAAGAAGACAAAGAAGAGCACGGTTTGCTCGCTTTCCAGAAGCTGCAAGCACTCTCACAATATTTGTCTAAGGATTACACGGTCGATATTTTACTCGATCGCATCATGGACGACGTCATAGATTTGGTGAACGCGGACAAGGGCTTTTTGTTGATTTTGGAAGATGGGCGCATGGTCATTAAAGCAGCGCGAAACATGAACAAAGAGACGCTGCTTGACGCCGAGGGTTCGATCTCGGACTCTATTGTTAATAAGGTTTTAGAGACTGCGTCCCCCATTATTGTTTCGGATGCGCTCAACGATGCCGAATTTAATGCGTCCATGAGCGTAGTTAACCTACGTTTGTGCAGCGTCATGTGCTTCCCACTCAAGGATCGCGGAAGCCTCATCGGCATCATTTACGTGGGTAACGACAATATCGTGAACCTCTTCCAAAAACGCCATTTGGGTTTACTTTCGATTTTTGCCTCTCATACGGCTCTTATTTTAGCTAACGCCTTGTTAGTAGACGATTTACGCCTTAAAAACCGAAACCTGCGTCACGAACTCGAAGCGCTTAGATTTGGCAGCATCATTGGGAATTGCTTCCCGATGCGCGAGGTTTTCCGCACGGTCGAAAAAGTAGCACCCACCGATGTGACCGTGCTCATTGAAGGCGAAACTGGCACAGGTAAAGAGCTCATCGCCCAAGAGCTGCACCGACGCTCAAATCGCGCTAAGGGTCCATTCGTCGTGATTAACTGCGGTGCCATCCCCGAAAACTTATTAGAGAGCGAACTCTTTGGTCACGTAAAAGGCGCTTTTACAGGCGCAATACAGAATAAATTGGGGAAATTTCAACTTGCGCACGAAGGAACATTATTTTTAGATGAAATTGGCGAAATGCCACTGACCTTGCAAGTCAAGCTCCTGCGCGTTATTCAAGAGCGCAGCGTCATGCGCGTTGGGTCCAACACCGCCGAAAGCGTTAACATCCGCATCGTTGCTGCAACGAATAAAACGCTCGAAGATGAAGTGAAGGCTGAGCGTTTTCGGGAAGATCTTTACTACCGACTCAACGTTGTATGCCTACGACTCCCACCGCTACGCGAACGCGGCGATGACGTATTGATGATCGCAAAACACCTTCTTGAGCGCTACGCCAAAGATCTGCAAATTACCCATAAAACCTTGGCACAAGACGCCATTGCTGCCATCCGCAAATATCCTTGGCCTGGCAATATTCGCCAGCTTGAAAATCGCCTCAAAAAAGCCCTTATCCTATCCGACAACCCCATGATCACGGCCGCCGATCTCGATCTCATACCCGAGGTACTACAGCTCGTAAAACCGCTAGCCGAGGCTAAGGATGATTTCCAAAGACGTTATATCAACGAAATTTTAGAGCTAAATCATGGCAACCGCACGAAGACTGCAAAGGATTTGGGCGTAGATCCTCGAACAATATTCAGACATCTCGAAAAAGAAGGCAAAGACTAGCAGGCACTAAACCCTTAGATTGCCAAAACCTTAGTTAACAGTCGAAGCAAAGCATGCGAACAAAATTCAAAAAAACGCAAATTCCATGGGCTTTTATTTCTAGCATTGCCCTACTTTGCCTCATTTTATCGCAAAATTCTTGCTTCTACCTTGCCCCTATCGAGGAGGCTCCACCCGAAGTCGACGAGCCCCCCACCATCAACCTTATTGGCGGCGTCTCCCCCGAAGTTGGCTACGTCAAAGTCAACCTCGCCAACGAAGGGCGCCAACAATTTATTATCACCCAATACGACGACGCCAACGAAGGACAAGCTCTCTACCACCGCAACGTCATCGACTTTCGCCCCGCTGGCATCACCTCAACCCCACTAACCGCCACCCTGCCAAACAAAATCGAACCCGGCATCCGAAACCCCATCCGATACGAAATCACCGCCTGCTCCGCCCCCTTTAAAAACGCCATCGACGAAGGCCGCACCGTCCTACTCTACATCATTCTTAGTGACGAGCTTTTCTCCGACTACAACTTGAGCTTCTCCGACAAAGATCACTTACGACCCTTTGCCACGACGACAGGCCGCGAACCCGTCTGGGCATCGTGGATTGTACAGTTTATCGGCGAATGCCCACAATAATCATTAGCTTCAACTGTGAGCTGCAAACACATGAAGAAATCCCTTTCGCACACGCGCTACAAACTCAGATTCTTTGCCGCCTTAAGCCATGTCTTTCTTATCGCCGCCCTAGCCACCGCCTGCAACAACGAGCAGCAAGCCTTTTGTAACACCGCGGCCAAAGCATTGTGCGAAAAATGCGCCGCCTGCCAACCCGACGGCTTGCGACACTGCGGCATGATGGACAAACAAAATCAAGAAGGCTGCGAAAAGCAGTACATCGACGTTTGCCGCGCGAGTGACGACGTGTTTAACGTCGAATTGAGCCGAACTTGCCTCGATCGCATCGAGCGAACGAATTGCGAACAAATTCGCAAAGAAGGCAAACCTGATGTGTGTAATCGACTTTTTTAACGAATAAAATATACAAAATAATGCCTTTCTTTGAACTATCACCTTGTTGGGGGAAGTCTCCCCCTACGCCCAAGCTTCCCTCTAAATTTGCTAAAATGCGCAGTATCTTTTGCGCCGTCTTGGCTCATCGCCAAGCCAGCGCAAAAGATGCGCATTTAAGCGAATTTATCGGGCGATCTTGGGCTACCCCCTCTGCGAGTGCAGCCTGCAACGCCGCGTCTTGCTTACGCAATGTTAGGGCTTGTGCCTTTAGTTGGCGCGTATTTTGTGTTATTTTCTTCGCATTTTTAGCATCCTCTCTAACGCTATTGTCCTGTGACGATGGCACAAACGAAGAGCAATGCGAAGCGCAGTGCGAGGGCCGCGAGTGCGGCTCCGATAACTGTGGTGGGTTTTGTGGCACTTGTAGTGAGGGCTTTGTTTGCAAGGATTTCCACTGCGTTTCAGGCTGTGAACCCCAGTGCGAAGATCGCCTTTGCGGTGATGACGGCTGCGGCGGTTTATGTGGAACTTGCGCTGATGTCTACGTTTGCGATACGGAGTATGGACGTTGTAAAAGCAGGAGCCCGCGCATCTATGGAAGCTTATTTTATGAGGCTAAAATCGCGAATTTTCTCGAAGGCGCTGGCTACAAACTCAATGAAACAACATACCTAGCTGCCAACGCCCTGACGATTAAACTTAGGGATTCCCACGGCAAAGTCCTTGGTTCGGCGCGCATTGATGAGGATGGGAGTTTTGTTTTTAATATAGCGCGTTCTGCGAAAAGCAGCGATTGGCTTTCACTAACACCGCTTTGGCCTGACGAAGAAAACCCTAAATTAACACTGCTTAAAGCCGTGTTACAGGGTGAACCTAGTCTTTGGTCTTGGCGCTTTGACCTCGCAGATTGGGGGGCAGCGTACGATCTTGGCTTTGTGGGCGAAATCAAAATTAGTTTAAGCGAAGGGTCTGGCGCATTGTTCGCGTACCAACAGCTACGACGCGCCATGGAAGATTACGCCGATTATAGGTTTTCTGGCTTTAACCAAAGTCTTGCAAGTCTTGCGATACTCTGGGCTCCAGACGTGCTTTGGAACTGCGGCGCTTGTTTTGTGAAGCTTGCTCCGCAACGTGTCGCGGGGCAAAAAATTTCGAATAGCAGTATGTATATCAGCGGGGGTGAGCGCAACGAATCCGTTTGGGGCTACCCAACGCTGCTCCACGAATTTGGTCACTACATCGCAGCACAAACTCGCGACAATACCCCTGGTGGTACGCACTATTTTGGTTCAGCGTCGCGACCCACGCTAGCATGGAGCGAAGGCTGGGCTAGCTTCTACGCCATCACCACGCTAAGCCGCTGGAACAATGAGCCGCAACCGCGGTATTGGCGAATACTAGAGAACGGATCGTTTTGGCTCGATTACGAGACAAACGAAGGAAGCGTTAGCATCTTATCACCAAAGCTCGACGCCAGTTTGGGGATGAAGCAGTACCTCGATGAGGCATGGGTTAGCCGTGTGCTTTGGCAACTTTGGGATAAAAACGTCATCAAAGATTCTCCTGAGCACTTTAGCTGGAAAGATTTTCTCAATGCCTTGCACTCTAAACGATATATATCGCTCGATCGTGGAAGCATGGGAGCTGATTTCGTTGACTACATCGATGCCTTGCTTTGCCAGCGCCGCGCTTCGCTTAGCGCAATATCCGCGCTTCTTATCGCGAATATGTTTCCCTACGATGAAAACCCGCTCTGTCCCTAAGGAAGCTCTGATCTATGGGCGGGGCGCTGCCCCACGCTCAGCATTACGTATTTCTTTTGAGTTTGCGCGGGGGGAAGCTTTTTTCTTTTTGCAAAAGAAAAGATGTTTCCCCCCGTACCCCCCTCCCCTTCAATCGCGACATGGATGTCAGCGATTACAGCGCGCCGTCCATGGCGCGCTGCCCTACGGGCCGCCTATCGGCGTTCAATTTCCGCTTCCTACGGAAATTGGGGT
>Ga0265293_10002839_pt1 | contig 33557 bp, 31 predicted proteins | sample Munlanlewell138R_FD_192505 | JGI IMG/M metagenome (GOLD analysis project Ga0265293, IMG submission 192505) | Leachate microbial communities from a municipal landfill in Southern Ontario, Canada - Leachate well 138R | ecosystem: Engineered > Solid waste > Landfill > Unclassified | place: Canada... | reverse complement strand
GACAACTATTCAAAATAAGTTACTTAATATTTCGGAAGTTGTAACTGTTGAAGTTGATAGCATTGAGTTTAATTCTTCGACTGATAAGCAAAGTGCTGTTGCTAATCCAACACCAGAAGTAGATGAAAATCAACAACAAGGTATAACAAATACAAAAGAAACGAAACAGACAGCAAAAAGCAAACCTATTAATAGTAAAACTATCAGGGTTGATATTGAACGATTGGATGTTTTAATGAATCTGTTTAGTGAACTTGTAATTGATCGCGGTAGATTAGAACAGATTGCTCGAGAGTTAGGTCACTCCGAACTTGTAGAGTCAGTTGAACATATGAGCAGAATTAGCGGGGATTTACAGAATTTAATATTGAATATGAGAATGGTACCAATTGAACAAGTTTTTAATCGTTTCCCACGAATGGTACGTGATTTATCGAAAGAATTGAATAAGAAGGTAGAATTAGATATTAGAGGAGCAGAAACAGAATTAGATCGAACAGTAATCGATGAGATTGGAGACCCATTAGTCCATTTATTACGAAATTCTCTGGATCACGGATTAGAGTTAGCTGAAGAAAGAATTAAAAAGGGCAAATCAGATACAGGCACTATACAGTTACATGCTTATCACAGTGGGAACCACGTATTTATAGAAATAATAGATGATGGAAACGGATTAGATAGAGACAAAATATTGAAAAAAGCTATAGAACGAGGCATGCTCACCGAGGAACAAAGTCATCAACTAACAGATCAACAGGTATTCTTTTTACTATTTCAGGCAGGATTTAGCACTGCGAAGGTAGTTTCAGATGTATCTGGTCGTGGTGTAGGACTTGATGTAGTCAAGAATAAAATTGAAGCTCTAAGCGGTCAAGTACATATAGAATCGAAGCTTGGTGAGTATACAAAGTTCCAAATTGAATTACCATTAACGTTATCAATAATTCAATCGATGTTAGTTAAAATTTCTGAGGAAAAATATGCAATTCCTTTAACGTCAATTATAGAGACGGCTGTATTTCAGAAAAAGGATATTCATTATGTTCAAGGGCAAACTGTTATTGATTTTAGAGGTCATATTGTACCGTTAGTATCTTTAGAAAAGGTATTCAACATACCAAGAAAACAACAGCTTAGCGATGACGAAGTTTCTGTAATTGTTGTCAAAAAAGGTGATAAGCTTGCAGGACTAATAGTAGATGAATTTATTGGACAACAGGAAATAGTATTAAAAAACTTAGGTACTTACTTGCCGAGTGTTTTTGCAATTTCTGGAGCTACGATTTTAGGCGATGGTCAAGTTGCTTTAATAATTGATTGTAATGCCCTAATCCGATAATGGGAGGCAAATATTGATATGAAGGTTATAATTTTTCGATTAAATGATGAAGAATATGGGATTGAAATAGATCAGGTACGATCAATTGAGAGAGTCAGTCATATTACTCGCATACCGAACACTTCTAGTTATATTAAAGGAGTTATCAATTTGCGCGGTATAGTAACACCCATTGTTGATTTAAGAAACAGATTTGGTATTGAAGCAATAGAAGATAGTGATAATACAAGGGTGATTATTATTTGTGTTAAGGATATAGAGATAGGGCTTATTGTAGATGCTGCTAACGAAGTTATCGAAATTGAAGAAACGAAGATAGAACCACCGCCAAAAGTAATTGGTGATGTTGAGGCAGAGTTTATCCGTGGAGTTATTAAGGTTGGGAATCGTTTATTGATATTACTACATCTTCATAAAGTGTTAAATTTACAAGAAACGTAATAAATATAGTATCTGTTTTTAATAAACATCGATTTTAATTAATCGATGTTTATTTGGCAAAAGAATAGACGGGGGAATAATTATGAGAATCGCAATTGACATTGGATATGGTTTTGTTAAAGCAATGAACGAAAATGGTGATATTATTCGCTTTCCTTCTATAGTTGCCTTAGACCGTAGTGAAAGAATGAGAAACATTTTGAAATCTAATGGGGAAGATTACTCAGTTAGTATTTGGCCGGCAGGAGAGCTAGAGAATTCTAGATCTTACCTCATTGGTGATGCAGCTATGGTAGGCGGTAGTGGTATAAGAACTTGGGAAGAAAAAGCGGTGGAAAATGCGAATTTACAAATACTAATCGCTACAGCAGCTTCGTTATTAGGAAATGATGATGAAATAGACTTAGTTGTAGGATTGCCATTAACATACTATCGTACGCAAAAAGATGAAGTAACTTCATTATTGAAAAAATTGGATGTATCAATTATTGTTGACGGTTACAATCGCAAGCGAGTAAAAGTAAATACTGTTTACGTATTTCCGCAGGGTGCAGGAGCATATTATGCTGCTTGTCTATCAATTAATGGAGAAGTGAAAAATCCACAATTAGTAAATAATCCTGTTGGCTTGATAGATATTGGATATCGAACTACCGACATATTAGTTATGTCTAAAGGTAAAAAGGGGCTAATGCCTCGTGAAGAATTAAGTGGTGGTATTGATCTTGGAATGAAATTTGCATATCAAATTGTTCAAAGTGAAATCGAGGAAGTTGTTAAAAAACCGATAGATTTATTGGCTATTGAAAAAGCGATTTTTTGGGAGCAAAGTAAATTATTGCACAGAGGAATAGAGTATTCTTTATCAGAATACGTACAATTTGCTAATGAAGAATTGGCTAATCAAATTACTGCTAAAGTTAAAATTAAATGGGGAGATGAAATTGATAGCCTATCTGCCGTAATCATTGCTGGTGGAGGCGGAGAAGCTTTGACACCATATTTAAGGCGTAGTTTTCCTACAATGATAACTATGGAAAGAGCTGCTTTTGCTAATGTTGAGGGATTTCTTGCAGCGCAATCATTGGCTAGAAAGAGGATTGAAGCGTAATGAAAATTGTAATTGATATTTCAAAATTATCCAACAAAGCATATTTAACACTTCAGAACCAGCAAGATATTGAAGGATATATTACTAAGTTAATTGAGAATCAATTACTATATACTGATGAAGTAAATGAACCTAATGAAGCAAATGAAGCAGAAATAATGTTATCGATATTAAAGCGTGTCGAGAATAAAATAGATAATTTGCAGAATACATATAATAATACCAAATCAAATAAAGACAATGTAATAAAATCGGACAAACTAGATAATAAGGATGAACAGACAAAACAAATTAACATAGAAGATGCAGCAGAAGAATTAGCTAAAGCACTTGATTTTTTTGCATAAGAGGATATATTCATTAAAAATTGTGATATAATATTGCTGAAATTTTTTGTAAATTGGTTTAGTAAAGACAGCATTGATTATCCGTATATGTCGAGAGGGGAATAGTATGAACGAAGCGCAAAAGCAACTAATTGATGATTTGGCAATACTTGTGGGAAATAATAATGAAATAGATGCTAATATGTATGCTAATTATGAAGTCAAAAGAGGGCTTCGCAATAGTAATGGAACAGGAGTACTAGCTGGACTTACTAAAGTTGGCGAGGTACATGGTTATATTGTTGATGATGGAGAGAAGCTTGCTGATCATGGTAAACTTTTTTATAGAGGAATAAATATTTTTGATTTAGTAGAAGGGTTTCAACAAGATAAACGTTTTGGATTTGAAGAAGTATGTTATTTACTTCTCTTTGGTAGATTGCCATCACAAAAGCATCTAAATCAATTTAATGAATTATTAGGTGATTTAAGGGATTTATCTGATTCTTTTATTAGAGATATGATCTTAAATGCGCCGAGCATAGATATAATGAATAAGTTAGCAAGAAATGTGTTAGCTTCATACTCTTTTGATGATAATCCAGATGATACAAGTGTTCATAATATAATTAGACAAAGTATTGAATTGCTAGCAAGATTTCCTACTATGCTAGCATATGCCTATCAAGCAAAAGCTCATCATCATGGTAACTACAGTTTGTATATACATAAGCCTAAACACCAGCTAAGTACAGCAGAAAACATATTATCAATGATACGTCCTGATTGTGAGTATTCTAAATTAGAGGCGGAAATATTAGATTTGTCACTTGTAATACATGCTGAACACGGTGGAGGTAATAACTCTTCATTTGTTACACGAGTTGTAACTTCTTCCGGTACAGATACGTATTCTGCTATATCTGCAGCAATTGGCTCTTTAAAAGGACCAAAACATGGTGGAGCTAATATTAAAGTAATGGGTATGATGGAAGATATTAAAGAAAATGTGAAAGATTGGACTAACAGAGAAGAAATAAAGCAATATTTGGCTAAAATTATTAATAAACAAGCTTTTGATGGAAGTGGTTTAGTTTATGGTTTAGGACATGCAATTTATACGTTGTCAGATCCTAGGGCAGTATTATTGAAAAACAAAGCCATAGAATTAGCTAAAGAAAAAAATCGTGAATTAGAACTGAATTTATATAAAGCTGTTGAGGAATTAACACCGCAAGTTTTTGCTGAAGTAAAAGGTTCTGATAAGGAAATTTCAGCAAATGTAGATTTTTATTCAGGATTTGTATATTCGATGTTAAATATTCCACCTGAGCTTTACACTCCATTATTTGCGGTAGCAAGAGTTCCAGGTTGGTGCGCTCATAGATTAGAGGAACATATTACAGGACAAAGAATAATTAGACCTGCATATAAAAGCGTTGTTACAAAGCAAAAATATATACCTATTTTAGATCGAACTTAGAAAATATTCTTCATAAAATTTGGCTACTAACCCTTTGAGATTCAAAGGGTTTTTGTTATATAATCCTTTGTTTTGCAGAACAATATATGTAACTGCAAAGTTATATAAATTAAAGATTAGACAAGGGGATTATTATGAAAAATAAATATATTTATAGCACTATCTTTGTTTTGCTTTTTGTTTTTTTGATTGCAAGTGTTTCAAATCAGCAACAAAAGGATAATTTGGAAATGGATTGGCAGCCGATGCAGGATTTGAAAATGGTTCCGCAACTAGTTCAGAATTCTAAAGTCAATCCAAAACCAGTACAGAATTCTAAAATGGCTCCGCAGCCGGTAGGTGGCTCAGAATATCACGAGCGTGTTCCTAGACCAGTCTCAAACTCGTTATTACAAAGGATGTATCCTAATGTATTAGTTTTAAGGGGATCATTTTCGGAAAATAAAATAGCTTTAACATTTGATGATGGTCCAGATCCAAGATTCACACCTGCTTTATTAGATGTTTTAAAACAATATAATGCTAAAGCTACTTTTTTTGTTATGGGGTCTCGCGCTGTAGCATATCCTGATCTTATTCGCAGGATGAAAGATGAAGGACATGCTATTGGTAATCATACGTATTGGCATCCAAACCTTGCTGATAATAATGTAGCTAGAATGCGTTGGGAAGTTGAGCAAACTGAGAATGTAATTCAAGATATTCTAGGTTATAAGACAAAATTATTTAGAGCACCTTATGGTGCGTTAAATGAAGATTTAGTAAAAGGACTTGGAAATATGAATAATTCAGCTGTAGGATGGTCTGTTGATTCATTAGATTGGCGCCAATTACCGACAGATGAAATTGCGCGTAATGTATTAAGTAATATACATCCAGGGGCTATTGTACTAATGCATGACGGTGGACATTGGACGATGGATTTAACAGGAACAGTTGAATCATTACACCAAATTATTCCGATATTACAAAAGGAAGGCATGAGTTTTGTGACAATTCCAGAATTAGTAAGTACTGGGCACAAAAAATAGGAGGCTGTAGCCTCCTGTTTGAATTATTCTCGTTTAGTCAGTATTTTTTTAGTAACATTTTCATTTTCAATTTTTTTGATAGAAGGTTTTTCAGATATAAATTTATAGCCGCTAATTATAGCTGAAACGGTTCCGTCTTTATCAAGTATATCTTGACGTATTACTAAATATAGGTGGATAATTATAAATACCACAAATGCCCACGCTAGATAATGATGTAATGATCTTACCTCAAACGATCCATTAAATAATGGAAGTAACCAACTGAAATATTTTCCTTGGAAACTAGTTGGATGAACTTCTCCTTGTAAAATTAGCCCAGTTAGAATCATTACGATTGAACCAATCCATATAAAAAAGAAGTAACTTAACTCTGCAACTACATTATGCCCATGATGCTCAGGATGGTGCTTATTTATGAATAAATAATATTTTACAGTTTCGGCGCCTTCCTTGAAATATCCTTTTCGCCATGGTCTAAATTTAGCATGCTCATTACCGACAAATGCCCAGTAAAAACGAAATATTGTATTTGCGATAAATAGCCAAGCAGCTGCTTTATGTATTAGGGTCATCCATCCCATTAGAAAGTAATTTGTAGCTTCACCAGATTGACTGAATACAGGTCGTCCTATAAAAAAACCAGTGATTAATAAAGCTATGATAAGTAATACGTTTAACCAATGGTAAAATCTTACGGGCCATTCCCATATGTACATAGTTTTTTTAATCATATTTTCACCCCGTCTGAATTAGCATAATATGTTTATACTAGATGCTTTTTTAGATTTAATGTCTACAATATGAGCAGCACATGCTAAACAAGGGTCAAAGGAATGAATTATTCGCAACAGTTCAAGGGGTTGGTCTTGATTTGCCATTGGTACTCCAATTAAAGATTGTTCATATGGACCACGTTGACCTTGAGCATCAATAGGTGAAGCATTCCAAGTTGAAGGTACGACTGCTTGATATAGGCTTAATGTTTGATTGTTGATTTTTACCCAGTGACCTAATGCGCCTCTTGGTGCTTCAGTGAAACCAACGCCTATTGCATCTTTTGGCCAAGATTTAGGTTCCCAGCGTTCATTGTTAAATACTCTGCTGTCGCCGCTTGTAATATTCATTAATAATTGATTGTAAAAATCTCGCAAGTTATGAACCATATATTGTGCTTCAAGACCTCTAGCAAGTGTCCTACCTAGGGCTGAGAATAATGCGTTCGTACCTATATTTAATCTTGCTAGGGAATCATCAACTAAATCCCTAATATCTGTACGTCCTCGTGCGTATGCTACTAGTATTCGTGATAGAGGACCTACCTCCATTGGTCTTCCTTGCCAACGAGGTGTTTTAATCCAGCTGTATTTCTCTTCTACGTTTAGATTATCATATGGTGGGTAAGGACCGTTATATCTCACTTTAGTTTGTCCATCCCACGGGTGAAGACCGATTGCTCCTTTATCATATTCGAACCATGCATGGTCAACAAATTCTTGAATCTCATCTATGTTACGAACATCAATGTCGTGTACTTCATTTAGATTACCATCTAAAATAACACCTGATGGAAAGATATGATCTTTAGAGTCATTACCACCATGATTGCCAAGACCTCCGTATACAATATGATTTCTAACTCCACCACCATATGTCCAATCACGATAATATGATCCAATAGCAAGAAGGTCTGGGATATATACTTGTTCAACGAATGCAATGGCTTTATCTATTTCTGTTTTTACAAGATTTAATCTTTCCATGTTAATTGTATTATCATTATCCATGTTAATGGCACATGCCATACCACCAACTAGATAGTTAGGATGAGGATTTTTACCGCCAAAAATTGCATGAATTCTTGCGATATCTTTTTGCCAGTTTAGTGCTTCCAAGTAATGAGCTACAGCCATAAGATTAGCTTCTGGTGGTAATTGATAAGCTGGATGCCCCCAATATCCATTGGAAAAAATGCCTAATTGTCCGCTTTCTATAAAATTTCTTAATTTATTTTGTACATCTCTAAAATAACCTACTGATGATTTTGGCCAATTTGATATAGACTGTGCTAATTGAGATGTTGCTATTGGGTCTGCCTGGAGGGCTGATACTACATCTACCCAATCTAGTGCATGTAAGTGGTAAAAGTGAACAACATGATCATGAACAAACTGTGTGGCAGTCATAATATCTCGAATTAATACAGCATTTTTTGGAACCGTAATACCTAATGCATCTTCAACAGCAGTTATTGAAGCAATTGCATGAATGTGAGTACATACACCACAAACCCGCTGCATATAAGACCAAGCATCTCTAGGATCTTTACCAACCATAATTTGCTCTAAACCTCTAAACGCTGTACCTGAGCTAAATGCGTTTATGATTTCACCGTCTTCGACATCAACTTCTATTCGTAGATGCCCTTCTATTCTAGTTAATGGATCTACAACTATACGTTCAACCATGTAATTTCCTCCTAAATCTATATCCTATTGATATTCAAATATACTGTAGCTTTATTTTATGAATTATCATGATTATCAAGATCATCCTGATTTTTTTCACGACCTTTAATTAGTGCAGTTGCAGTACCATGTATAGCAACTCCTGCAATTGTAGCTCCAGTAATAGCAAGGCCGATTTTGTCTGGATTTCTAGGGACTACAGCGCCAGGAAATCTAGCGTAACGTTCATAGAAAGGAGTATTATCGTTGTACCAATTATCTTCCGAACAGCCCATACACGGATGCCCAGATTTTACTGGCCAACTTACTCCATTGTTCCATTGTGTAATTGCGCAAGCATTGTATGTAGTTGGACCTTTACATCCCACTTTATATAAACACCATCCGTTCTTATGTCCTTCATCATCGAAATGTTCAACAAACATACCAGCATCAAAATATGCACGTCTACTACAATTATCATGAATTCTATGGTTATAAAATGCTTTTGGACGTCCTAAATTTGTTAATTCTGGTAATGTTCCGAAAGTTAAGTAATGTACAATTGTGCCAGTAATAACTTCAGCTATTGGTGGGCATCCTGGCACATCAATTACAGGGACATCACTTATGATATCTCTAACTCTGCGTGCTTCTGTAGGGTTTGGATAAGCGCCTTGTACACAGGCATTTGTAGCACAGGAACCATAAGCTATAACAGCTAAGGCATCTCTAGCAGTTTCTTCTAAGATTTGTTGTGCGGATTGACCACCAATTGTCGTATAAATACCGTTATCAGCTATTGGAATCGATCCTTCTACCATAACTAAATATTGACCTGGATAATTTCTAATGGTATCTAAACGAACTGCTTCAACAGCGTGTCCTGCGGCTGCTGATAATTGTTCTTGATAATCTAGCGAAATCATGTTGAATAATAAATCCTCCATTAAAGGATGTGCAGACCTGATAAAAGATTCAAAGCAACATGTACACTCTTGAAGATTTAGATAGATAACTGGTAAACGAGGTTTAGTTTCTAGAGCTTCTGCAATTTTTGGAGCAACTGAGTAATCTAATCCAAGCATAACTGCCAATGTCGTACAACCTTTTAAAAATTCATCTCTAGTAAATCCGCGTTTTCTAAGTATTTCATAATATGTTTTCGGCATGTTATAACCTCCATATCTTCTTTATATTTATATAAGCATTATTATCAATTGCTAATAAAAATATACTAGTATCTTGCTTAATCGACGGTATATAGTATAAAGTAGGATATGAATAAAGGATAAAGAAAGGATGATTATAATGCCGTTAGTGTCAATGAAGGACATGTTAGAAAAAGCCAAAATTGAAAAGTATGCAGTAGGACAATTCAATGTTAATAACCTAGAATATACTCAAGCAATTCTATTGGCAGCAAAGGAAGAAAAATCTCCTGTAATTTGCGGTGTTTCAGAAGGCGCTGCTAAATATATGGGTGGTTTTAAATTGATTGTCAAGATGATTGAAGAATTAATAAATGAATACAAAATATCTGTTCCAGTCGCTATTCATCTTGACCATGGATCTAGCTTTGAAAAATGTGTTCAGGCAATGTATGCAGGCTTTACATCGGTTATGATAGATGGTTCTCATTATCCTTTGGCAGAAAACATAGCGCTTACAAAGAGAGTTGTTGATGTTGCTCATTCTCTCGGAATATCGGTTGAAGCTGAACTTGGAAGAATAGCTGGCCAAGAAGATGATTTAATTGTTACGGAGTTAGAGAAAGCATATGCAATTCCAGCAGAATGCGAACAATTAGTTCGAGAGACAGCGGTGGATTGTTTTGCGCCAGCATTAGGTTCGGTTCACGGCCCTTACAAAGGCAAACCGCAACTAGGATTTGAACGGATGGAACAAATTAGAGATTTAACAGGTGTACCTTTAGTGCTACATGGCGGATCAGGTATTCCTATAGAAGATATTCGGAAAGCAATTTCTTTAGGAACAGCAAAAATAAACGTTAATACAGAAAACCAAATAGTTTCTACTAAGCGAGTTCGTGAAGTTTTACTTGAGAAGCCAGATGTTTATGATACAAGGAAATTTATGGGGCCGGCTAGAGATGCTATAAAAGAAACAGTAATAGCAAAAATGCGTGAGTTTGGATCTTCAAACAGAGCATAATTAATTATTTTTTAGTATTTTAATACAGGAGTAATATTTTGTGGTATAATTATAAATTATATTTTAGAAAGAACATTATTTATAATACAGACTTGTAGCTTTCTTTAATGATGCTACAAGTCGAGTTCTTTATTTCGAGCTTATCATATTGGGAGGATTATCATGATAGTATCAAAATTTGGGGGCACATCTTTAGCTGATGCTAATCAATTTCGCAAAGTATCTAAAATTATTATGGAAAACCCAAGTCGTAGGGTTATTGTTGTTTCTGCACCAGGGAAACGATATAAAGATGACACAAAGGTTACAGATTTATTAATCAATTGTGCGATGGCTCACTATCATAATTCTACCAGCGATAAGGAATTAGAAGAGGTAATAAATAGATATAGAGAAATTGCCATGGAACTTAATTTATCCGACAAAATAATTGATGAAATAAGACAAGATATAGAATTACGATTAGCTGGTAATAATATCAATGAAGCTAAGTACATTGATAACTTAAAAGCTAGCGGGGAAGATAATTGCGCAAAATTGATGGCGGAATATCTTAGAAGCATAGGCTTGGATGCGAATTATATTTCGCCTAAGAAAGCAGGGCTTTTTTTAAGTAATGAATCTGGTAATGCGCAAGTATTACCAGATTCTTATGAGAGCTTAGGTAAATTAGCTATTAACCCAGGAATTATAGTTTTTCCAGGTTTTTTTGGTTATACTCATGAAGGCGAATTAGTTACATTTTCACGTGGTGGTTCTGATGTAACTGGTTCGATACTAGCTGCAGCTGTTAAAGCTGATTTATATGAAAACTTTACTGATGTTGATAGTGTATACTCTGTAAACCCTAATATTGTTGCTAATCCAAAAGCTATATATGAATTAACATACAGGGAAATGCGTGAGTTATCCTATGGTGGATTTAGCGTGTTGCATGAAGAAGCATTACTACCAGCATATAAAGAGAATGTACCTGTTAAAATTTTGAATACTAACAATCCCCATTGCAAAGGAACATTAATTACAACAGAGAGATCATCAGTAAATGGTCCTGTAGTTGGAATTGCTAGCGATGCAGGATTTTGTAGTATATATGTTAGGAAATATTTAATGAACAGGGAAATTGGTTTTGGTCGAAAGCTTTTACAAATTTTAGAAGAAGAAGGACTGTCATATGAACATACACCTTCTGGTATAGATGATATATCGGTTATATTACGTGAAAAACAATTTAATGATCACAAAGAAAAAATAGTCATTGCAAGAATTAAATCCGAATTAGCGGCTGAAGATGTTTCAGTAAAAAGAAACCTAGCCTTAATAATGATAGTAGGAGAAGGTATGCGCCAATCAATTGGGGTAGCAGCTAAGGCTACAAAGGCATTTGAACGTGCTAACGTCAATTTAGATATGATTAATCAGGGTTCTTCAGAAGTGAGCATGATGTTTGGAGTAAGTGCATCAGATGAAGCTCAGGCGGTAAGGGCATTATATGAGGAATTTTTTGAATAATAATATAAAACTTAATAGTAATTTATAAAACCTTTTCGGCTATATTTAATAGCGGAGAAGGTTTTCTTTAGTACATCAGAATTTATAACATTATATCTGATGTACATAAGTGCAACTAAGGCATTCTCTTCACCAGAGGCTTGCACTCACGGAGTATAAGTCTTGCTACGACCTAAAGGTCTAGTCTCGCTTTAGCGAATGCCAAGTTTTCTTTATAGCAACAATCATTGACAATACATAAAATTACCATGATAATGATATATAATAAATGATGTTTTATAATTGTGAGGTGAGGCGATTGTTTAATAATCAAGACGAAGTGCAAATACTACCAAAAGTACAGCTGTCAATAGAGTTAAATATACAGATTATTAAGATAAGTGGGAAGTTTATTTATGGTACAACCAAATATGCCAAAGACACTATTAAGAAATCATTTGATGATAGCGTAAATGGATATTTATTTGATATGTCAGAAATTGAGTATATTGACAGTACTGGTTTTGGAGTTTTGATCAATTTTGCAAAAACAATTGCTGAGTTAGAACGTAAAATGGCAATTTTAGTAACTGATTCGTTCGTTTTTGACTTATTTAAAATATCGAAATTAGATTTAGTTTTTCCTGTAGTAAAATCCAAGGAAGATGGTTATAAAATATTAAATGAGGGTTATAACCCTATTTTACCGTTAGAGAATTATTGATAAGGTGGCGAGATGTCTTTGTTTAAAAAGTTTGTGCCTGATTTATACGTTTCAAATATCCATCAAATTAACATAGAAATGCTAAAAAGGAATGGTATTGAGGGTATCTTAACGGATTTAGATAATACGTTAGTTCGCTGGGATGAGCCTGATAATACAGAGGAAGTTGTTCGATGGTTTCAACAATTAAATAATGAAGGAATTAGGGTGGTAGTAATATCCAATAATGACGAAACTAGAGTTCGAAAATTTATTGGCACGATGGATATACCGTTTATACATAAAGCTAGAAAACCACTAGGACGTGGATTTGTAGATGGATTAAAAACTTTACAACTACCTGCTGATAAAGTAGCTGTAATAGGAGATCAGGTGTTAACTGATGTACTAGGTGGAAACCGTCAAGGCATGTATACAATACTTGTTGATCCGATTGGCGATAAAGAATATATAACGACCAAAATTAATCGTAAAATAGAACGAAGAATTGTGAGATACCTTTACCGGAAAGGGTTAATATCATGGGTTCGATAACTAGTAAATGTAATGGTTGCGGCGCTATATTTCAAGCCAACGATGAGTTGTTGCCAGGATATATACCTATTGATTTATTAAAACAATTAGAAAATGACAATAAGGACAATAACAGTGCTTCTTCCAAAAAAATAATATGTAAACGTTGTCATCGAATTAAAAACTATAATGAGGTTTTAAAGGTAACATTACATGAAGAAAAGTTTATCGATATTATAAAACAAATAGCTAATCGCTCAGGATTAGTATTATATGTTATTGATATTTTTGACTTTGAAGGTTCTTGGTTAGAGCAAATACCAGAATACTTAAGTAATAACTCTATTTATATAGTAGTAAACAAGATGGACTTATTACCGAAAAATGTAAATAAGCAAAATTTAAGATTATGGATAAAAAATGAATTAACAACCAGAGGTATCATCCCAGAAAAAATATCATTAATCAGTGCTTTAAAACAATGGGAAATTGAAGATTTAGCAAAAAGTATTTCTTTACAAAAAGGAAAAAATATTTATGTCGTAGGCGCAACTAATGTTGGTAAGTCAACATTAATTAATCGATTAGCTCCAATCTTATTAGATAATAGGAGTCAGAAATTGTTTGATTTACCAGACATAACAACTTCCATTTATTCAGGAACTACTGTTGAAACGCTTAAAATTCCAATAAATGAACATGTGGCAATATATGATACACCAGGTATAGTGAAAAAAGACAGACTAACTGAAATATTTTGTCCAAAATGTTTGCAAATAGTAACACCGAAAAAAAGAATAAATCCACGTATATACCAACTTAATGATCAACAGACGCTTTTTTTTGGAGGAATATTACGGCTTGACTATATTAGCGGAGATAAGCAATCATTTGTATGTTATTTTTCAAACGATGTTAACATACACCGAACCAAATTATTAAATGCAGATTCAATTTATAATGATCATGCTAAGGAATTATTAACTCCTCCTTGTAATTCGTGTGAGGCAGACTTTCAGCTTAACCAAATATTAAATATAGATATACTTGCTAATACAGAAATAGATATTGTTATTTCTGGTTTAGGATGGATAACAGTAAAAAATACAAAAGCAAAAATAAAAATTCATGCTCCTAAATCTGTGCAAATAAGTACTAGAACAGCGCTTATATAACACATTTTATTGTGAGAGAATTTTTATAATTAAAGAATTTTATAATTAAGAGAAAGTGGTTATTGCATGAACTTAATAGGTCTTTTTGGACATCCCGTAGGTCACAGCTTGTCTCCAGCTATGCATAATTATGCGTTTGAGCAATTAGGCTTACAATATAAATATTTCGCTTTTGATGTTGAGCCTCATAGAATTGGGCAAGCAATAGATGCTATTAGAGCATTAAATATAGTTGGAGTTAATGTAACTATCCCTTTTAAAGAGATAGTAATTCCTTATTTAGATATAATTGACGAATCAGCATGTGATATTAAGGCTGTCAATACAATTGTTAATAATAATGGCTGTTTGACAGGATATAATACTGATGGTGAAGGCTATGTCACTTCTTTAGAGCTAGAAATGGATATTAACGTTAACAAAATGGATATTACCGTTATCGGAGCGGGTGGCGCTGCTAGGGGTATTATTTACAGTTTATTAAATAAAAACTGTAAATCTGTCACTATAATTAATAGAAATATATCTAAAGCTAGAATTATTGCCGAGGACTTCCGTGATATTGGGAATATAAGTATAAGCTATGATGAAGTAGCTACGTTACAAAATACAGATATCATAATTAATACAACACCTGTCGGAATGTTTCCAAACGTTATCGATTTACCGATTAATCCATCACATATACATAGTAAGCATATAGTGAGTGATATAGTATATAACCCTTATGAAACGCAACTACTAAAAGAAGCTAGACGAAAAGGTGCAAAGATACATAATGGCTTAGGTATGTTTGTTCATCAAGGTTCAATAGCTTTTAAAAAATGGACAGGATATAATCCACCAATTGATGAAATGTATCAGTATATTAAGAAATTATTGATTAGATAATTATAATATTTATAGATTATTTTAAATAGAAGTTGATACTTTGGAGGAATCTGCATGTTAACAGGTAAACAAAAACGCTATTTGCGTTCACTAGCTAATAAATTAGAACCAATTTTCCAAGTCGGTAAGGGTGGGTCAAACAATAATCTTTTTAATGGTATAACAGAAGCCCTAGAAGCTAGAGAATTAATTAAGGTAAGTGTTATGAAAAACTGTCTTGAAGAGAAAGATGAAGTTGCACAAGAAATATCAGAAAACACAGGCGCTGAAATAGTACAAATCATAGGTAGTACAATTGTGTTATATAAAGAATCAAAAGATAAAAAACGAATTGACTTGGGGCAGCTATAGTGATTACTTTACGAGAAGGGTATGTATTGTGAAAATAGGTGTATTTGGAGGAACGTTTGACCCTATACATATAGGACATTTAATGTCTGCAGAATTAGCTCGTGAACAGTTGAATCTAGATAAGATATTATTTATCCCTGCCAAAATTCCGCCACATAAACAAGATAAACAGATTACTGATGCTAGCCATAGATTGCGTATGATAGAGCTAAGTATTGCTGATAATCCATATTTTGAAGTGTCAGACTTGGAAATACAATCTAATGAAGCAGTATCTTATACTTGGCACACAATCAAAAAAATTAAAGAACTATATAATGATGTTGATATATATTTTTTGTTAGGTGCAGATACCTTTTATGATTTACCAAACTGGACGAAGCTTGATTATATATTGAATGAATGCACTTTAGTAGGATTTAATCGTTTGGGTGAAAATAGTATTATAAAGGATAATAATATTATAGGTAACAATAATATTATACTTATAAATGCACCTAGACTAGAGATATCATCAACAGACATACGATACCGTTTAACGCAATATAAATCAGTTAGATATATGATTAACGACCAAGTATTGGATTACATTAAGGAGAATTGCTTATATGCAAAAGTGGGCGAATTGGATTGAGGGAGATAATTGGCAGAGAATATTAGAGGAAGTATGTAGTAAGCTTTCATTTCACCGTTTTGAACATACTAAGCGGGTTGTGGACGTTGCAAAACAATTAGCTAATCATTATGAAATAGAAATACCAATAGTTGTGTTAGCTGCGTTATTTCATGATTATGCAAAGGAATTGCCCAAGGAACAAATGAGGCATATTTTAATTGAAAATGGTCGTGAGGATATTTTAGCTCTTGCTCCAGCTATTTGGCATGCTCCTGTAGGTGCATATTTAATTAAAGAGAAATATCCTTTTGGTGAAGATATATTTGATTCAATTTGCTATCATACAACTGGTAGAAACAATATGACTGATATTGAAAAAGTGACTTTTTTGGCAGATTATATTGAACCGAAAAGAAGTTATCCAAGATTAGATGAAATTAGAAAAGCAACATGGATAAACTTAGATGATGCAATGTATATGGCTCTAAATTTGAACTTAGAAAAATTAATTATTAATGATTTTCTTATTGCTGAAGTAACGGTAGAGGCGAGGAATTACTTTCTTACAAAAAGGAGTGTAAGTCAATAAATATGACAATTTCGGATAAATCCAACAATCTCGAACAATTAAAAAAAATAGTTAAATTAATTGATGATAAAAAAGCTGAAGATATAGTTATACTAAATATTGATGGCTTATCAGTGATCGCTGATTATTTTGTAATATGCACAGGTAGATCAGTAACGCAAGTAAAGGCTATTGCGGATCATCTAGTCGATACTATGAAACTGGATTATGACATACAATCTAAAGGTGTAGAGGGTCAGCAAGAAGGTAAATGGATATTAGTAGACTACGGCGATATAATCGTTCATGTTTTTCGCCATGAAGAGCGAGAATTTTATAATTTAGAAAGACTTTGGGGAGATGCAAAGCATCTTCAAATAGATCAAATATGAAGTCATATCATCAGTTTGCCAATATATACGATTTTCTAATGAGAGAAGCTCCTTATGAGAAATGGGAAGCAATATTAAAACAGCTATTAGAAAATAATATTGACGATATTAAACTTAATAATTATCCCAATTTTCGATATAAAGTTGCTGATATTGGTTGCGGGACAGGTAATTTGTGTTTTTATTTAGCTTCGTTAGGTCATGAGGTAATTGGCGTCGATTTATCAGAAGAAATGCTAACGGTTGCTGAACAGAAACGAAATGAAAGCAGCATGCCTATAAAAAGGAAAATAAATTTTTTATGCCAAGATATGCGGTTTCTGAAGCTACCAACAACGGTAGATATCGTTGTATCTTTTTGTGATAGCCTAAATTATTTGCAGACGTCATCGGACTTAAATAATACATTTAGAAATGTCTATAACCAATTGAAAGATGATGGTTTTTTTATTTTTGATATACTTTCTATAGAGAAAATGAGAAATGAAATTGGCAATGAGAAACATTTTGAGGTTTCTGATGAAACGATTTGTATATGGCAAAATTTCTGGAATGAACAAGAACAACTTCTACATTATGATGTTTCATTCTTGGTGCAGCAGAATGATGATTTATATAAGCGGTTTGATGAATATCATATTCAAAAGGGTTATACGATAGAAAAGGTTCGAGCTATATTAAGTAATAATAATTTTATTATCATAAAAGAATTTGCCGATTTTACATTTGACTCGAATATAGAATCAGCAAAAGATCGTTATTTTTGGATTGTTAGGAAAAAGCCATTATTACTTGACAATTAGTAGTGTTTTTTCATATACTAACACTGATTAATTAACCATAGTTAAAGACAGTGATAGGGAGTAGTAACTTTCAATTTGATTCAGAGAGCTGACGGTTGGTGTGAGTCAGTAATAAATTGTGAGAGAACTCACCCTTAAGTCATCTATGCGAATATTTTGTAGCATAGATCGTAATAAACTACGTTACAGTTATGAGTGAGTCAATCTATCGCAATATAGATTACTAATTAGGGTGGTACCGCGTAAGTCAACCTCTCGCCCCTAGATAACTAGGGATGAGAGGTTTTTCTATTATAAATACTATATGATTTTACATTTAGTAATAACTTAATATAGTAAATGACAATTAGGAGGTAAAATGTTGATGCAACAGTATAATCCAGCGGAAGTTGAGAGCAAATGGCAGAAACATTGGGATGAGAATAATATTAATATGGTAAGTGATATGAAGGACAAGCCTAAGTTTTATTGCTTAGAACAATTTCCATATCCTTCTGGAAAGCTTCATATGGGTCATATGCGTGTATATTCTATAGGTGATGTGATAGCTAGATTTAAACGGATGAATGGTTATAATGTGTTACATCCAATGGGATGGGATGCATTTGGTATGCCAGCAGAAAATGCTGCAATTAAGAATAACCTACATCCTGCTAAATGGACATTTGATAATATAGATTTTATGAGAAAACAACAAAAAACACTTGGTGTTAGTTATGACTGGGATAGAGAAGTCACTACATGCTCACCTGATTATTATAAATTTACTCAATGGATGTTTCTTCATTTTTATGAAAAAGGATTAGCATATCGAAAAAAGGCAGCAGTAAACTGGTGCTCAGATTGTGTTACAGTACTTGCCAACGAACAAGTTGAGAATGGTAGTTGCTGGAGATGCGGCACAGAAGTAGTGAAAAAGGAGTTGGAACAATGGTTTTTTCGAATAACTGATTATGCTGAGAGATTATTACAAGATTTAGATAGTCTTGACGGCTGGCCAGACAAGGTAAAAACCATGCAACGGAATTGGATAGGAAAAAGTGAGGGCGCCGAGATTATATTTGATTTACCTAGTATTAATAATCAGGTATCTGTTTTTACAACTAGACCAGATACTGTTTATGGTGTGACTTATATAGTTTTAGCTCCTGAGCATCCTTTTGTGGATCAGCTAATTGCTGATGCTGATGTTGAATCAGAAGTAAAGGAATTTGTAGATAATATCAGAAAAAAATCAGAAATTGAACGTACATCCGTCGACTCAGAAAAAATAGGCTTTTTTACTGGGCAATATGCTAAGCATCCGCTCACTGGTGAGCAAATACCTATATGGATTGCTAATTATGTGTTAATGGAGTATGGAACGGGTGCAGTTATGGGTGTTCCTGCTCACGATGAGCGAGATTTTCTTTTTGCAAAAAAATATAATTTGCCAATTCGCCAAGTAATATCACCACAAAATGCCGGCGATGTAGCTCTTGATAATTATGGGAATTTAGTAAAAGCGTATATAAATGAAGGTGTATTAATAAATAGTGATTCATTTAATAGTATTAGCAATACGGTTGCAATTACAGAAATAGCTAAACATTTAGAGTCTAATTCTAAAGGTAGAGCAACAGTATCTTATCGTTTACGTGATTGGCTTGTTTCGCGTCAACGATATTGGGGAGCACCAATACCAATCATATATTGTGAGCATTGTAAAATAGTTCCTGTACCGTATGAGCATTTACCTGTACTATTACCAGAGGATGTTAATTTTTCGGCTGGTAATAAATCGCCGTTAGTAACTTCTGAGCAATTTTTGCATACAACGTGTCCAAAATGTGGTGGAGCTGCTACAAGGGAAACTGATACTATGGACACCTTTATATGTTCTTCTTGGTACTATCTAAGATATACGGATCCCAAGAATGATAAGCTTCCGTTTGAATCAGATAAAGCAAATAATTGGTTGCCAGTTGATGAATATATTGGTGGTATAGAGCATGCTGTCTTACATCTTCTGTATTCAAGATTTTTCACAAAAGTTTTATATGATTCTGGCCTGGTGAATTTCAAGGAACCATTTAACAGCTTGTTAACACAGGGTATGGTAATTAAAGAAGGCACTAAGATGTCAAAATCTAAAGGAAATGTTGTTAGTCCTGATGAGATTATTAGTAAATATGGAGCTGATACAGGTAGATTGTTTATTCTTTTTGCAGCACCACCAGATCGTGACCTAGATTGGAATGACCAAGGTGTTGAAGGATGTCATCGCTTCTTAAATCGCGTTTGGAGATTTGTCAACGAGCACCTATCATTGTTTGAACAGCCTATTGATATTGAGATTGATTGTACAGAGAGTAAGGAATTATTTAGAACACTACATTTAACTATTAAAAAGGTAAGTGAAGATGTAGGAATTCGATATAATTTCAATACTGGAATATCAGCAATTATGGAACTTGTCAATAAGATGCATCAATATCCTGAAACTGCTAATAAAGGTGTGTTGAGAGAAGCAATACGTACACTGATTATTCTACTAGCACCTTTTGCGCCCCATATCACAGAAGAATTATGGGAGGCTATTGGTGAACAGGATAGTGTACATTTAGTTAGTTGGCCTGAATACGATGATAGTGCGTTGGTACAAGAAGAAGTCGAAGTTGTTGCCCAAGTAAATGGTAAGGTAAAAGCAAAACTTATTGTGCCGGCAAGTTGTACCAAAGAAGAACTTGAAAGATTAGCATTAGAAGATGAAAAGATTCTAAATTCAATTCAAAATAAACAAATTAAAAAAATTATAGTTGTTCCACAAAAACTAATTAATATCGTAATTGTTTAGGTGTAGACAATTCTAGTATAAGGGGGCACTTTAATGTTTATTATCTCAAATAGACAAAAGATTTTGCTGCTTGCATTGTTTAGCTTGTTATTTGTTGGAGTTAGCACTTATTGGTATAAATCAACAAATGGGCAACAGATAAATATTGTTCAAGGTAATACAAGTAATGTTCAGTTAAATCAACCTGCAATAAATGAAGGTAAGCGAGATAATATCATTGAAAGTGCTCCTCTTATTTATGTGCACGTTAAGGGTGCAGTAAGAAATCCAGGAGTTTATGCACTGGAAAGTGGACAAAGGGTAGTCGATGCTGTAGAAGCAGCAGGAGGGAAATTACCTGATGGAAATTTAGATTTAATAAACTTAGCAGCAAAGTTAATAGATGGACAAGAAGTTTTTGTATATACATCTGAAGACGAACAGCGTCAGACTTTAAGTTTAACTCCAACAACTTATTCAGATAATAAAATTAATATTAATCTTGCATCAAAAGAACAATTACAAACATTATCGGGGATTGGGCCGAGCAAGGCAGATGCAATTATTAAATATAGAGAACAACATGGACCTTTTAAATCCGTTGATGAGCTAGTTAATGTTAACGGTATTGGCCAGAAAACTTTGGATAATTTTATTGAAGACATCGTTGCAAATTAAGATTATTGTAAATTAATCATAGTAACTAAATGTGAATTATGGTATATTGTTTGATAATTTATATTTAATTTTGTAAGTTTAGTCTAATAGGAGGTTAATGCTTATGTCTGAGAAAAAATATCGTTTTGATACCATTGCAGTTCGAGGTGGTTATGAGACAGATAAATCTACGGGAGCTTGCGCAGTACCGATTTATCAAACATCATCATATGTTTTTCATGATACAGAGCATGCTGCTAATTTGTTTGCGTTAAAGGAATCCGGAAATATATACACACGTATTATGAATCCTACTCAAGATGTCTTTGAAAAGCGCATTGCAGAATTAGAAGGTGGAATAGGTGCATTGGCAACATCTTCTGGTCAAGCAGCAATAACTACTGCAATTCTAAATATTGCTAATTCAGGGGATGAAATAGTTGCTTCTAGTAGCTTATATGGAGGTACATATAATTTATTCTCAAATACATTACCTAAGCTTGGAATAAAGGTACATTTTGTTGATTCGTCTAATCCTGAAAATTTCCGAGCAGTTATAAACGACAAAACAAAAGCAATTTATGCCGAAGTCATTGGTAATCCCCAAATCGATGTATTAGATATTGAAGTAGTAGCTAATATTGCTCATGAGTCAAGTGTTCCGTTAATTGTTGATAATACATTTGGTACTCCGTATTTGATTAAGCCGTTTGATTTTGGTGCAGATATTATTATTCATTCTACAACTAAATTTATAGGTGGGCATGGTACTTCGATCGGTGGAATTATTATTGATTCAGGTAAATTTAATTGGGATAATGGTAAGTTTTTAGGCTTAACAGAGCCCGATCATAGTTATCATGGCGTATCGTATGTTCGTGATATTGGAGCAGCTGCATACATTATGAAAGCGCGGGTACAATTAATGAGAGATATGGGCTTGTGTGCTTCTCCATTTAATTCATTTTTATTAATTCAAGGTCTAGAAACATTACATCTTCGCATGCAACGGCATTGTGAAAATGCAATAAAAATTGCTAAGTTCTTATATATGCATGAGCTTGTTTCATGGGTTAATTATCCTGGTTTGTCGGAAAATATTAATTATGATAAGGCGCAGAAATATTTACCTAAAGGGCAAGGGGCTATATTGACTTTTGGAATTTCTGGAGGGTATGAGGCTGCTAAAAAGTTTATTGATTCTTTGCAATTATTTATGTTAGTTGCGAATGTAGGTGATGCTAGGTCTTTGGTAATTCATCCAGCTTCTACGACCCATCAACAGTTAACTGAAGAACAGCAAATATCATCTGGTGTATCAGCTGATATGATTCGTTTATCTATTGGCATAGAGGATATTGAAGATTTAATAGAGGATTTAGATCAAGCATTAAGAAAAAGTCACATATAATTATAAGAACACCATCAATACTTGCTAATTATTGTATTATAATTTAAAATATACACATAGGGGTATATTGATTACGTAATAATATTTATTTGAGTTTAGCAAAGTAAATTAGTTATATTTAGGAGGTTTGTATATGTCAGTTATTAGTGTTGTGGGTAAACAGAATTTTGAAGCAGAGGTAAAGACGGGAGTTTCTATAGTAGATTTTTATGCAGATTGGTGTGGACCATGCAAAATGCTAGCACCTGTACTAGATGAGCTGGCAGAAGAGCTTGCTGGGACTGCGAAAGTAGTAAAAGTTAATGTTGATCAAAATCAAGAGTTAGCTGCACATTATAAAGTTCAAGGCGTGCCAACAATCTTTATTATTAAAGATGGCGCTATTGTAGAAAGAGCAGTAGGGTTTCAACCGAAAGCTGGAATATTGAAATTAGTAAATAAAAATTTATAAGAAAATATCAAAAAAGAAAAACTTATACAGGAATTTTGAGGGTGTTAGCGAAAGTATCTTTATTATTTAATGGAGGTAACTTATGCAACGTCCTCTTTTTTTATCTTTATTAGTATTTATAGCTGGTGTTAGTCTATCAATCATACTATTTACTAAAGTAGGCTTATATAGCATTTTGGTTGATAAGTATGAATTATTTATAATGTTGATTATTGCTGTTATTATTGGGAGTCTGATTAGGTATCGACGAACTAAAGATATTTCTACAGTAGGATTGTTAATAATAATATTCATTATAGGTATTATTTATGGTGTTTTTCGCCTAGAATTGGATGTAAAGCATTCTGAATATAAAGATAGAGACAATATTAAGATTATTGGTACGATAAGTAGTGTTTGGAGCACACCAAATTATCACGCATTATTACTTGATACTCAAGCACAGGAAAGGCTTCAGGTACAAATATATAAACGGGATAATAATGAACAAAATGTTCAAATTAATTTGTATCCAAGTCAAATTGTAGAAATTTCTGGTGAGTATCGATTACCTTCAGCCAAACGTAATATTGGAGGATTTGATGAGCAAAAATATTTTTGGATTAATAATTGGGATGGAAAGATTGGGACATACATAGATCAAGTTATTATAATTGGTGAGCAAAAAGAAGCGAAGTACATTTTAGCAAAAATCCTACATAAATCGAAAAGCTACTATCAAAATCTAATTAAGAAGGCAATGAATGATAGAGAATATGCTGTAATTAATGCGTTAGTATTAGGTGACAGAGCTTATATGGACAGTGATACTAAAGAGTTAATTAGGAAACTTGGGCTTTCGCATTTATTTGCTATTTCTGGGTTACATGTAGGAATTATAATTATAACATTCATATTTATATTAGACCGACTATTTGTTAGTAGGGAAAAAACATACCTTATTTTATTATTGTTATTGCCAATATACGCCCTTATTATAGGTGGAACACCATCAGTTGTTAGATCAGTATTTATGGCTGAATTAATGCTTTTGGCTATGTTAATAAAGAGGAAAAGTGATATATATACTAATTTAATGATTGCCGCATTTATTATAATTTTATATAGTCCTAAAAACATATTATCTGTTGGGTTTCAGCTAACCTTTTTAATAACATATGGTGTTGTATTGTTTGAGCCTATAATTAATGAATTTTTATTAAAATTACGAATCTATTGGGATTGGCTACGCAAGTTAATTAATATTACATTAGCAGCGCAAATTTTTGCGTTTCCATTGCTCGTTTTTTATTTTCGAGAGTTTGCATGGTCGGTGTTGGTGTCTCAATATGTAGTATTACAGATAATAAGTATATTTATTTTACCTGCTGGGATAGTGTTATTATTAATTGCTTGGATTCATCCTGCTTTAGCTGTTATTCCAACATATGTTTTACAGCAAGCAGCAAAGTGCATGCTGTTGATAACTGACAAAATGTCTTTTGCAACAATGTATGTGAGCGTTTTTTCGGAAATTAGCTGGGCTTGGGTAGTTTTATATTTTAGCTTAGTTTTGATATTTGCCTATTTAATGTATTTCAAGCGTTATGCTACTAAGCTTATTGTAGCATGTGGAAGTACGTTATTAATTCTTATACTAATGCTATGGATACCTAAATTGCCAACCGGAAGCTTACATATTACTATGATTGATGTTGGTCAAGGTGATGCTATACATGTTGAAACTCCTAAAGGTAAGCATATTCTTATAGATGGTGGCGGATACCCACAATATTATGAAAACAACTATGATGTAGGGCAAAAAGTAATAATTCCTTATTTACAAGCTAAAGGAATTAAAGAACTTGATATAGTATTTTTGAGTCATGGCGATCACGATCATATTGGTGGACTATACAGTGTGCTAAATTTGTTTCCAGTTAATAGCTTTATATTTGGTATTGAAGATTCAAGGGAATCATTTCAACAATTAATAGATGTTGCTATAAGTAACGATGTTAATATATATCAGGTAAGTAAAGGTGATAGAATTGAGATTGAGCAAGATTTGATTATCGATATACTTCATCCTGATATATCTGTTAGAAATAATGATTCTGCAAATAATAATTCTATGGTTAAATTATTAAGATACGAGAATATAGTTGTATTATTTACAGGTGATATAGAGCAGAAGACAGAGCTAGCGTTAACAACTGAACTAATAGATCAAAGTATTGATATTCTTAAAGTTGCTCATCATGGTAGCCGTACATCATCTTCGCAGGCTTTGGTAGATGCGATTAGTCCTAACTATGCGCTAATAAGTGTAGGTAACAGCAATAGCTTTGGTCACCCTAATGAAGATGTGCTAGGTAGGTTAACGAATACATGTAGAGCCGTTTATAGAACTGATCAACATGGTGCAATATCTATAATAGTCAAAGATACTGCTATACATTTTGATACTATGATTAAATGATAAAGTAAAACGTACAATATAAGATGTCATTAAATTTGGAAATTATGTTATTCTTATAATTAGGTATTGTATTATATGATAATCGGTATTTTGAAAATAGGAGTAGATGTACATGTCTAATATTTATTTATTGCATGGCACTGAAGCTATATTAATGGATGAGTGGATTGATTTGTTTATTAATAAGTATCTCCCCAGTGGGAAAGATGATTTGAATTATTCGTTATTTAACTTAGATGAAGTTTCTATACAGTATGTAATTCAACAAGCTGAAACTATTCCCTTTATCGGAGACTATCGTGTAATTATAGCTGACTGTGCTGATTTTTTTGGAGCTATAAATAGTAATCAAGCACATGATTTAGATATGCTTAATAATTTCATTCTAAATCCACCTGACTATTCAAAGATTATATTTAGAACTAGCTTAGAAAAACTAGATAAAAGAAAAAAGATTACTAAACAATTAGAAAAATTAGATGCAATAACAACATTTAACCAACTTCAAGGAAGGCAATTGGATGAATGGGTTGTAAGTAGAGTTAAGAAATATAATTGTGATATTGATACAGATGCGGTTGTTCAGCTAATTCATTCAGTTGGATCTAATCTTACTTTATTAGTAAATGAAATTGATAAGCTATGTTTATATGTAAACAAAGGTAGGATTACAAAAAATGAAGTAAAGCTGTTGGTTACACGTACACTTGAGCAAAATATTTTTTTGGTCATGGATAAAATAGCGCAAAAAAAAATCAATCAAGGATTACAAATTGTATATGATTTAGTGAAGAATAAGGAGTCACCTATTTTAATATTATTTCTTATGGCAAAGAAATTTAGGACAATGTTAATTAGCAAAGAATTATCGGAGAAGGGATATTCATCTCAGCAAATTGCAACCCAGACAAATCAACACCCATATACAATTAAGATTACTATGGAACAAGGTAATTTTTTTACTAAACAGAATCTAAGGGAGATTATAAAATCTTTAGCTGCCGCCGATGAGCATATAAAGACAGGACAAATGACAGAGTTGGTAGCTTTAGAAAAATTCATATTAACCATTCCTAAGTAAAAAACAAATCCTAAGTAAACAAAAACGACCTATGTAGGTCGTTTTTTTACGCTTGCGCTGAAACTAATTTGTTTAAACGAAGTGTAAGACGAGATTTTTTACGCGCTGCTAAGTTTTTATGGATAATCCCTTTTGTTACAGCTTTGTCTAAAGTTTTCGTCGCATTTAGCAATTCTTGTTTAGCTAGTTCAATATTTGTATCATTAACTGCTGTTTCAAACTTTTTAATGGCAGTTTTAAGGTTTGATTTAATAACTACATTACGTTTTTGTTTTTTTTCAGAAACAGCAATTCTTTTCTTTGCTGATTTAATATTTGCCATTGGTATTCACCTCCCTTGATAGTTTAATCATGTTAAACTATCCAAGCATAACACAAAGTATTCTATCACGTAATGTAAAAAAAGACAAGATTTTTTTGATATGTATGAGCGCATATAAAAAGACGTCATTTAAAAGCGCATAAAATAATATTTGCTTAGCAGACTAAATGTAAGTTTGATTTAAGAAGGTGAGGTAATTATATGTACAGTAAAGGATATCATGATATTAATACAGTAGATTTCCCTTTTTTCTCTACTGATTTAGCTGTAGAGGCACATGAACGCTATAGCCAAGATGGTGAGATTGCGGGAATTGATAAAGAAGTTGAAGAAAATGATAATGTTAAAATCGAAAGAATATTTGTAAGAAATATGCAGGCAGGTCAAGCTATTAATAAGGTTCCTGGAAACTATGTAACAATATATGCCCCAGGTCTTCGTACCAAGGATACCCCCTTACGACAACAAATTTCTAAGGTATTTGCTAAAGAATTCTCTAAATACATTGAAGGCTTGAGTGAGCAAGCTAGTATTCTGATAGTTGGCCTAGGGAATGTGAATGCAACGCCTGATGCTATTGGACCTTCGGTGACTGATAAATTGATTATATCTAGACATTTTTTTCAAGTAATGCCAGATAAAGTTGAGAAAGGGTTTCGCCCAATAAGTGCTATATCACCAGGCGTTATGGGACAAACAGGTATTGAAACTGGTGATATTGTATATGGAATTATAAAAGAAATCAAACCTGATTTATTGATAGTAATTGATGCACTAGCGTCAAGAAGCATAGAGCGAATTAATACTACAATTCAAATAGCTGATACTGGAATCAATCCAGGAGCAGGCGTCGGTAATAAACGTAAGGCTTTAAATAAAGATACTTTAGGAATACCAGTAATTGCAATTGGAGTGCCAACTGTAGTAGATGCAGTTACAATTGTCCACGATGCTCTAGAATATGTAACCGAGCATTTAAATAATAATGGTAATATCGAAACTCAATTTGCAATGCCTAATTTAGCTACAAAAAATATGATTAGGAAACAAGCGTTAAATTCTCAAGTAAATACGCAACAAGTAAATAGCCGACAAACAAACACTCAACAGGTAAATAATCGACCAGTAAGTAATAACAACGTATTTCATAACAAATATGAAAAATTGTCTGAGCAACAGAAGAAACAGCTGATATTTCAAGTATTAAAAGCAGAAGGGCATCAATTTATGGTTACACCTAAGGAGATTGATACTTATATAGAGGATATGGCAAATGTTATTGCAGGCGGCTTAAATGCTGCATTACATCCGAAAATAAGTATAGAAGATGCTGCAATGTATACACAATAATAAAATTTAGGAATATTTAGGCATTTGTATTCATAAATATTATTAGGACAACCTTTTTTTAACGGGGGATACGAATGCCTAAAAATAATCAGAAAATTACCATGTTATATGAATTGTATTATTTGCAGCGTCCGAAACTAGTATTAGCAACATTAATTGTTCTAAGTATATCAATCATTATGTTAACATTAAGCCTTACGAATGCTTTCGGCGTCTCAAATGGTTTTATTAGAGATGATAGGCAAACTTATTTTCATCAATTAATAGAACATGTAAACACAGAAACGTTTAAAAACATTATTGAAAATGAAATCAAAAGTATACCAACTAACACAAATGCAGATACATATACGGATGCTACCTATGGGACAACTTTTCAATTAAGTGCTATTATTTCTGAGTTATTAACTGGTATCGAAATATATAATTTACAATCTATATTTTATCAAGAGGTACCTGCATTTAATATAATGTCAACTGAATTGATAGGTGGTAGTACACAATTAGATGTATATGTTCCACCTGAGGAAACACCTCCCCCAAATTATCTTTTTAGTAAAAATGAAGATGATATTCAAATAGATGATAATGCTAATGACGTTAAACAAACAGAAAAAGATGAGCACAATAAACCTCAAAATTATGCTATGCAAAAGCCGCCAGTTCTAATCTATCATACACATAATAGAGAGGCGTACTTACCAGAGTTAGGCAATAATGTTAGAGATGATGAAGCATATCATTTAGAACGTAATATAACATTAGTTGGTAAGTACCTAGCTGAAGAATTAGAACAATTAGGTGTCCCTACTATTCTATCATCTAAAGACTACTGGAATGATCTCCCGCATGGGGAATATTGGAGGTCGTACGAATTATCAAAAAAGGAGATAGATAAAATTGTCAATCAATATGAATATATACCATTTATTTTTGATATACATCGTGATTCATCAGTTAGATCACGTACTACCTTTAAATATCAAGAAGATGAATATGCAGCTTTATGGTTTATTATTGGACAGCTAAATCCGAATTGGCAATATAATTATCAATTTGCAGCAAACCTTGAGAGTAAAATTGAAAACAATTTTCCGGGTATTTCCCGAGGAATTTGGGCAAAAAAATCAGGACATTATAATCAACAAATATCAGCAAATAGTGTCCTAATAGAAATAGGTGGAATAGATAATACGCTAGAAGAAGCAAAGAAAACAGCTAAGATATTAGCTAAAACTATCTCAGAGTTATATTGGGATGAAATAAAAAGTGGGACGACCTCTTCAACACCATAAGGTGTAATTGTATCAGTCCTCGTTCAAGAGTAATTCGTCCATCATCCAAGAGCACGTAACCATTCTAAAACAAGTAAACTATAAGAATGGTTCTGCTGAACTAAGTTTTCTATATTTGATAGATATGGTATCTAGTATAAAAATAATAGAATTGTAAATAATAGTATATAAGAATGGGGGAAATAAAATGTGGCTAATTAAAGAAATGAAATTTTATAATAATATAATTAAAGAAAGCTTAATAATCGGTTTATTAATAATATTAATGGTCACATTTATTTCTTTGGGAATTATTGTTGCTGAGAAAAGTGTGAATGATATATTAGGTAGTTATAATTCGCCTAGTACTATATATTTTACAGAAATTACGGAAACTTCAGAGCTGGTAGAGTCGAAAGATTTTAGCGAAAACAATATGCATATTGATAAGAGTATTAATAATGAATTTAAAGAAATTAACAGCGCACAACTACAACAAATACAGCGTACAAGTATAAATAAATTAGCATTAGTGCTAGATAAAAATATTGAGAATAAAAGTAGAATTATAATAATATGGGTAATTGATAAAATAGCATATGGAATTGATTGTTTAGCAGATATCCTTGTAAAAATATTGCAGTCAACCTAGGGAATTGCTATAATAAAAAATAGTGCATTTCCGATTAGGGGGTTATTAGCAATATGGATGATCATATGAATAAACAAAGCCGAACTCGCAATTTCTCAATCATCGCACATATAGATCATGGAAAATCTACCTTAGCAGATCGTATCCTTGAGTTTACAGGGGCATTAACTTCACGTGAAATGCAAGATCAAGTGCTTGATAAAATGGATTTAGAGCGTGAAAGAGGTATAACGATAAAGCTTAAAGCTGTAAGGTTGAAGTATAACGCAAAAGATGGCAATGAATACATATTACATCTTATAGATACTCCTGGTCATGTTGACTTTACATATGAGGTATCTCGAAGTTTAGCTGCATGCGAAGGTGCACTTCTTATTGTCGATGCTGCACAAGGGATTGAAGCACAGACATTAGCAAATGTGTATTTAGCTTTAGATAACAATTTAGAGATTATTCCAGTTATTAATAAGATTGATTTACCTAGCGCTGAGCCAGAACGTGTTAAACAAGAGGTAGAAGATGTTATAGGACTAGATGCTAGTGATGCGGTACTTGCTTCTGCTAAAGAGGCAATTGGCATAGAGGACATTTTGGAACAAGTCGTTAGCAAAATTCCTGCTCCTGACGGAAGTAGTGACGCTCCGTTACAAGCACTAATATTTGACTCGCATTTTGATCCATACCGTGGCGTAATTGTATATGCAAGAGTAGTAAATGGATGTATAAAGCCAGGTATGAAAATTCGTATGATGGCGACTGAAAAAGAGTTTGAGGTTATTGAGCTTGGAACATTTACACCTAAGCCTATTAAAGTGGACGAGCTAAATGTCGGGGAAGTTGGATTTGTTGTAGCTAGTATTAGAAATGTAAAGGACACACGGGTTGGGGATACAATTACAGATGCGAAGCGACCAGCTGATAAACCGTTACCAGGCTATCGAAAAGTAAATCCAATGGTATTCTGTGGAATGTACCCTATAGAGACGGCACAATATGAAGATTTAAGAGAAGCGTTAGAAAAGTTAGAACTTAATGATGCTTCTTTGCAATTCGAACCGGAAACGTCGACGGCATTAGGGTTTGGATTTCGATGCGGTTTTTTAGGGTTATTACATATGGAAATTATTCAAGAACGAATTGAACGCGAGTTTAATATAGCATTAATAACTACCGCACCAAGCGTTGTATATCACGCATATCTAAATGATACTAATAAGACGCTTATTAAGATTGATAACCCGACCAAATTGCCACCACCAGATAAACTTGACAGGGTAGAAGAACCTTATGTTAAAGCTAGTATTATGGTACCAAATGATTATGTCGGCGCTGTTATGGAAATATGTCAAAACAAGCGCGGTGACTATAAAGATATGAAATACATAGATGCCAATCGAGTATCTATTATATATGAAGTGCCTTTATCTGAGATTGTGTATGATTTTTTTGATCAGTTAAAATCGCAAACTAAAGGCTATGCATCTTTTGATTATGAATTAATTGGATATAGAACATCTAAGTTAGTTAAAATGGATATTTTATTAAATAATGAAGAGGTTGATGCTTTCTCATTAATAATTCATAAAGATAAAGCATATCAGCGTGGGCGTTTACTTGTGGAAAAATTAAGAGGTATTATTCCTAGACAAATGTTTGAAGTTCCAATTCAAGCAGCAATTGGTAATAAAATAATTGCTAGAGAGACAATTAGCGCAATGAGGAAAAATGTATTAGCTAAATGTTATGGCGGTGATATTAGCCGTAAGCGCAAGCTAATAGAGAAACAAAAAGAAGGTAAGAAAAGAATGAAGCAGGTAGGTAGTGTAGAACTTCCACAGGAAGCATTTATGGCAGTTTTACAGATGGACGAATCAAGCAAAAAATAACAAATTTAAAACAGGGACTTTGGGCTTTGCCTGAAGTCTTTTCGATTAGTAGGTGTAAAATGAAAATCACTAATATTCCGATATATATACATATTCCGTTTTGCGAAAAAAAATGCAATTATTGTGATTTTCCGTCCTTTACTGGAAGTGAGCAATACATCGATATATATTTGGATTGTCTAGAAAATGAGTTTAGAGAATTGAATAGAATTGGTAGCAGGATTCAAGCGAAAACAATATATATTGGTGGCGGTACACCAACAATGCTTAACGAAATACAGTTAAAGCGCTTATTCATCATGCTACATAAATATATTGATATAAATGATATTGAAGAATTCACTATTGAAATGAATCCAGGTAGCGTAAATAATGAAAAATTGAAAATTATAAAACAAAACGGAGTTAATCGAATTAGTTTAGGGGTACAATCTTTAAATGATAGGGAACTAGTAGTTTTAGGTCGTATTCATAATAGTAACGACGTTTATCGTACAATCGATTTATTATATAGGAATGATTTTAATAATTGGAATATTGATTTAATGTATGGGATTCCTGAACAGACTGTTGATAGCTGGATTGATACTTTAGCACAAGTAATCAGGCTTATGCCAAAGCACATATCAACTTATAACCTAAAGATAGAAGAAAACACCATGTTTTATAACTTATATCAAAACAAAAAGCTATTACTACCAGATGAAGAAAAAATAATAAAAATGTATCAACATGCCATTGATAATTTAATTAAGGCATCATACAAGCATTATGAAATAAGTAATTTTTGCATTGATAGTTATCAAAGTAAACACAATCTTATATATTGGAATAATTATAACTATATCGGAATTGGCGCTAGTGCATGGAGTTTCATAGGAAACATTAGGTATGCAAATCCAGCTTCTATCGGTAGTTATATAGAAACTTATAAAAATGAATCATTAATTAATAGCTGGTATGATATATTAAGCAAAAAAAATGAAATAATAGAATGTAATCTTCGCTGCCAGATGGAAGATTATATTATGCTAGGTCTTAGAAAAATAGATGGAATATCTCTTGCTGATTATAAAAGAAGATATTTACAAAGTTTCGAAGCAAATTTTTCGAAGCAAATAGAAAAATTATTAGCTAATAATCTTATGGTAAAAACAAATAGAGGCTATAAATTAACTGATAAAGGTGTAATCTTATCTAATGAGGTTATAGAAGAATTTTTTGAATAGTAATTTAATGTAACTTATATACCTAATTATACACGTATTTGGTTGACAAATGGTGATGAATTTTGGTATTTTTTAATTAAAGGTTAGC
>Ga0265293_10002838_pt1 | contig 33557 bp, 27 predicted proteins | sample Munlanlewell138R_FD_192505 | JGI IMG/M metagenome (GOLD analysis project Ga0265293, IMG submission 192505) | Leachate microbial communities from a municipal landfill in Southern Ontario, Canada - Leachate well 138R | ecosystem: Engineered > Solid waste > Landfill > Unclassified | place: Canada... | reverse complement strand
GATGCCACACGCAGATTATTCTATAGTATCAAAAACGGCGGAATGAAATTCTAGACAATGGAAAGGCACAGATTGTTAGCTAAGTTCTTTCGTCGCCTCCAAAAACGTTACGCCAAGATTTCCAATTAAGACAAGTGCCTATTTTTAAATAAATTCCGCTCCGTCCGAGTCCAGATCGTGGAGATTAACTGACGGATGGTGCATTATTTCCATACGGCGCCTGTCCAAAAGTTCTATTTCCGCAGCAGTCAGATGAGCCAGGCGCATTTTGCTTCTGAGGCGCTGCTTTTTCCACACAATAATCTGGGAGGGCTTGTCATCCTGGTCAAGCCAATAGAATAAGGTCTCAAAAAAACTATCTATTAATAGCTCTTCGCCGCCCACTTCATCCCAAAGCATCAATTCCGGGGCTTCATATTGATAAGTTTGCTCCGGCGACATATACTCCGCCAGTCTGAGAAAAGCGCTGCGGTCAAAGTCGAGTTTATCTTCATCTCTGTACAAAAAATAGTCAATATCAGCAGGAAGCCTGTCCGGATATTCCAACGTCAATTGCTCAGGACTTGCCGACACCGGCAGCAGAATATGCTGGAAAGCAACCATGTTCTTTCCGCTGCTGCGATGACGGACTGTGGTGTAACCACGGATGGGGCCCCGAAAGTCGCTCAGAAATTCCTGAACAACTGTCGACTTGCCCGAGCCGCTTTCTCCGGAAAGAATGAGGGTATTCCGTGTCGAATGCTGAAAAATCATATCTCCCAACTTTGACAAAGCTTCCTTTTGAGAATTGAATAAATTCAATCGCTTCTTAAGCATGCTCTCAGTTTCCCTGTTTGTAATCAGCAGAGCGGTGCTGTATCAGCTGGGCTGTAATGCTGACAGCGATCTCTGACGGTGTTTTCCCGCCAATATTAAGTCCGATAGGGGCTGTGATCCGTGCCAGTTCCTCCTCGGTGAAACCACGGCTTATGAGGCGGTTATGCACTGTCTTCGTCTTTTTCTTACTGCCGATAACGCCAATGTAGCGTGCAGGAGTCTTCAGGACCTGGGCCTGAACTTCGAGATCATTTGTATGTCCACGAGTCATGACGCAGACATAGTCCCGGTCAGTAATGGTAATTGTCTCCGTTATATTGTCAAGATCGGCTAAGAGGACATCGAAAGCCGAGGGAAACAGGTCGGGGTTAACAAATTCCTCGCGGTCATCCAGAACTACCGGAGCGAAATCCACCGCTGCCAGCGCCGGGACCAGAGCCTGGCCGACATGGCCGCCCCCGAAAATATAAACAAAACCCGGAATGACCAGCTCCTCTACAAAAAGATTGTGCCCTTCCACTTCGATTTCTTCTGCTCGATGGTAGATTTGTCCGGGGTCGGCAAGTAAGGCCTGAGTCACTATATGATCAGAGGGATAACCAAGAAAGATATCCTCTTGCTGATTGCTGTTTTTCTCAGCCGGCGCATAAAGCGCCAATCCTAGCGAATCACTTTCGCTTAAGTCCGTAATAAGCCAGGCATAGCTGTGATCCTTTATTTTTTCCAATGCCACATCAACCAGTTCCCGCAGAGAAGGGTTGCCGGCATCCAGGTGGAGGAAATTTACTGTGGCATCGCCACCGCAAATCATACCGATATCTTCAATATCATTCTTGGTCAGATGGAAGTTGTGGGTCCGTGATTGTTTTTCCTTCAGAACTTCCTGGGAATACTGGATCGACCGGTACTCAACTGCGCCACCACCGACTGTTCCGGCCAGCCGTCCATCTTTGCCGACCAGCATACGTGCACCGGCTCCGCGCGGAGTCGCACCCGAACTGTAAGTCACTGTAGCCAAAACCGTACTCTCACCCTGATCCAGTGAGTTTTTTAAAGAAGTAAAAATATCTTTCATCGTATCTCTCTTATCTAGAAAAGTTCATTTCATTTGCTTGTTTGAGTTTGTTTTTCCTATATTACTTGATATTAATGCGAATTGTTCACAAATGCAACTTGCTTTGACAGAGGTGGTTTTAGTTACCGTAAAACACTGTCTGATTATCCGGCGAAGATGTTACTATATATAAGGTAATACTCACTTGTTTAAAACTACGATTACGATTGAAAATCGCATTAAATCCGGAGGGTGTGAAAATGCTGGAAAATAAAGATATCGAAGCTTGTATGACTATCCGCTTGGATGATGAACTGCCGCTTTATCCCGAGTTTGAACCCGGAATCAGGCGGGCGCCGAAGCGCAAGGCCGACCTGAATGATAGCGACAGAAAATTGGCCATAAGAAATGCCCTGCGTTACATTCCCGAACAGTATCATGCAGAAATGGCAGCCGAATTTTTGCAGGAGCTGGAAGAGCATGGGAAAATCTACGGCTATCGCTACCGGCCTCAGGGAAAAATCTATGGTAAGGCAATTGATGACTACAAAGGCAATTGCATAGAGGGCAAAGCTTTTCAAGTTATGATTGACAACAATCTTGACTTCGACGTTGCTCTTTACCCTTATGAACTGGTTACCTATGGTGAAACAGGTTCTGTCTGTCAAAACTGGATGCAGTACCGCTTAATCAAGAAATATCTCGAAGAGCTGACTGACATGCAGACATTGGTGCTTTATTCCGGTCATCCGGTCGGACTCTTCCACAGCCAGGTAAGCGCTCCGCGGGTTATTTTGACAAACGGTCTGATGATCGGTCAGTATGACGATTTGGAAAACTTCAACCGCGCTCAGGCTCTGGGTGTTGCCAACTACGGTCAGATGACTGCAGGTGGTTGGATGTATATCGGACCTCAGGGCATTGTCCACGGTACCTATAACACTTTATTGAATGCAGGCAGGCGTGAGCTGGGAATTCCCAACGACGGGGATCTGGCAGGTCATCTTTTTGTCAGTTCCGGCCTCGGCGGCATGTCCGGCGCTCAGGGTAAAGCCTGTATGATTGCGGGTGGAGCCAGCATAATTGCAGAGGTCGACTACTCACGCATTGAAACCAGAAGCGAACAGGGCTGGGTCAGCCACATCAGCGATTCTCCGCGGACAGCCTTTATTCTGGCCCAGGAGATGATGGACAGAAAAGAAGCCGGGGCTATCGCTTACCACGGAAACATTGTCGACCTGCTGGAGTATGCAGTTGATCATGAAATCACTATAGACCTCTTGTCAGATCAGACTTCCTGCCATGAGCCATATACCGGCGGTTACTGCCCTCAGGGCCTTTCTTTTGAAGAACGGACCAAAATGCTGTCTGATGATCCCGAGCATTTCAGGGACTGTGTGGATCAGTCTTTACGCAAGCATTATGAAGCCATCAAAACTCTACATGACAGGGGCACTTACTTTTTTGACTACGGCAACTCATTCATGAAAGCGGTTTTTGATGCCGGGGTGACAGAAATTTCCCGTAACGGAGTAGATGACCGCGAAGGCTTTACTTTCCCCTCTTATGTTGAGGATATTATGGGACCCTTGCTGTTTGACTTTGGCTACGGACCCTTCCGCTGGGTCTGCCTCTCTGGCAGGGATGAAGACTTGCACGCAACAGATGCGGCAGCCATGTCCTGTATTGACCCCGAACGACGTTATCAGGACAGAGATAACTATAATTGGATCCGTGATGCGGAAAAAAACAAGCTTGTTGTCGGCAGCAAGGCCCGTATTCTCTACAGTGATGCTGAAGGCAGAACCCAGATAGCGCTTAAATTCAATGAAATGATACGCAAGGGTGAGATCGGCCCGGTCATGATCGGTCGTGACCATCACGATACCGGCGGCACCGACTCTCCCTTCCGGGAAACCTCCAATATCCGTGACGGCAGCAACATCATGGCAGACATGGCAACTTCCATCTTTGCCGGCAATGCAGCCCGCGGCATGAGTCTTTGTGCCCTGCATAACGGAGGCGGTGTCGGTATCGGCAAGGCCGTCAACGGGGGTTATGGTTGTGTGCTGGACGGTTCCAAACGTATCGACGAGATACTCATAAATGCAGTAGCCTGGGATGTGATGGGCGGCGTAGCCCGGCGCGCCTGGGCCCGCAATGAAAATGCCCTGACCACTGTGATGGAATATAATCAGAAAACGGGAGGCCGTGATCAACTGACCCTGCCTTATCTGGTTGATGATCAGTTAATAGAAGATCTTTTAAAAAAGTAAACAGGAGAAAAAAATGACTTCAGATGTAAAAATAGTTGAGTGTGTTCCAAATTTCAGCGAAGGTCGCGATCCGGAAAAGATCGAAAAAATTGTCGCTCCCTTAAAGGACAGACAGGACGTCAAACTGGTAAATTATGAGCCTGATCCCGATTACAACCGTCTGGTTGTAACAGTCTTGGGTGAACCGCAGGCAGTTAAGAACGCTGTACTTGACTCCATTGCTGTAGCAACCGATCTTATCGACTTGAATCAACACGAAGGGGAGCATCTGCGTATGGGTGCAACCGATGTTGTGCCTTTTATACCGATCCGCAATATGACCATGGCAGAGACGGTCGAACTGGCCAAAGAGATGGGGCAAGCCATCTATGAGCGCTGCGCTGTTCCTGTTTTCCTTTACGAAGAGGCCGCCAGCCGTCCCGAGCGCAAAAACCTGGTGACAATCCGTAAGGGCCAATTCGAAGGCATGGCTGAAAAGCTTAAGCAAGATAACTGGGAACCCGACTTCGGCAAACGGGAAATCCACGCAACTGCCGGTGTTACAGCAGTTGGCGCCCGCATGCCCCTGATAGCTTACAACATCGACCTCGGCACAGACAGCATCGATATAGCCAATGCAATCGCCCGGTCGATCCGGCAATCCGGCGGCGGCTTCCAATACATAAAAGCCGGCGGTGTTGAGCTCAAGGAAAAAGGTATTGTCCAGGTCACAATGAATATTACTGATTTCACTAAAAACCCCATTTACCGGGTTTTTGAAACGGTAAAAATGGAAGCTAAACGCTATGGCGTTCCGATTCTTGGCAGCGAGATCATCGGGCTGGCACCAATGGGAGCCCTGGTGGATACAGCAGCTTATTATCTGGGCTTGCACGACTTTGACATCAGCAAGCTGATTGAAAGCGCCCTGATCGAGTAAACAAATTCATGGCAGGGCCGGTGACGGCCGGCTCTGTTTGCAGGAGGCACCGTGTCATATTTATTATTTAAGAATGCAGCCCAACTGGTTACACCTGAGGGACATAGCGCCCGCTTCGGAAAAGATATGTCCCACTTGCGTATCCTTTCTGATGCAGCAGTTTTGATTGAAGACGGAATAATTCTCTTTGTCGGCACAACAGAAGATGCCGAATCCTACATAGCAGCTAATCTGCCGCCCGAAAGCAAGATCACGCGATTTGATTCCTCCGGCAAGACCATCCTGCCGGGCTTTGTAGATTCACATACACATTTTGTGTTCGGGGGCTATCGTGAGCATGAGTTTAATCTCAGGCTGCAGGGCGCCGCTTACATGGAAATAATGAAAGCCGGTGGCGGAATAGCATACTCTATCGGTGAAACAGCTGCCGCCAGTGAAGATGAACTCTATGAGCTGGGCTGGCATCGACTGCAGCGAATGGTCGGACTGGGCATTACAACTGTAGAAGGTAAAACAGGCTACGGTGAGGACAGCGAAACTGAAGACAAAATGCTGCGGGTAATGGAGCGTTTAGATCAGGATCATCCGATTGATATTGTTAAAACTTACATGGGTGCACACGCTGTACCGAAAGCTTATCCCGGTGGCGCCTCCGCTTATGTCGATTACCTCATAGCTGAGGGCTTGCCCATGGCAGCAGGGAGAGCTGATTTTTGTGATGTTTTCTGTGAAAAAGATGTCTTTGAGCTGGAAGATTCTGAACGTCTGCTCCTGGCAGCACGTGACCTGGGTTTCCGGCTGAAACTTCACGCAGATGAGATTGTGCCCCTGGGAGGCACGGCTTTGGCCGCGAAACTCGAAGCGACTTCCGCAGACCATCTTTTGAAATCCTCAGATGAAGACCTGATCGCCATGCGCGATGCCGGTACGGTTGCGACCTTGCTGCCCTGCACGGCCTTTTCTCTGAAAGAAGACTATGCCCGGGGGCGCTTCATGATTGACAATGGGCTCGCTGTGGCTCTGGCCTCGGATCTGAACCCCGGCAGCTGCTACACCCAGTCTGTACCGCTGATCATTTCTTTGGCAACTATTTATATGGGGCTCAGCATCGAAGAAACGATCACAGCCCTGACACTTAATGGGGCCGCTGCAATAGACCGGGCAAACTCAATCGGCTCGCTGGAGGCAGGAAAACAGGCAGACCTCATCCTCCTGGACGCCCCTAATTACGGACACCTCTCCTATCATTTTGCAATGAATCTGGTTGATACGGTGGTCAAGAAGGGAAGGATCCTCAATTAGTGGCTAGCAATTTGTTTGACTACCATCTGCATAGTATTTACTCTCCGGACGGCAGCATGGAAATGGCAACCATAGTTAATCGCGCCCGGGAGCTGGGTCTGGCTGAGATTTGCATTACCGATCACGTTGAAGTGGATTCTTCTTTTGGTGATGAATGGCAAACAAGTACTGAGACTCTCAGGGCTCTGCTGAGTGATTTGAACCGGATGCAGGAATTAACTGATGGCTTTGTAAAAAAGGGAGCCGAGCTGGCCTTTCCGGACCACAATCCGGGCACGGTGAAGGATATGGTCAGCCTGGTCAATCCGGACGATTTTGATTTTATCATCGTCAGCCTGCACCAGTATCAGGGAGAATCACCTTTTTCCGATACTTTTTTCAGGGAACGCACACTGGCAGAGGGGGCAGCTACCTATATCAGATCGATAAACGAACGGATCCGTGAGTTCCCGACAGAATACTATGATGTTCTCGGTCATATCGACTTTGTTGTTAAAGGATTTCACGGCTGTAAGGATCCCCGTCTCAGCCTGTCTTTTTTCGAAGAAGAGTTGAGGGAACTATTCCGCTATCTGATTGACAATGGCAAAACTCTGGAGGTAAATACGTCTATCTACAGGGCTTTGCCCGGCAATAAAGTACATGGACTTGACTGGTTGACCTTGTTTGCACAGATGGGCGGAGAATATGTGACGATCGGTTCTGATGCTCACAGGGAAGAACAAATAGGTTATCGTCTGAAAGATGCTTCGAATCTGATCCGGGAAGCAGGCATCCCCTACCTGGCAACTTTTGACAAGCGCCGTGCAATTTTGCACAAAATTAAATAACAAAGAGACTCCTCCCAACTAATCCAGGCATAAGAATGTAGCAATTTTGCTACACTATATTCAACTGACAGTTGAACAACCATTCGTGTGGTCAATTTTCAGGCGTTTCAACTATGCGGTTATTGTAATCAGGTTTTTACCGGCCACATACTTAAGCTGCTGAACGCAATAGCTATAGCCTTTAAGAAAGAAATTGATTGGAGAAAAAATATGTACGAAGTTGATGGCCTGGGTATCCGCATTGCCCAGTTGAGAAAAGAAAAAAATATGACGCAGGAGGCTTTCGCACGAAGCCTCGGCGTATCGCCACAGGCTGTTTCTAAATGGGAAACAGGTATCGGCTATCCTGACATCACACTCCTGCCGCAAATAGCAAGAGAGCTGGGTGTCAGTATTGATCAGTTGTTTGGGAAAAGCGTGGACAGCGAAGAAGCACAGGCTAAACCCTTTCCCTTCCCGAAGACAAGAGGCAAGCTGAACCTGCTTGGCAGTCTGGGGGGCATCGCCTGTTATGCTGATATCTCCGGCAAGCAGGAGAACGGCCTTATCACTTTTGACGACGGCAGCGAAGTGAATCTGGAGACCCAAACGGTGATTAACCGTGGTAAAAACCGTATTACGCTAGCCTATGCCGAGGAGTATGAGGTCAGTGGGGAAGAGAGTAGCCCTGAAGAACATGTTTCTTCAGATGATTTTCCCGGTGGCAGAACAGCAGACGGGCGGGGTGTTTTTTACAGTGATCCCGGTTTTTCTTACAAAGATAACCATACAAAGACAGATCGGGCTGCACAAATAGACAGCTATGATATTTTTGTGCTTGGCTCATGTAAGGTACTGATTATTCATGACGAAAACGAGAAACAGAGATGGCAGGCAGAAGGAACACCTGATTTTATGCGGATGTTGAAGGTTGAGCAGCTTGGCACCACCTTAAAAATCAGTGTTGATCAGATACATAGGTCCTTCTTCAGAAGTGGGAAAGTAAAAGGACAGATCACACTTTATGCCCCGATGATAAATATGAATCGGATCGCAGTAAATCTCAGGGGTTCAGGCGATCTTATCAGTCAGGTGAATTTTGAAGAGAGTGATCTGCAGATTTCAGGTGCCGGTGATCTTAAAATGGCCAAGTGCGGTTTGACAGAAGTAAAGATCAGTGGAGCAGGAGACTTCTACGCCACAGAGGCTCACGATGCAAAGATCAGTATCGCAGGATCCGGCGATGTCACGATAGACCGTGTAAGCGGGAAATATCTATGTAAGATATCAGGAGCAGGGGACATTGATTTCCGTAGCGGTCAGTTGGAAGAATTATCTGTACGCATAGCGGGGGCAGGTGATCTTGATGCATCTGAAGTGACAGTCGGAGACCTTGATATATCCATACAGGGAGGCGGCGATGCTGTCATCGGCTGTGTAACAGGCAGGTCTGTGGAAAAACTCTCGCGCGGTGCCAGCCTGACCATAATAAACCGCTCCTGAGAGCAAGTCAGACAGGGAGAGAACTAGGGGCCCGTTGTCACTGTCAACGGGCCTATTTTTGCGTAATAATCCTCATCAAGAATCAATCTGCTGAAATAAAAACGGTTGTGCACAATATCATTTATGGTTGTAATATAGCCTTCCGGTATGGACTCGGGATCATATGGAGCATGAACTTCAAAAGTGCCTGTTGATGAAGTATAGCGCCCATATTCAGAAATCCAGCTGAGATCATTGAACAAAACCAGGCCCGGACTGTCAGACAGCATGTCTCTGCCCATCAATAAACGCGAATCATAGGGAACGCCCATCAGATTGTATATTGTAGGCATCAGGTCAATGTTGGCAACATACTTATTTACTTCAACCGGCTCCATGCCATCGGCATAAATTATGCCGGTACTGCGGTAGAGCTCAAATTGGTGGTCAAGGTTTTCACCGGCAAATTCATTTAAACTGGCATCAGACAGGCCATAAGGATAATGGTCTGCACTCAGAACGATCAAAGTGCGATCAGCGATACCGGCGTCACGCAGGCGCTCCAGCAGATAGGTCATGGCATCTTCAAGTTCCAGGTTGCAGGCAATGTAACCTTTTGCTTCTTCCGACATAGGCAGGTCTTCCACCCGGTGCCAGTTCTTTGTCACCATGGCATTGCCGATACGTGTATATGCAGCGTGACCACTTACAGTCAGATAGTAGACATTAAAAGGCTCCTGGTCGATCCACTTGTCGACAGACAGCTCCATCATCTCCAGATCAGATTCCGGCCAGCTGGGCGTCACATCCAGACCCCTGCCCAGCGCATAATAATCATAGCCCATGGCAGGGTGGGAAACATCACGGGAGTAATAGTCAAAAGTGTGATTATGAAAGGCGTAGGAGGCATAATCCGGCAAACGAGTCGGATAACTGAAGGCCTGTTCTCGGGAAGCCATATGATAGAGGCTCCACACCCCGTCCTTGGGATACAGGCTGGTCAAAACTACATATTCGCCGTCAAAGGTAGACACACTCCAGATCGGATTATAGAAGTTTTTAAGATAAAAACCTTCTGTCATCATCTTATATAGGGTCGGAGTCAGCTCGGGGTCAGGTACAAAGCGAGAAAAACTCTCAGCCGTGATCACAATCAGATTGTAGCCTTCAAACATCCCTGTATACTCATTCTTTTCAGTTGCCTCAACACTGGCAAAATACTGGTCCATCTGTGCCAGAATCTGGCTGTCACGCCCCGCAGCAAGAGCCTCAAAATCAATATTAAGCACATTGGGAGAATTATCGATTATCGGCGGCTCCGTCTCGGTCGGACCTTCTGTTTGAGCCGGATCCGTACTATTGGTATTCGCACTTGTTTCTCCCGGATTATCGCCACCGGGCAAAGTAGTCACCGTCGGCATGGTTGGGAGGGTGGGGTCAACATAATCATCCTGCAATTTATCCCGCGTCCCTTTGAATTCAAAAATAGAATTACGCAAATCAATGCCCATAGCTGTATAGGTACCGAAATACTCGGATGCCTGATAAGGTCGATTGAGGTAGAAAAAATATTCTCGTGCAACGGTGGTTTTAGGCAGGAAGAAGAATATCAGATGGACTGCTATTCCGATCACAAAAGCAGCGATCAGGGGCAGAAAACGTTTCCATCCCATAATCCTTTTAAAGTCAGTTTTCTTTTTGGAAAGAAAGAATGCGAAAAGAATCACCGGCAAGAAAAGCAAGATGATCGCCAAGAGCCTATTCCAGATCAGCTGCAGGATTATATCCATAAACTCAACGATCTGACCACCGCGACCTACCGAACTCAGAATAAAATAGGTTCGGAAAAAACTAAAATATATGAGTTGAGCGCAAATAAAGACTGTGGCAGCTAATAAGAAAATGTTCACCACTATTCTGCGGGCCCGGGGAGGGATTATAACAACTATGCCCCAAAGGACAATTCCGTTAAGGATAGCGAAAAACAAGACAGCAAAATAATTAGGATTGAAACCGCCCGTTCTGGTCAGAAAGTACATTAACGTTTCCTGCCAAACAAAATAAAAAACCGTGAAAATACCAAGCAGGAGGAAATGTCTCTCCGCATCCATATTTTCATATTTTTGTTTCAGATTATTGAACTGATCTTTAAGTTTCAAGGAAATCGCTCCAATCCATAACCCTAGCCTGACTTACAATATATCAAACCCGATTGATTATTTCTCCGCTCATAGAATCATAGCATTTTTGAAATTTTGACAGATTTGACTGCTATTGCTGTGTCATGTCGACAATATTACTCCTTTCACCAAACACAGGCAATTTAAACTTATATTCAAGCCCATGTCTCAATCACGAAAGGATTGTTATGAAAGCAGTTGTTTTAATAGTGGAAAACCGCAAAGCTTACCGCGAACGCCTGCTGTCCGCCTTGCTGCAGACCGCACCCGACTATGAATGTGTTGCTGTCTCCGGCCTTCAAGAAGCTAATGATCTGGATGAGGGCAGATTCAACCGGCTGGGTCTGATTCTGGCGGCAGGCTGCTTTACGTCCGGTCTGGCCGGCATCTTTCCCGGAGTCCTGTGTCTGGAGCTGACAGATAAAGCCCCTGATGAGATTTCAACAAATATTCCGGAAGTAAGTTTCGAAACAGCCAACAGTGATTCCACTGACAAAATTCACCTTTATCTTCCCGGGCCGGAGCAAGGGAGCAAATACTATCTCTCCCGTCAATCATCTGTCTCTTATATCAAAGATGTCATTTCCCGGCTTCTGACCAGGTCTTTGACAGCCCGTACAAAAGAAGTCAGAGAAAAAGAAAAGGAAAGCTTTAATCACAAGGAGTTTGAAAACGTCTCAACTCACGGTGACTATTCACTCGGCTGCTTACTTTTCTTTTCCCGCAGCGAACGGGTAAAAGCTTCTGAGGCCATACTCAGAAGCGGCAGGAGAAAGTCTCATGACATGATCTATCTGCCTCTGATGCCTTTATACGATATAGCTTACCCCTTTCGCACAGGCAGCAGGCAGACACTTGGCGACCTCCTGCTTATGATCAAAGACGGTCGTATTCCTGACCATGAGGATCTTGGTAGTTATCTCTATCTGCATAACGACGGATATTATACCTTTCCCTGTCCAAACCGGGCTGACGATTTGATCAGTACCGACAAGAGAAGTCTGCGGGAACTGATTGTGCTGCTGAGGAAATATCTTGAAACCCGTGTTACTGCAGCCCATGCCCTGATTGAAGTTTCAGGCTTGACTTTGGAAAAACATGCGATGATAGCGGCACTTTGTGATTATGTTGTGATTGAAACCACGACAAAAACAACTGATGCCGCTTTGATCGCTCAACAAGAATTGGCGATCTTTCTCAGCAAATTACCTTCTTCCTGCGAGATTTATGAGAGCAGTCAAATCAAGAAACTTAGTGAGGAAACCCCATGGTTTTATTGAATTACAAAGAACAGCAGGCATTCATCCGCAAGATTGTAACCCAGCACAATACTGAAACTCTGGCAGATACCGGGGTTTTGAGGCAAATCATCATCAATGAAGTGCGGCGACGTTCCCGTGGCGCGAAACTGAGCCTGCAAGAGCAATCTGAAATGGTTGATCTGATCTTTAACGCCATGACCGGCCTGGATGTTTTACAGCCATACTTCGAAGATCCCGACATTACAGAAATCATGGTGAACCGGCCGGATGAGATTTATATAGAGCGGCGGGGTCAGATGCAGCAAATGGACTTGTTTTTTGATTCACGCGAGCATTTAGCGAATGTAATTACCAGATTCTTCGGCCGGGCCAACAAAGTCATCCACGAGCGCTCACCCATCGCTGACATGCGCCTGCCGGACGGATCTCGCGTGCATGCAGTCCTGCCACCTGCCGCTCCCGACGGGCCGATATTATCCATCAGACGGTTCACCGGCATCCTGCCCCACATGAGTGCCATGGTGGCCAACGGAACTCTGACACAAGAACAAGCCGAATATTTGCAAAAAGCAGTAGCAGACCGGCAGAGTATTTTTATCAGCGGCGGAACAGGCTCGGGGAAAACTACAATGCTTAATGCTTTAGCAGCCTACATCCCTCCCAACGAACGTATTGTCACAATCGAAGACGCTGCCGAACTTGAACTTTCCGGCAAACACAACCTGGTCCGGCTTGAAGCCAGAAAGACAGGCTTTGACGAAAGTGGCTCAATTACCCTAACCGACCTGATCCGCTCTTCTTTGCGATTAAGGCCGGACCGCATCATCGTGGGTGAAGTCCGCGGCAAAGAAACTTACGACATGATCCAGGCCATGCAGACCGGACACCCCGGTTCCATGTCAACCGGTCACGGCAACTCCGCTATAGATATGCTTGACCGTCTCTCACTTTTTCTCATGACTGCCTCTGACCTGCCCTGGGAGGCCAGTCGTCGAATGGTAGCCTCAGCTTTGGATCTCATGGTTCATTTGAGACGTGATTCATCCGGCCGCCGCAGAATTGAGGAAATCATAACAATCAGCGGTTACGACAACGGCAACTTTATTCTGGAACCCCATAAGGAAGGAGTTTAAAGATGAAAGAAATTTTCCTGACGCATGGATCCGTTTACCTGCGCTTCTCCATTTTAGGCCTGATCTTAGCGATCCTGCTTGGCATTCCTTATGATCTGAACATCATCAGGGAGCCGGTATATTTCATCTTTGCAGCCTTGCTCCTCGGTTTGGGCTTTTCATGTTTATGGCAGTCTTCCAATCAGGAAAGTAAAAAGAAACACTACCTGCATTTCCTTTCTTACCTGAGCGGACGCCTGAGCATGGGAGTCAGCTTAGAGCGGGCACTCTACGAGTCTGTCGAACCTCTGGCAAAAGAATTGGGACAGCATCAGCTGCTGATTCGGGCACTGAGATCTTTACGCAGTAATCTTAATGCTCAAATGGCACTGGATGATGTTCTTCAACTCTTTTCTGAAAGAATGAATCTTCCTGTCTGCACTGAAGATATGCGCCTTCTGAGCCTGATGGCCAGAGCGGGTGGCAAAATTGAAGATTTTATTAAACAGAGACAGCGATCCCTGGCAACTCAGATGTCAATCCAGGCAGACGTTGCAACCGAATATAAGGGAAAATCTACTGAATCGGCCCTGATGGCTGCAATGCCGTTTTTTATGGCTTTTTCCTTTATGCAGAAAAATGTTCAGGAGTCGAGTTCGGTAACTCCGGTTCAATGGAGAGGAGTCCTGTTTGTCACAGCTGTTTTTGTCATCTATCTGGTAATGCAGATTGTTTCCTGGCGTGAACCTGCGCCTGCCGGTAAGAAAAAGGTTAAAAAGCGTCGTAGAAGCAAAAGGAAAAGAAGCATAGCCAAAGAGCTTAAAGCCGGTCGCTGGACAAAAACCCTCAAACACTTATATTTAGACCTGATCCCCGGCAATATCGGTCTGCGTCTGTCTGAGGCCATGGCTACAGTATCCCCCGATGGTGAAGCATCGTGGACCCGGCACTTCAATGAAAAGAAGATTGCCTTAGCCTGGGGTGTAGTTCTTTTTCTCTTCTCACGTATGTTTTCCGGCGGATCAGTTTCAGTGAGCATAATACTTATAATCTTTCCCTGGATTTTGCATGATCTTACCTTAATTGCCAGGGCCAGAGACATGCGCACCGATTACAGATACAACGCTCCCACCACTATCAGTACATTGGAAATCCTGCTTTCAAGCCAGCTGACGCTGGAACGGAGTCTGCAGATACTGGGTCAGACCTCTGCTTTGTCAGAGTCTGACGACAGGCCCCTGCAAAGAGATATCAGACAAGCGGTTCAACTGCTCGACAAGGGTTATAGCGGATTTGATGCAGCTCATTTTTTGGCTGAAAGATGCCCCATCCCCGAAATTCAGTCTGCTTTGCTATTGATGGCGCGCTACAGTCAGCAAGGCGGCACGGAATTACTTGAGCTTTTACATCTGCAAACGCAGCAGATCTGGCAACTATTTCGCCATACCCAACGCAGCATGATGGAGCATCGTATGATGCGGTTAATCATCCCCATGGCTCTTGATTTATTCGTGATAATCGCAACCATCGCTCTACCCTTCATCAGCGATTTCGGCAGCATGCTTTAGTCAATTTGACTGAAATCAGCCGGCCATGACAGTAAGAAGTCCGTAAGTGCTCCGGTAAACGTGTGCACAATAAAGTAACAGAAAAATAAAGGAGAAAAATTAAAATGAAGATTCACAGAAAGACCAAAACACTTAGCCCGAAGGCTGCCGGTCGCAGTCTCAGAACAAATGCAATCGGGACCCTTGAAATTGTCATTATAATTGCTGTTCTCTTAGGCGTCGCTCTTCTCTTTCGCACGCAAATCCAAGACTTTTCCGACGCCTTGTTCGAAAAGGCTTTTGCTACCGACTATGTGGATGATTTAAAACCCGGAGCAGGTAAGTAACATGCAAGTATCCGGGAAGCAGGCAAGTACCGAAACAAAGACTGGAAAGATTTGGAATTTCTATCTGAATCATTCGGGCTGCGGCCGGCCACTTGCTGATCCTGAACAAGAAAGCAAGATCCTCCGCTATCCACCCTCTGAGCTCTTGCTCAGCAATTGGTATCTGAACAGGAATGTTTTAACTGTCCAGATCGATGATAGTGATCTTAAAGCTCTTATCGATCTGGATTCCGAAAGTATACGTAAGTCCGATCTGGGTCTTGAAAGATTTCTGTCGGTAGTAAGAAGTTGTGAGCGTCTGGAGGAGGAACTTCTGAGTGTAGAGGAAATGTTCCTCCATCCGGAGCTCATTTATTTTGCTGCTTCTGCAAAAATCCTGACTTTGCCCATCCCGCCGGGCATGATCTCTGCCGGCACTCCTCAAAGTAAACAGGCAAAGACATGGATATTTTCATCTGCTGATGCAAAGGACCAAAACAGCTGCGGTCTGGCTAAGCTCCTCGGCTGGATGGCAAAGCATTACTCTATTGATAATAAGCTTGTAGGAGAGCTGATACCTTTGTGCCGGGATGGAAATTATCACGAGCTTGGCCTGGCTCTATCGGGAGATCTGAGAAAAGATGAAAAGGAGACTTTGAATTCCGAACACAAAGACTGTAGTGAAAATAATCTGCCCCGGCTGATTGAAGGGCAAGAAAATATAGATAAGCAAAGAAAGAAAACTATGAATATTTCTGCTGACACTAAGAAGATCGAGAAGGGCACGCCGGAAGTTAAAACAAAGGACAAGAAGCAGGGGGGGCTCTTTGGCGGCCTGCGTTCACGTTATTCACGTGATTTTCAACAGGCGGAGAAGACTGCAGATCTGGTCCTGGAAGATCCATTCTTCCGTATGGCCTGCCTGTCCGAGGGATTGCCCGGAAGCAAAGAGGAAAAGCTCGGCCACCGGGCCTTTATCCTCGTGGACGAATTTTTGATCGGTCGTGACTCGGACCTGGTAGATTTCTGGATTGATTCTCAAAATGTCAGCCGTCAACATGCCCGCATCAGCAGGAGGCAGGGCAGTTTCTTTCTTGAAGATCTAGGTTCGCGTAACTCGACCTTATTGGACGGCAAAAAAGTCAACAAGCACAAGGAATATTTACTTCCTGACAAGTGCCGGTTGACTTTTGCTGATAAGGCTTATTATTTTGAGGCTAACAGTTAGCTACTTAGTTCCGAACAGGCGATCTCCTGCATCTCCTAACCCCGGAAGTATGTAGGCGTGCTCGTTAAGTCCGCTATCGAGAGCCGCACAATAGATGGGAACACAGGGATGAGCCGCATGCAGGTGCTTGATTCCTTCCGGGGCAGCTATCAGGCAGACAAATTTGATACTGTCAATATCACGCTGTTTGAGAAAGTCTACTGCCGCTACAGCTGAGTTACCTGTAGCAAGCATGGGGTCAAGAAGAATAACATCCCGAGTCGCAACGTCATCAGGCAATTTGCAATAATATTCGACGGGTTCCAGAGTTTCGGGGTCACGATACAAACCGATATGTCCTACTTTGGCTGAGGGTACCAAGTTCAGCATACCGTCCACCATACCTAGTCCTGCCCGAAGAATCGGTACCAAAGCAAGGTCTTTTCCTGCAATCATCTTGCCTGTCATTTTCTCCATCGGCGTTTCAATTTCAACATCCGTCAAGCAAAGGTCTCGCGTCACTTCGTAGGCCATCAGCATGGCGACTTCATTGACCAGGTCGCGAAAATCCTTCGTGTTAGTATTTTTATCCCTCATCATTGTGATTTTGTGTTGAATTAATGGGTGATCAAAGATAAAAACATCACCAATTTCTTTTGTTTCGTTCATCAGTTGAATCCTCCTCAGCTCTTGTCTGCGATGTGCGCGGTGTGTGGGCAGTTTAAACAAGGCTAAACACCGTGCTTACAGCTTGAACTTTCTGACCCATAGTTTAACGCAGGGTGATAAAGCTGACAACTGAATATTCATTTGGAGGAGAAAGTTTATACAGGAAAGAAAATAATATTAATTACGGCTTAATGTAGATTTTCAAGATCAACTGCGAACAAAAGTTCGTAATGAGTCTGAAAAAGGCTAATTTTTGTGAATAGTGTTAATAAGTTTGTGTATAACTCATGTGACAGGGCTTTGCCGGCTTTCGACCTTTGAAACGCCTATTTTACGGTATTTTAACAAAAGCGTAATATCCGTTACAAACCGCAGGAATGTTTGCCTATTGCCTGAAACCCCCGTTATCCGTTCGTTTTCATCCGTGAATAAGAAATCTTTTTTATGCATTGTCCGCCGTACGCGTACAGGCCTGAAGGTCATCATGACAACTTGATTTCTTTGCAGCTTTCTCTGAATAAGTAAGAGGCTAAGCTAATAAAAGTTATAAAGTGTGCATGCAAGAGGACCATTATACAGTTTTCTTCTTTTCTTAGCCTTTAAACCGAAATCACTTTCAAAGTGGTCTTCAGCAGTAATCAATGATAAAGAAAGCCTGGTTTTCTGCTCGCGCAAGGGACGGGCCAGCCAGCGTCCCAGTCGTACTGCTATTGAGCGGGCTTCTTCTTCATCTTCCATCCTTTCGCCATAGGGAGGGTTAGCCAGAAAAAGTATTTCCCGCCCGGCCGCCAGTTCAAGAACCTCTGTGAAATCAATCTTTGTGCTGTCTTGCCGTTCGAATTTTATAAGCTCATCAACCTGAGCGGACCTAGCATTCGCCTGAGCAGCTTCCACAGCTCCTGCGTCTATATCCAGAGCCAAGAACCTGGTCTTGTCTTTTGGATCGATGATGGGATTTTTTTCTCTGATTTTCCTGCGCTGGTCTTTAAAAGCTCCTGGTCCGATTGCTTGGAGATCCTCCGCTGCAAAGGTGCGTAATCTTCCGGGAGCCAGGTCAAGTGCAATCTGAGCTGCTTCAATAATCAAAGTGCCTGAACCGGTAAAGAGGTCAATGACCATTCCACCATGTCTTAATACATTAGTTAGATAAGAGTATTCCAGCAGGGCAGCAGCAGTTGTCTCTCGCAAGGGAGCAAGATTGCTTTTTCTGCGATAAGAACGCTTGTGCAGTGGCTCACCGCTTGTATCAATCATCAAAGATAGGACGTCATCTACCAGACTGAATTGTATCTCATGCTCACCTCGTGCAGGGTTTTCAAGTAACTTGGCATTCTCCGGCATCCCCCTGGCTGTCAAAAGAGATTTTACAATTGCTTTCTTTATAACTCGCTGGCAGGCAGGCACGCTGGTCAATGCGGAATTACGACTGTAACCTGTAACCGTAAAAGCAGCATCTTTGTTAAGGTATTTATTCCAAGGGATGCGACGGGTTTCTTCAAACAGCTGATCAAAATCCTCTGTTCGGGCAGACCCCAACTGGAGCCAGACTCTTTCAGCTATACGGCTGCTCAGGTTGAAAAAGGCGACATCATCCGCCAGCGTCTCCATACTTGTCGGAATAACGGCACGGCCATCCTGCAGAGAGAAAGACTTCTTATCACAAGCCAGTCCCAATAATTCATTGGACAAGGCCCGTTCATTACCGAACAAGACCGGAAGAACCAGAGCGAGCTCACTGTTAGTTTCTATTTTTGTCATTTTGGCTCCTTTTGTACTTTTATAATCTAAAGGTAAACTCTATACCTGCATATACTTTAATTTCTGCGCCGATATCACTTTCAGACATTTGAACATAAAAATGTTAATTTCTTGTATATATTCCCCATTGAAGCCTGTATTTAACTGTATATATAAGTATATCCATTTTATTCATCATTTAGTTGTTTATTCATTTATTTTAGGCTTTATTTCATCTGCTAATGCACTTATTGTTCCCTTAAAGTGTAGATCACAGGCTTATTTCACAATTACGGACTGATTTGTATAAAAGGGGTTATTTTATTTTCTCCGTGAATATACTTCAACTTTCTTGTGCAAATTATCCACAGATATTTAAAGTTTTATAAAATGCTTGTAGAGTTGTGATGAAGGTTCTCCTGTGCTAACATTACCTTGATTCAACCGCTATTTTTATGCGGGAAAAACAGGAGGAAACTAGAAAAATGAAAAAATGGTTAGCTATTGTTTTAAGCCTAGTCATGATCTTCTCAGTATTTGCTGCTTGTACCCCAAGCGAAGATCCTGCACCAACAGATCCGCCAGCCGCAACTGATCCAGTTGTAGAACCCACAGATGATCCAGGTGGCGAAGAGCCCACAGATCCGCCGGCAGGTGGAGAACTTACTCTTCAGAATATCAAGATCGGCTTTATCCACATCACTGACCCGAGTGACCAGGGTTATACCTACAACCATAACCGTGGTACCGAAAAAATGGTTGCCGACCTCGGCTTGAGAGAGGACCAGGTAATCAACAAGTTCAATATTCCTGAAACATCAGACGTAGAGATCGCTGCTCGTGAACTTGTCGAGCAGGGATGCCACATTATCTTCGGCACCAGCTTCGGTTTTGAAGAGTTCATGCACAGAGTTGCTGCAGATCACCCTGAAGTCCAGTTCTGTCATGCTACCGGCTTCAGAGCTGCAGGCAGCGAACTGAACAACGTTCATAACTACTTCGGATCCATTTATGAGGCTCGTTATCTCTCAGGCGTCGCCGCCGGACTGAAAACTGAAACCAACAAACTGGGTTATGTAGCTGCCCAGCCTTTTGCTGAATGTATCTCCGGTCTGACCGGCTTCTATCTTGGCGCAAAGAGTGTAAACCCTGACGTCACCATGGAAGTTAAGTATACCTACAGCTGGCATGATCCTGTTAAGGAAGCTCAGATGGCACAGGCACTGATCGACTCAGGCTGTGATGTTATCGGACAACATGCTGACTCAACAGCTTGCGCAACAACCGCACAGCAAAACGGCGTATTCCATGTTGGTTACAATGCTGACATGCGTGACGCTGCTCCTGACGCTTCTCTGACATCTGCTGTTTGGGATTGGTCAATCTACCTCAAGTTCGCAGTTGAAAAATTAGTCGCAGGGGAAGAGATTCCTGTTGACTGGAGCCAGGGCTTGGCCGATGGCGCCGTTGATATTTCCCCGCTGAACGAGAGCATCATTGCTCCGGGCACTGCTGAAGCAATCGAAGAAGCCCGCGCACGCATCGTCGGTGGCTGGGAAGTATTCTCAGGCCCTCTGTACAATAGTGACGGCGAGATTGTTGTTGAAGATGGTGAAGTCTTTATTGAGCCCGCTTCTGCACCTTCCTGGGAGCATATCCTCGAAGGTATCACGGTAACGGAATAATTAAGCAATCTTAAATTTGCTTTAGTTAATCTCTGAAGTAACCAGGGCGCGTCATCAGACGCGCCCTGGAAGAACTCGCCGAAGTTAAGATAAGTATCCGGCGAGTTTTTTTTTGAAATTCCAGTCAGTTTTACGAGGAGGATATGAATTTGACAAGCCAAGAGAAACCTGTCGAACATGTCGTTGAAATGCGTCACATCTACAAATCTTTCGGCAAAGTCCAGGCACTTAAAGACGTCCATTTGGACTTGCGCAAGGGGGAGATCCTTTCTCTCCTGGGAGAAAATGGCAGTGGCAAAACAACTCTCATGAATGCATTGGCAGGTATTTATTTCCCTGACGAAGGAACAATTACAGTTAACGGGCAGATGGTAGCTATCTGCGACCCCAATGATTCCTTTAAGCTAAATATAGGAATGGTGCACCAACATTTCAAATTAATTGATGTCTTTACAGCAGCAGAAAATATTGTATTGGGCTTAGATGGAAGTGTGACAATAAACCGCAACAAACTTTCTGAGGGTGTTAAGAAAATCATTAACCGCTATGGCTTTGAACTCGATCCTGACAAGAAAGTCTATGACATGTCGGTATCAGAGAAACAAACCGTAGAGATTATCAAAGCTTTATATCGTGGAGCCGAAATCCTGATACTGGATGAACCTTCTGCTGTGCTGACCCCACAGGAAACGGAAATGCTGTTTGAAATCATGCGGACCATGCGTGACGACGGTAAGTCAATTATCCTTATTACACACAAACTGCAGGAAGTACTTGATGTCTCTGACCGGGTTACTGTTTTGCGTCGTGGAGAGTACATTGATACCCTGGACACTAAAGACGCAACCGTGCAGTCGTTAACGGACATGATGGTCGGACGCTCTGTCACTCTTGATATTGACAGGCCGTATTTCCCAGAAGAGGACAAAAAGGAAATTCTCAGGATTGAGAACCTGACTACTCTCACAGCTGATGGGCAGCGTAAATCTTTGGATAATGTGAGTTTCACAGCTTGCGCCGGTGAGATTTTGGGTATCGCCGGTATTTCAGGCAGTGGCCAACGTGAATTATGTGAAGCAATTGCCGGTCTCTATCCGGTAGAGAGTGGTTCCATAATGTATGAATGCATGGCCACAGGCGTGCCCGTTAAAGAAGAGCTGGTTGGTAAGAGGCCGAAAGATATTGCTAATTGTGGAGTATCGATGGCTTTTGTGCCCGAAGACCGGTTCGGCATGGGTCTTGCTCCCTCTCTCGACATGGTCGATAACGTCATGTTGAAAAGCTACAAAAATTCAAAGGGTCCTTTAGTTGATCGGGTTACTCCTAAAAAAGTATCAGAGCAAATGGTAAAAGATCTCTCGATCGTAACGCCGAACGTCCATACCCCGGTGAGACGTCTCTCCGGCGGTAACGTACAAAAAGTTCTGGTAGGTCGTGAAATCCACTCCCAACCTCGCCTGCTGATTACTGCCTATCCGGTCAGAGGACTTGATATCAACTCATCCCATACAATCTATGACCTTCTCAATGAGCAAAAATTGAAAGGTGTCGCAGTCATCTATATCGGGGAAGACCTCGATGTCCTGATGCAGATTTCCGACCGTCTCTTAGTAATGAATAACGGAAAGGTCACCGGCATTGTCGACCCGCGGGAAACAGATAAGAATGAAGTCGGTCTGATGATGTTGGGTACTGCGAAGGGAGAGATATCAGCATGAAAGATATAAAGAAGAACTTTTATTCACCTGATCAGGTCGGCTCCGGTGCAGCAGAAAGAGAAGTTGGGCCTGCTTGTGATATTCACTTAAAAGAACCTTTGGTACGAATCACCAAACGTGAGGGTTCTACACTAGCCTACAAGGCTCTCGTCATTGCTGTTTGTCTGATTCTCGCCTTGCTTACCGGAGCTTTATTGTTCCTCGCCATAGGCAAGAGCCCTCTGCTGGCCTACAAGACAATCCTGACCGGTGCTTTCGGCACTGCGACCACTTTTAAACAGACAATCGTCATCTGGATACCCCTTTTGGTAACCGGTCTCGCAGTCGGTCTGGCATTCAGAATGAAGTTCTGGAACATAGGCGGTGAAGGCCAGATCCTTATGGGTGGAATCGCTGCTACCTCTATGGTCATTTACACCGGGCTTTCCGGCACCCCCCTGCTGATTCTGATGGCTGTCGCGGCAATAGCGGGCGGAGGAATTTTTGCAGCTATTCCGGGCTTCTTTAAGGCAAAATGGGGCACCAACGAAACCCTGTTCACTCTGATGCTCAACTATATCGCAATCAATTTCCTGACATTTTTACAGCATCAAAAAGCCTGGAAGCCCCAGGGATCCAATTTTCCGATTGTTAAAGATATCAGTGACAGAGCAGCCTTACCGAGTGTCTTCGGTATTCATATCGGTTGGGTTTTCGCTTTACTTCTGGCAGTACTGGTCTATCTGTACATGCATAAAACTAAGCAGGGATATGAGATCTCCGTCGTCGGTGACTCCATAAACACTGCCCGTTACGCAGGAATGAATACTGCTAAGATTCAAGTCCGTACCATTGCTCTGTCAGGTGCTCTTTGTGGTTTTGTCGGTTATATGCAGGTTGCAGGCGCTGATGGAACTTTAACGCAAAGCACTTCAGGCGGAGTAGGCTTTACCGCAATTACGGTTGCCTGGCTGGCCAAGCTGAATCCTTTTGCCATGATTATTGTTGCAATGTTTATCGCAGTCTTGCAAAGAGGCTCTCTGGCAATTCAATCAACCATGCGCATACCTGCATCTGCAGCAGACCTGCTTACCGGTCTGATTCTTTTCTTCATGCTGGCAACGGATTTCTTTATCGAGTACAAGCTGGTTTTCCGTGGCCACTCAAAGACAGAGGAGGAGGCATAGGTCATGACAACTCTAATTAATCTGTTAAACGCTGCTGTCCGTTCCGGAACGCCACTTTTGCTGGCAACCAGTGGTGAGATACTTACTCAAAAATCGGGCAACCTGAACCTTGGTGTCGAAGGCATCATGTATATGGGAGCTATCGGCGGTCTGGGTGCGGCCTGGTATTTTGAACAAGCTTTTGGCGGAGGTGCTCTTGCAGCCATTGCCTGTTTCGTGATCGCATTCATCATGGGTCTGCTGGGCTCTTTGATATATTCCATCCTGACAATTACCTTGCGTGCAAACCAAAACGTTACCGGTCTTACTCTTACTATTTTCGGTACAGGTTTTGCCAAGTACTTTGGTGAGCATATGGGCAATCAGGCCGGCGGTTACGTAGCAGTATCCAAACAGACGACCGGTATTTTCACTTATACCCCATTTGCTAAACTGACAGAAATTCCTGTCATCGGGCCACTCTTGTTCAGTTACAACTGGATGGTCTATCTGGCGGTTGTTTTCGCACTCATTCTGGGTTGGTTTTTGAATAGGACCAGAAAAGGCCTTATGTTGCGTTCTGTCGGTGAAGATCCCGCTACAGCGGACACCGCGGGTATCAACGTAACACGTTATCGCTATGGAGCGACGCTGATTGGCGGCGGCCTTGGCGGCTTGGCCGGTATGTACATGGCTATGGTCGGTCAGAACGGTATTTGGGCCACTGACTGTGTGTCAGGTTATGGCTGGCTGGCAATTGCCCTGGTAATCTTCGCCACCTGGAGCCCCTTGCGCGCTATCTATTGTGCAATCATCTTCGGCGGACTTGACGTTATGTACATGTACTACCCGATCAAGGGCCTGCCGACACAAATTTATATTTCACTGCCATATTTTGTTACTATACTGGTTCTGATTTTCACCAGTATGAGACAAAGCAAGGAACACAATATTCCCGCCGGTACGGGCTTGAATTATTATCGCGAAGATCGTTAATCGTGATACATTCTCTCTAATACGCTAGAATATAAGATAAGAAAATTCACTAACGCCTCTGCATTAATGCAGAGGCGTTAACTAGCGTAAAGGAGTATGAACAAATGTATGACGTATTGATAATCGGTGGAGGCCCCGGCGGCTACATCGCAGCTGAACGGGCCGGACAGGCTGGTCTTAAAGTCGTTTTATTCGAAAAAAATTCTCTCGGCGGTGTCTGCCTGAATGAAGGCTGCATCCCTTCAAAAGCACTATTAAACTCTTCCAAACTTTACAGCCATGCCAAAGATAGCAGCGCCTTCGGCGTGACATCTGAGAATGTCTCTTTTGACCAGTCAAAGGTAGTCAAGCGCAAAAAGAAAGTTGTCAGAAAGCTGGTCGCAGGCATAGGGCAGACAATGAAGAGTCATGATGTAGAGCTTGTTTACGCCCCGGCTCAAATTGAATCAGCTGCTGACTCTTTTTCCGTGGTCGCTGACGGTAAATCCTACACCGGCAAACACCTGATTATCGCCACAGGATCTGAAGCCATGCTACCCCCTATTGAGGGAGTCAGAGAGCACCTGGGTTCTACCGTGCTTACAAACCGCGAGATTCTTGATCTGGAAGAAATACCTGAAAGACTTGTGGTCATCGGCGGCGGTGTCATCGGTCTGGAAATGGCCTGCTATTATCATACGATAGGCAGCGAAGTAGACGTTGTCGAAATGCTGGATCATATCGCCGGCAATGTCGATCCTGAAATAGGTAAGCGTTTGCAGGAAGTCTACGAAAAGCAGGGTATGAGATTCCACCTTAATGCCAAAGTCATGTCTGTATCCGGCGGTGATGTCACTTTTGAAAAAGATGGTGAGACACATACCGTCACAGCTGATAAGATTTTGCTTTCCACCGGGCGCAGGCCTGTAATTGAAGGTTTCGGACTGGAAAAACTTGGTGTTGCAGTAGAACGAGGGGCCATTATCGTCAATGATAAGTGCGAAACATCGGTTCCCGGCGTTTATGCTGTCGGTGATGTTGTAGGTGGCGCCATGCTGGCACACGTTGCCTACCGCGAAGGGGAAGTCGCTGTCAATAATATTCTGAACATTGAAGATCGCATGACCACGGCAGCTATTCCCTCAGTAATATACACCGCCCCTGAAGTCGCCTGGGTTGGTAAAACTGAACAGGAGATGGTGACTCTGGGGCGTGAAGTTGAAGTCGTTGAATTACCGATGGCTTTTTCTGGGCGTTATGTCGCAGAAACTGAACGTGGCAACGGAATCTGCAGGCTTGTTCTCGATGCAGAGAATAACACTCTGGCCGGGGTGCACATGATGTGCCAATATGCTTCAGAGATTATCCTGGCCTGTGGAGTTATGATTGAAGAAGAAATGACCCTGGACGAGATGAAAAGGATTATCTTCCCCCACCCGACAGTCGGCGAAATAGTCCGTGAAGCTCTCTTTAAGATTTAAGCTTAAGCCCGGGGACATATGGATTAAAGTTCCTGATATTGCTGTGTTAAACTAAAACCATCAAATGTACTTATATTAAGGAGGCGCACGTATGAAACGTGACATTATTACAACAGATGCAGCTCCGGCGGCTATCGGGCCATACTCTCAGGCAGTAACAGCCGACAATTTCGTTTTTGTGTCCGGTCAGTTGGGAATTGACCCCGTCAGCGGTGAAATGCCTGACTCGATTGAAGACCAGACCAAGCTGGCACTGAAAAATCTCGACGCAATTCTGGCTGCGGCAGGTTCGTCTGCAGCTGATGTTGTTAAAGTAACTGTCTTGCTGGCGGATATGGGCGACTTCGCTTTGGTCAACGAGCTCTACGGCGATTATTTCCCCAGTCCTTACCCTGCACGAGCAGCTTTCGCAGTAAAGACGCTGCCAAAAAACGGCAAAGTTGAGATCGAGTGTATTGCCATCCGCAGATGAGAGCCTGTTGAAACAGTCTTTCTAAAGCCTGCCACCTAGCAAAGGGGCAGGCTTTTTCCTTTGGCCTGTAGAATCTGTCAGATCCAAAGGCTATTTAAGATAGCTGAGCAGGGAAAGCTCCGAACTAAAAAGCAGGCACCGGAACCGCTAAGGCACACAATCTGAGCCTCTAAATAGCTTATGGTATAATGTGTAAGGAGGCTTAGATTGATGAATCTGATAAAAACCACTACAATCAGGCGCCGCATGAAATATGGGGCCTTACGCAAAAATACCGTCCAGGAGACTAAGTCGGACGCGTATCTTTGCCCAAATTGTAAAAAACTTGTCAGTTATGTTCCGGTTTATACTCTGAGGCGTTGTGTCTATTGCAATCAAGAACTGATTTGGGAATCCGCTGCAACGGCTAATTAGCTGCCGGCTTATTCTTTAATCAAAGCTTCCACTGTCGTAATTATTCCGTGTTTATTAAGTAAATATAAATTTATTGCAAGAATAAAAAAGCCCCACCGCCGTGGGGCCCTTTTTTGATGATTATTCCGAAGGCTGAATTATGATGTCATAGCCGGCTGTCCAGGTGGGATTTGCAGTAGCCAGAGAATAGTTGGTGACCAGCACTTCCTGTATACCCTCAGAGGCTACAAACTGGGGAACGCTACCCTGGAAGTGGCGTGGGTCGATCTCGTAGACGTACTCGTAATTGTTGGCAAGATGCGGCAGGAAAGCTTTGGCGTAAGAATCTTTGATTACAAGAATCTTCTTGCCATTCTTAACACTACTACTTATTTGCATCAAGGGAGCATCTCCGCCGGAGAAAGCCATATATTTCTCATTACTTTCCGGATTCCAGCTGGTGGCCAGCAGGTGCATCTGATAGCCGCCTGACTTGACGGATTCCGGATAAACCCAGGCAGTTGCGTCATAATCTTTTGGGCGATAGACGGTTACATTGTCAGCTTTCACTGCTGCTTTTCCTTCACCATAGGAGTATAAGTATCCATAAAATATACCGAGATCGTACTCTTCATACTCGCTCAGAGGCAATGCTTCCTGACCGGAATCATTACAAAAAGCGACATATCCATAGTAACCGCCAAGACCGGTCCAGTGATGATCCGTCTTGAAGTACACATATTCATTATAGTGCTGAAGGATTTCATCATAGACATTGATCGGCACAACCCCGTCCTTTAATCCGTCATAAATCATCTGAATGGCGGTGCGCTGGGAGTGGCTGCCTGTATGATAGTCTGCAGGAGTGTAAAACTCACTGGATGTAGGAACAATCATGCTGTACAAGGTTACCGAAGCAGGCAGATTGTCGCGGAGCCTGTTAATTCTGGCTGAGTAGTTTGCTATACCGGTTTCATTCAATCCGAAAAGTTCCATGATACGGTCATTCATGATCATGATGCCCTGATTAAAGCTGGGCTCTCCCTCGACATCCTCCGGATTTTCAATCCGATTCTCAGTTGTAGTGGTTGTTGTAGTCTCCTGGCCGGTCCCTGTCGGATCCACCGTGATCTCACTGGCTCCGGGCTCTGTTGCGTCGGGATCGGTGCCTTTCGGCCCCTCAGTAATTTCCGGTTTCTTTGTTTCAGTGCCCAGATAATCTGCCGGATCTTTGGCACAGGCGCTAAAGACACTTAGCAGTAAAGTCAGGGACAAAATGAGCAATAAAAGCTTTCTTTTCATTTATTTCTATCTCCTTAAAAAAAGTTCGAGAATCAATATATCTTTGCTCTATGGAAATTGAAGCATAAGGCAATCTTAGCACATAGTGGATATTTTTAACTCTTTGTAATAGTTTTTCAACATAAAGTTCTTAGCCGGACCAGGGCTCACCCCATGCTTGCCAGCTGTCTCTCCCATCGCCGCTAATAGGCATGGACGGGTCCATTCTGGTAGGAGGTGCACCGCTGATAACTTCATAAACCGCTTTTAATCTGGCTCCGTACTCACGTAGGAAAGCGTAGACGCTCGAGTGATAGTCGCGGGTGTCAGTCGCATAACCCTGGTAATCAAGATCAAGCGCGCGTGCAATGTACAGGGCGCGCTGGAGGTGGAAAGTCTGCGTGACAACGATTGCTTTTTCAATCTCAAACACATGGTGCGAACGGTAGATTGAATCGTAAGTATCAAGACCATAATGATCCATGAAAATCGCTTCATCAGGAATACCTTGTTCCTGTAAATAGCGCCCCATAACACCTACTTCATTGTAATTGTCCTCCCTGTGATCACCGGTGACAAGAATGCGGTCGGACATCCCTGCCCGATAAAGTTCTACTGCGCCATCAAGCCGGTCACGCAACATAACACTGGGATAATAGTTGTCGAGAACCTGGGCTCCCAAAACGATGATGGCATCATACGGCGGCTTAGCTTCATCAACTTTCACAATTGCTCTTCCGCCTCGCCAGGCAACCCAGCGGTCTACTGAAAAGATTGTGAGGACAGCCAAAAGGATGAGCACAAGAATAGTGATCAAAATCGCCTTCGCAATTTTGCCGATTATTCTTAGAATATTAACTGCTGTAGACTTCAGATTCCGCATGGATCCCTTCCCGCCGGCAAATCGAATACTATCATTCTATCTGTCATTATACTGATTGCATGACTCAGCTTCATTTCCGTATAGTGTCAAATCTACCGTGGAACATGATAAAATAAAGCAGATGATGTGTAAACTAAGAAAAAACTGTGAATCACGCAGAAAAAGCTTGTTACCGGCTAGAATCGCATGTTTCTTTCTGCTTATAATCTTTGCTTTTACCATATTAATCGGCTGCAGTGATTCTCCCCCTGCTAACGGTGGGGCTTCAACCACGATAGAAAGCTCTCCCGCCGGCAACGGTGACAGCACCGGGCCTCCCGGAAATGGAGAAATCGTCGAACCCAGCTTTTATGTGGGTCTGCCCGGAGACCGGGAAGAGCGCTTTTCTCTGGCTTACGCCAAAGCAGAAGATTTAACTCTGAATCCTTTTCTGCATGAGGAGAAGACTAATTTCTTCGAGCCTTATGATCTCATTTATGAAAGACTTTTACGTTACAGCAAAGCCGAAGGCAAGTATGAATCAGGTATTTTGGAAAGCATCAGTATTTCCGATCGACAAGTAGTACTCCGTATAAAGGGTGAACTCTCTTTTCACAACGGCTTTAACTTGCTGGCCAATGATGTATTGCAGACCTTCAATCTTTACCGGGCGTCAGGCCACAGACTGGGTCAGATCCTGGACGAAGCCGTGGACTCCTACACAACAGAGGACAACTTCACCGTCAGCATCAGTTTGTCCGACGATGAGAATGCAGCCCTCGCACTATTTAACTGTTTGCAGGAGATACCCATTCTTCCCTTTCAACTTTGGGACGCTATTTTACCTGCTGTCAGTGATTTAACCGTCTTACAGGAGATCTCTCCTCTCCCGACAGTTGGGAGCGGCCCGTATCGTCTGCTTCGCCAAGATGATTTTGCATTGATCCTGGAGAAATATACCCAGCAACCTAATTATTCGTACTATGATGATTATCCTCAGTATATTGTCTACTACAAGTACCAAAAAGAAGAGCTGGCTTTAGCTGCTTTAGCTCACAGTGATCTGGATGTATTTCTGCATCTGAGTGATTCGCATCCGCAGGAAGTTATGGCAGATACACTCAATGCATTTGCCGATATGTCTTTTTGGGAGCCTGATTCAGCCGATAGTTACTTCCCGCTCTCTGTCGGAGAAAAACGGATGGGTATAGCTCTAAACCCTGCTTCAGACCGGCTTCAGAAGATTGCAGCCCGGAAATTCGTCCAGAGTATTATGCTTGGCCTCGACGACACACAACAAAGTCTGTATCCCGATGTTCCCGACCTGATAGGTTTGTCTGCTTGGAATCAGCTCACCCTGCCTTCCATTTTGCCGCAGGAACTGACCAAGGCAGATTCACGTCTGCTGCCCGGCACATCTTCGCAGGTGATTAACAGTTATTTAGACGAATTAGGCTGGACCAGAGATCCCAGGTCAGCTTTAATCGTCGATGAGAATGGTAAATTGGTGGAACTCGATTTCTATTATCCCGCTATTTCGGACGAGCTTTCCGCTGTCTGCCGACAAATGGCTGACTTTGCCAAGGATTACGGACTTGCCGTAACAGCTGTAGAACTGTCAGTCGAAGATTGGCAGGCTCGCCTGCAAAACCATAATTATGATTTGATCTATATGGAGTCGCAGGCTGATGAAAGCATCCCCCAGCTACTTACCAGAATTCAGCTTTGGTCCGGCTTGGAAGCCGGAAGCAAGCTGGGAGACAGTCGTGATTTTGCAGCCGAAAGCGGGCGGAAATTAATTCAGCTGTGCAAAACTGAAGCTCTGGCTTTCAACTCAATTACTGCACATCTGCAGAGTCTTAATACCTTCCTGATTGAAAACAGTTTGTTTATCCCCCTGGGCATTGCTCTCAAAAGCGGAGGAGTCGCAAGTGACCTGTATTTCAGTGCAGTTTTGAATGAGCAGTTGCAAAGCCATTAAAACCTGCGCACATGGTCCCAGGACAGTTCGTGTGGTTCTTTTCTGCTTTGCGCATATCCTATAGCGATCGAAATAAGATAACGTTCATCTTCTTCCATCTGCAAAGCGGGGCGCATATGATCGGGATTGTCTTCTTCAAAAGAGCGACGGCTCATACCGACAATGCAGGAGGAGAGTCCCAGTTGCTCTGCAGCCAGGCAGACCGATTGCGTCGCTATGCCTGCGTCCATGGCAGCGTAACGAGATGGCACTGAAGATATGACCAGAATCAAGGGTGCTCCATAAAAGAGATTTTTGGCCCCCCGCTCTTTCATTCTTTCCAAAGCGGCTTGATCCAAACGCTCATATGTACGGTCAGAGATCTGTTGAATCAGATCCTCATCTGTAATCAGAGAAAAACGCAGTGATTGAGCATTGATCGCTGTAGGTGAGGCCAGGGCTGCCTCCAACAATTTTTCCACATCTTCCGGCAAGACTTTTTTATCCGAAAAATCCCGGCAACTGCTGCGTTTTCTAATTGCATCCAAACAATTCATATATCTGTCCTTTCTTCAACAATGTTTATACTCAATATCCTACCACTAAGTCTTAAACCCGGTTAATTTTTTTGGCATGCTTTATCTTTATAAGCTAGAATTGAATATAATCAAAACACAGCTGAACAAGCACCTTTGTAAAAGGAACAGTGTTCAAAAGGCAACGAGGCAAAAAGTGCAAATTATCAACTTGAAAGAAGCTATAAATAACGGAGCAAGCGCTTCCGGTCTGATCTATGTAAATTCCGAACCCCAAATTCGGCCGGGACGCAAAGACTATATTCTCGGTGATCTGATGTTTAAGGGTCAGATCGTTCAGTTTCGTTCCTGGGAAGATGATGTTCTGGAAATTCTGAGAGACCACGGCAAGGGAATCTATGTGGCGGAAACACTCGGCCAGGAATACAAAAGTTTTTCTTATCTCAATATCCGTTCCATTGACTTGTATGTCGGTGATGAAGTAACTGAGGAGGATTTTCAGGATCGCATACCGAGTGGAGAACTGGAAGGCAAATGGGCTGATGTCCTGGAGCAGTTGCAGGAGCGTGGACTCTCAGATGTCTGCATCCGGCTGATCAAGGATGTCCTAAATGACCCCGAGCTCGATGGTCGCTTTTTTACAGAAGGTGCCGCCGTAAAACACCATGACAACCAGATCGGTGGCTTATGGAACCACACCAGCAAGATGCTGAGAATCCTGGTAGCCTTGCTCGATAACAATAAGGAGCTCCTGCCTTCTGTCGATCTGATGACTTTTTCCGTAGTAGTCCATGATATTGGCAAAGTGTTCGAATATGATGCCCTGTCCATGTCTGAACACTGGTACGCAAACCATCGGGTACGCGGGATTGAGTTTTTGGTAAAATACCGAGAACGCATATTTGAAACATTCAGTGAAAACTTCTACCGCCAGGTACAGGCTGTCATAGCAGGCCATCACGGAGAATATGGTGACAGGCCTACGACAGTCGCAGCGGTAATCATACATTACATTGATAGTCTTGAAAGTCAGGCAACCGAGTTGCTGAGGGAGCAGGAGGCTTCCCCGCAAAGTAAATTCATCAGTCCGGGTTTCGGTTATTTAGAATCGATTTATCCGGATAAACAAGCAGGTGAGTAACAAGCAATATTAAGAGGATAGGATCTTCTTTAAAACATAGTTTAAATTCGTTGATAGCTGTCCGGGGCTATCTTTAACCATCGGTTTATTTCTCTCAACTTTCGAGTATAATGTTTAGTGTTGTTTTTGTATAACTGCCTTTTTGCAGGAGGAAATCATGGAAAAAAAAGATGTTGCCATCATTGGTGCAGGTTTAGCAGGCATTTTCGCAGCTCATGAACTGAGCACGCAGTGTCCTGACTTAGATATAGTTGTGCTGGAACAGGGAAGGGCTATTGCCGCGCGTTCCTGTCCTATTGTCAGCAAAAAAACCAAGCAGTGTATTGACTGCGTTCCTTGTGCTATTATGCGCGGTTTTGGCGGCGCAGGAGCTTTTTCTGATGGAAAATTCAATTTTACTACTGAATTCGGCGGCTGGCTGACTGACTATCTCGATCATGACACAGTCATGGATCTGATTGATGATGTGGACAAGGTCAATCAGGAGTTCGGCGCAACTGATGCCGTGTACACCACCTTTTCGGCAGAAGCGGAGCAAATCCGACGTAAGGCATTGGCACACGACATTCATCTACTCGATGCCCGCTGCAAACATCTCGGAACTGAGAAGACCAGAGACATGCTTATCGCTCACTACAATTGGCTGAACGACCATGTCGACCTGCGTTGTAATACCAAGGTTGAAAATATCCGTCCTGAACATGCCGGCAAGGCTGTGAAAGCAAATGCCGATCTGGTTCCCGACCGGTATGTTTTAGAAACCGACAAGGGCGATATCGCCTGTAAATATCTGATTGCCGCTCCCGGTCGTTCCGGCGCCGAGTGGTTCAGCGACATCTGCCGTTCACTCGACTTGCCTCTGATCAACAACCAGGTTGATCTGGGTGTCCGGGTAGAATTGCCGGCCCTGGTTTTTAAAGATATTACCGATGTCTTGTATGAGGCCAAGCTGAAATATCAGACACGCCAATACAGCGACGTAGTGCGCACTTTCTGCATGAACCCCTACGGCTACGTTGTCACGGAAAACACTGATGGAATTATTACGGTAAACGGCCACAGTTATGATGACCCCAGCCTGCACAGTGAAAACACCAACTTTGCCCTCCTGGTAAGCAATCGTTTCACCGACCCCTTCAACGAACCCTACCGCTACGGCAAGCACATTGCCTCTTTGTCCAACATGTTGGGCGGCGGCGTTCTCGTGCAA
>Ga0265293_10002836_pt1 | contig 33580 bp, 31 predicted proteins | sample Munlanlewell138R_FD_192505 | JGI IMG/M metagenome (GOLD analysis project Ga0265293, IMG submission 192505) | Leachate microbial communities from a municipal landfill in Southern Ontario, Canada - Leachate well 138R | ecosystem: Engineered > Solid waste > Landfill > Unclassified | place: Canada... | reverse complement strand
CGAGGCACTGCGCTGCCTCAAACGACGCCTGGCACGAGTCGTCTACAACCGCCTCCACGCCGACGAACAATCACGACACCACACCCACCAAACCGCCGCCGCTTGACATAGGAGCAATGCTCGCGCTTGGGGGTAGTCGCGCTAGGAATGGCTCGCGATAAAAACTAGAGGCGGGCGAGGACCTCGGTGACGACGGTGTCGGCGGGGACGTCGACCTGCTCCCCCGCACCCAGATCCTTCACCCCGACGGTGCCGGCCTCGATGTCGCGATCCCCGGCCACCAATGCCAGCCGGGCCCCCGAACGGTCCGCGGCCCGCATCGCACCCTTGAGCCCGCGGTCACCGTAGGCCACGTCGACGCGGACCCCGGCGGCGCGCAGCTCCGCCGCGAGCACCACCAGCGCGGACTTGGCCTGCTCGCCGAGCGGCACGCAGAACACGTCCACCCGAGACGTCGCGCCGACCTCCTTGCCCTCAGCCTTGAGCGCCAGCACGGTGCGATCGACCCCCAACCCGAAGCCGATGCCGGAGAGGTCCTGACCGCCGAGTTGCTGCATCAACCCGTCGTAGCGACCGCCGCCGCCGATACCGGACTGCGCGCCGAGGCCGTCGTGGACGAACTCGAACGTGGTCTTGGTGTAGTAGTCCAGCCCGCGCACCATCCGCGGGTTGATCTGGTAGGGCACCCGCAGCGCATCCAGGTGCGCCAGCACGCTGTCGAAGTGGGTGCGCGCCGAATCCGACAGCTGATCGAGCATCACCGGCGCGTCGGCGGTCATCGCGCGGACCTCGGGGCGCTTGTCGTCGAGCACCCGCAGCGGGTTGATCTCGGCGCGGGCACGGGTGGCGTCGTCCAGGTCGAGCTTGAACAGGAAGTCCTGCAACAGTTCTCGATACGCCGGCCGGCAGGTGTCGTCGCCCAGCGAGGTGATCTCCAACCGGAACCCGTCCAGCCCGAGCGACCGGAACCCGGCGTCGGCCACCGCGATGACCTCGGCGTCCAGCGCCGGATCGTCGACGCCGATGGCCTCGATACCGACCTGCTGCAACTGCCGGTAGCGGCCGGCCTGCGGCCGCTCGTAGCGGAAGAACGGCCCGGAGTAACACAGCTTCACCGGCAGTGCGCCGCGGTCCAGTCCGTGCTGGATGACCGCGCGCATCACCCCGGCGGTGCCCTCGGGCCGCAGCGTCACCGAGCGCTCACCGCGGTCGGCGAAGGTGTACATCTCCTTGGACACCACGTCCGTCGACTCCCCCACGCCGCGGGCGAACAGAGCGGTGTCCTCGAAGATCGGCAACTCGATGTCGCCGTAGCCGGCGCGGCGCGCGGCCCCGAGCAGACCGTCGCGGACGGCCACGAACTGCGCCGAGTCCGGCGGCAGATAGTCGGGTACGCCCTTGGGGCCCTGAAAGGACGGTGATTCGCTCACGCAGCCTGATCCTTCACGCGTCGAGGTGCTTGTTATGGCGACGTTCGTCGCCGATGGTCGTCGAGGTGCCGTGCGCCGGTAGTACCACGGTGTCGTCGTCGAGTACCAGCAGTTTTTCTCTGATCGATCTCAGCAGTTGCCGGCGGTCACTATCGCATCCGGGTCCGCCAACCGTGCGAAAGCCCAGCGTGTGCCCCGTGAACGCGACCGTGGCCGGGCCCTCGTCGGTGTCGGCGAGCACCCGGTAGACCAGCGAACCAGCCGTGTGCCCCGGCGTGTGATCGACGTGGACCACGATCTCGGCCAGCCGGATCTCCCCGTCGGTGAGGTCGCGCAGGATCTCCGGCGGGTCGGTGAGCAGGTCGCGGTCGGCCGGATGCAGATACACCGGGATGTCCCAGCCGGCGCACAGGTCGAACGCCGACCCGGTGACCTCGCGTCGACCGCTGGTCAGCAGCACAGCGGCCGGGCTCAGCTCGTTGACCGCGAAGTAGTACTCCAGCGTCGGCACGGCGTCCTCCCCCGGATCGATGACCAGGGCGGCGCCACCGGCGCGCGGCGCCACCAGATAACAGTTCGTCTCGGCGGCGCCGGTGGCAAACCCGGTGATCAGCACGGCACCCAGTGTCCCACCCACCTCGGCGCGGGTCGGACAGCGCATCCTCAGCGGCAGCTGGCACACTCGTTTCGAGCACATCCAGCAGGCAGACGTGGGAGGGCATCGGCAGTGCCGACTAACGAACAGCGACGTGAGACCGCCAAACGCAAGCTCGAACGCCAACTCGAACGGCGCGAGGCGCAGGCCAAGAAGCGTCGGATGATGGCGATCATCGGCGGCGCCACCGCGGTCGTCGTGTTGATCGCGGCCGTCGTCGCCACCGTGCTGCTGACCAGGGACGACTCGGCCACGACGGCGGACAGCGGCGCCGGGGACCCGTTCGCCGCCGAATCCGCGCCGGTCAACGAGCCTGTCGCCGACGGTCAGCTGCCGGCGTTCACCCCGACCGCCGACACCGGCGCCGACTGCCAGTACCCGGCCGCGCGCGAGCCCAGCAAGCCCGTCGACGCGCCGCGCACCGGTGAGGTGCCCACCGAGCCGGCGCAGGTCAGCGCCAGCATGGCCACCAACCAGGGCAACATCGGCCTGATGTTGGACAACGGCAAGTCGCCGTGCACGGTCAACAGCTTCGCCAGCCTGGCGCAGCAGGGCTACTTCGACGACACCGTCTGCCACCGGCTGACCACCACCCCGGGCCTGTCGGTGCTGCAGTGCGGTGACCCCACCGGCACCGGCTCCGGCGGGCCGGGCTACCAGTTCGCCAACGAGTACCCCACCGACCAGTACCCCGCCGGCAGCCCGGCCGCGCAGAGCCCCGTGGTGTACCCGCGCGGGACCCTCGCGATGGCCAACGCCGGCCCCGGCACCAACGGCAGCCAGTTCTTCCTCGTCTACGCCGACTCGCAGCTGCCGCCGCAGTACACGGTCTTCGGCACCATCGACGAGACCGGCCTGGGCACCCTGGACCGGATCGCCAACGCCGGCGTCGAGGGCGGGGCCGCTGACGGCGCCCCGGCCAACGAGGTCAGGATCACCTCCCTGGCGCTGGACTGACCGTGGGCCAGCCCGGCTATCCGTACGGTCCCGGCTATCCGGGGCCCTACGGTCCGCCGCCGCGCCGCCCGACGAACACCATGGCCATCGTGGCGCTGGTCGGTTCGCTGATCTTCGCGCCGCTGGGCATCGTGTTCGGGCACATCTCGCTGTCGCAGATCAAGCGCACGGGTGAGGAGGGGCGCGGGCTGGCGATCGCGGGTCTGGCGATCGGCTACGTGATGGTGGCCGCAGTCATCCTGTTCCTGGTGTTCGCGCTGATCCTGATCTCGATGGCGCCGCGGGAGAACAATCCGTACGGGCCCGACGACACCGCGCGCATCAGCTACAGCGCCTACGCCGCAGGAATCTGACTGCCTTCTTCCTCCCCCGGGTTCGTTCCTCACCCGGCATCGTCAGGCGGCAGAAGTCACCCGGTAGACGTCGTAGACGCCCTCGACGTTGCGGACCACGTTCAGCACGTGACCGAGGTGTTTGGGGTCGCCCATCTCAAAGGTGAAGCGGCTGACCGCAACCCGGTCGTCGGAGGTGGTCACCTGCGCCGAGAGGATGTTGACCTTCTCGTCGGCGAGCACCCGGGTGACATCGGAGAGCAGGCGGTGCCGGTCGAGGGCCTCGACCTGGATGGCCACCAGGAACACCGAGGTCGGCCCCGGGGCCCACTTGACCTCGATGATGCGCTCGGACTGCTCCTGCAGCGAGGCGGCGTTGGTGCAGTCGGTGCGGTGCACGCTGACACCCCCGCCGCGGGTGACGAACCCCATGATCTCGTCGCCGGGCACCGGGGTGCAGCACTTGGCCAGCTTGGAGAGCACACCGGGGGCGCCGGGCACCGAGATGCCGACGTCGTCGCTGCTGCGTTGGCGCACCGGCAGATTGGACGGGGTGGACCGTTCGGCGATCTCGTCCTCGGCGTCGTCGGCGCCGCCGAGGTGCGCGATGAGCCGCTGCACCACGTGCTGGGCCGAGATGTGCCCCTCGCCGACGGCGGTGTAGAGCGCGGAGACGTCGGCGTAGCGCAGTTCGCGGGCCAGGGCGCCCATCGATTCGCCGTTGACCACGCGCTGCAACGGCAACCCGCCGCGGCGTACCTCCCGGGCAATGGCGTCCTTGCCGGATTCCAGCGCCTCCTCGCGGCGTTCCTTGGCGAACCACTGCCGGATCTTGGCCTTGGCCCGCGGCGAAACCACGAAGCCCTGCCAGTCCCGCGTCGGCCCGGCATTCGGCGCCTTCGAGGTGAAAACCTCGACCACTTCCCCGTTCTCGAGCTTGCGCTCCAAGGCCACCAGCCGCCCGTTGACCCGGGCACCGATACAGCGGTGACCGACCTCGGTGTGCACGGCGTAGGCGAAGTCCACCGGTGTCGACCCGGTGGGCAGCGTGATCACGTCGCCCTTCGGGGTGAAGACGAAGATCTCCTGCACCGCGAGGTCGTAGCGCAGCGACTCGAGGAACTCCCCCGGGTCGGCGGCCTCCCGCTGCCAGTCGAGCAGCTGGCGCATCCACGCCATGTCGTCGATCTCGGCGGCAGCGTGGCTGACCGGAACCCCGTTGCGGCCCTTGGCTTCCTTGTAGCGCCAGTGGGCAGCGATCCCGTACTCCGCGGTGCGGTGCATGTCGCGGGTGCGGATCTGCACCTCGAGCGGTTTGCCCTCCGGGCCCACCACCGTGGTGTGCAGCGACTGGTACACCCCGAACCGTGGCTGGGCGATGTAGTCCTTGAACCGGCCGGCCATGGGCTGCCACAGCGAGTGCACCACGCCGACGGCGGCGTAACAGTCGCGGATCTCGTCGCACAGGATCCGCACGCCCACCAGGTCGTGGATGTCGTCGAAGTCGCGGCCCTTGACGATCATCTTCTGATAGATCGACCAGTAATGCTTGGGACGGCTCTCCACGGTCGCGTCGATCCGCGAAGCGTTCAGTGTGGCAACGATTTCCGCGCGCACCCGCGCCAGGTAGGTGTCGCGCGACGGCGCCCGGTCGGCCACCAGCCGCACGATCTCCTCGTACCGCTTGGGGTGCAGGATGGCGAACGACAGGTCCTCGAGCTCCCACTTGACGGTGGCCATACCCAGCCGATGCGCCAGCGGCGCAATGACTTCCAGCGTCTCACGGGCCTTGCGGGCCTGCTTCTCCGGCGGCAGGAACCGCATGGTGCGCATGTTGTGCAGCCGGTCGGCGACCTTGATCACCAGTACCCGCGGGTCGCGGGCCATCGCGATGATCATCTTGCGGATGGTCTCGGCCTCGGCGGCGGTCCCGAGCACCACCCGGTCCAGCTTGGTGACCCCGTCGACGAGGTGGGCGACCTCCTCACCGAAGTCGGTGGTCAGCGTCTCCAGCGAATAGCCGGTGTCCTCGACGGTGTCGTGCAGCAGCGCGGCGACCAGGGTGGTGGTGTCCATGCCGAGTTCGGCCAGGATGTTGGCCACGGCCAGCGGATGGGTGATGTACGGGTCACCCGAGCGCCGCATCTGGGTGGCGTGCCGCTCCTCGGCGACGGCGTAGGCCCGCTGCAGCATCGACAGATCGGCCTTGGGGTAGATCTCGCGGTGCACCGCCACCAGCGGCTCGAGCACCGGGTTGATGGTGCTGCGCTGCGAGGTCATCCGCCGGGCCAGCCGGGCCCGGACCCGCCGCGATGCGCTGGTGGCCGGCCGTTCCGAGGCCGGCGCCGGCGTCGGCTCCGCGGGCGGGACGGCGACGGGGCTGTTCTCCACGGCCGCCACCGACTGCTGCTCCTCGGCCACGTCCGTCACCTCCGCTCAAACCAAACGCCTGAGCACCCCAGACTAGTCCCCGGGATCTCAGACGGTGTGCAGGCTGGTCACCGACAATGGCGCCACGGCCGTGCGTCCGCCCAGTTCCGAGAGTTCCAGTACCACCGCGGCACCCGGGACCGTGGCCCCGGCGTGCTGCAACAGGCGCACCGCCGCGGTCAGCGTGCCCCCGGTGGCCAGCACGTCGTCGACGACGAACACCGAGCGGCCGGACAGGTCGATGCCGTCGGCCGGGATCTCCAGCGTCGCGGTCCCGTATTCGAGGGTGTACTCCTCGCGGTGCACCGGCGGCGGCAGTTTCCCGCCCTTGCGCACGGCCAGGACGCCGGTCCCCATCTTGATGGCCACCGCGGCACCGAGCAGGAAACCTCGCGCGTCCAGGCCGGCGATCAGGTCGGCGCCCACCGCGGCCTCGGCGAGCGCGCAGGTCACCGCGTCCAGGCCGCGGCTGTCGGCCAGCAGCGGGGTGAGGTCCTTGAACAGCACGCCGGGTTCGGGGAAGTCGGCGACCTCTCGGGTCATCGCCGCGACCAGCGCGCCGATGTCGCCGTCGCTCATTTGCGCAGCACCCAGCGGTCCATGTTCCACCCGGCGCCCCAGCGGGTCGGGTTGCTGCTCACCGCGTAGGTCTTCGACGAGATCAGCAGGGTGCGCTGCTGGCGGTACAGCGGCAGCGTGGGCATGTCGGCCCACAGCACCGGCGCCCCCTCGGCCAGCAACCGGACCTGTTCCTTGGGGTCGACGGTGACCGCCAGCGCGCTGATGATGCCGTCGATCTGGCCATTGGCGTAGCGCGACAGGTTGTCGCCGTTGCCCGCGAACAGCGTGTAGGCGTCGACGGCCGAGGCGCCGCTGGATCCGGCGCCGGTGGCCCCGCCGGTGCTGGCGATCAGCACGTCGATCTGCCCGTCGAGCAGGGCCTGCGGCCCGACGTTCTCCCCGCCGGCGTCCTGCACGGTGATGCCGGCCGGCGCGCAGGTCTTGGCGATCGAGCCGACGGTGGCCGCCAGGCGCGGGTTCGGCGTCTGATAGCCGATCCGCACGTTGAGCGGTTCCCCGTCGAGGGCCTCGCGGGCGGCATCCGGGTTGCCGATCAGGAACTGTCCGGCCTCGGGGATCCCCTCGGCCTGGGTCAGCGCATCCTCGGCGGCCGGGTTGAGCCGCGAATTGCTCACCGGCGCTTCCGCGTTGCGGGCGATCGTGTCGCGCGGGGTGCAGAACGCCACCGCGCGGCGGGCCGGAACGGCCGCCAGCGGGCCCTGCGGCGCGAAGATCATCTGCTCGATGCCCGCCGAGGCGAACTCCACCAGTTCGTAGCCGTCGGGCGTGGTCAGCGTGCCCGACGAACCGGCGGCGATGTCGACGACGTCGAAGGTGGCGTCGTTGATCCGGTCCTGGACCTCGATGCCGTGCGGCCAGACCGTCACCCGCGGCGTCTCCGCCGCCGGGCCCCACCACTTTTCGTTGGTCACCAACACCACCGAACCGTCCTCGCGCACGGCGTCGATCCGGTAGGGCCCCGAGGACGGGAAGTGTTTGAGGTCGATGCCGGGCTTCAGGTCCCACAGCGTGTTCCACAACCCGGCGATCCGGTCGATCTGCGGGATGTCGTAGGCCTGGATGGCGTTGGTGACCCCGCCCTCGCCCAGGCCCAGTTCGTCGGCGATGACGTGCGAGGGCATCAGGCTGGTCGCGGTGAACAGCTGGGTGAACTCGGCGAAGTTGCGGTCGACCGCGAACGACACCCGGGCCCGCTTCTGGCCCGGCGCGCAGTCGATGGTGGCGATGTCGATGTAGCCCGCGCGGCTGGCCGACTGGAACGCCGGGAACCGCCCGGACTGGGCCGCCCAGGTCAGGACCATGTCGTCGCACGTGATGGGCTTGCCATCGGAATACACGGCGTTGTCGGCGATCTGGTAGTCGAGCACCAGGGGTTCGCGCCCGACCACCGAGATGGAGCCGAAGTCGTGATCGGCCACCACCTGACCGTCCGGACCGTGGTAGCCGAACCCGCTGAGCACCCGGCCGAACGCCTGCGGGCCCGCGGAGGCGGCGCCGACGACGGTGTTGGTGTTGTAGGTGGTCAACGTGCCGTCCACGGCGTAGTCGATCTCGTCCTGGGCGCCGCTGCCGCAGCCGACCAGCGACGCCACCAGCACGGCGATCGCCGCCACCGCCACGGCGGCGGGCCGTCGTCGGAATCGCGCCATGCTCACACCTACGGTCGCGGGTTGCGCTTACCCGAGGGACGCCCGGTGCGCTTGGCCGAGGGCCGCGACGGCCGACTCGGCCGCGCCCCGGGTGCCGGCGTGCCGGCCACCGCCGCCGCCGGTTCGCCGGAGTCGTCGCCGGCCGCCGCAGCGGTGTCCTCGTCGCGCCCCTTGTCGGCGGGCTCGTCGGCATCGGTGTTGCCGGCCGCGCGGGCCCGCTTGCGCTCCACCCGCCGGGTGTGGTTGCGCACCTTCTCGGTGCGCTCCCGCAGCGACACCAGCAGCGGGGTGGCGAAGAAGATCGACGAGTAGGTGCCGACGATGACGCCGACCAGCTGCACCAGCGCCAAGTCCTTGAGCGTGCCGACGCCCAGCAGCCACACCGCGACCACGATGAGCGCGATGATCGGCAGCACCGAGATGACGCTGGTGTTGATCGAGCGCATGAAGGTCTGGTTGACCGCGAGGTTGGCCTGCTCGGCGTAGGTGCGCCGGGTGGTGTGCTCGAAGCCCTCGGTGTTCTCCTCGACCTTGTCGAACACGATGACGGTGTCGTACAGCGAGAAGCCGAGAATGGTCAGCAATCCGATGACCGTCGCGGGGGTGACCTCGAAACCCACCAGCGCATAGATACCGGCGGTGACGATCAGGTCGAAGAACATCGTGGCCATGGCGGCGATCGCCATGTAGCGCTCGTAGCGCATCGTGATGTAGACCGTGACGATCAGCACGAACACCAGCAGCGCGATCAGCGCCTTCTGGGTGATCTGCCCGCCCCAGGTTTCCGAGACCACCGAGTCGCTGACCGCCAGCGGAGTCGGCTGCCCGTCGGCGCCGAGCGGCTGGAACTCCTCGAACAGGGCCTCGCGCAGCGCCGCGGTCTGGTCGTTGTCCAGGCTCTCCGAGCGGATCTGCACGGTGGCCGAGGCGCCGCTGCCCACGATGACCACCGATTCCGGCTCGGTGCCGATGGTGTCGGTGAAGGCGGTCTCGACCTGCTCGACGGTGACCTCGCCGCGGGGCATCGAGATCTTGGTGCCGCCCTCGAAGTCGATGCCGAAGCTGAAGCCGCGCAGCAGCATTGCCCCGATGGCGATGGCGACGATCAGCCCGCTGATGATGAACCACATCTTGCGCCGACCCACGACCTCGAAGGCGCCGGTGCCGGTGTAGAGGCGGGTGAAGAAGCCGTGCTGCGGCAGGGCGGCGTCGGTGGCCGGGGCCTCCTCGGCGTTGCTCTCGGTCACTTCGAGGTCGGAATCTGTTGTCATCTCGCTCTTCTTGCTGGCCACCGCGTTACCCCCGTCCCGCCGAATGCGCGGCCGCTCGACGTTCGCGGGCGATCTGCTGCACCGCACCGAGGCCGTTGAACGCCGGCTTCGCCATGGTCGCCGACTTCGACGCCAGGTACACCAGCGGCCAGGTCACCAGGAACACCACGACGACGTCGAGGATGGTGGTCAGGCCCAGGGTGAAGGCGAAGCCCTTGACCTGGCCGACGGCCAGGAAGTAGAGCACCGCCGCGGCGATGAAGCTGACCGCGTTGCCGGACAGAATGGTCTTGCGGGCGCGCGCCCAACCGCGGGGTACCGCGGAGCGGAATGTTCGACCCTCGCGGATCTCGTCCTTGATGCGTTCGAAGAACACCACGAACGAGTCGGCCGTCATACCGATGCCGATGACCAGACCGGCGATACCGGCCAGGTCCAGCGTGTAGCCGATGTATCTGCCCAGTAGCACCAGTAGCGCGTAGACGAACGCGCCGGAGGCGACCAGGGACAGCGCCACCAGCACGCCGAGCGCGCGGTAGTAGAGCAGCGCGTAGGCCAGCGTCAGGACCAGGCCCACCGCGCCGGCGATCAGGCCGGCCCGCAGCGAGGACAATCCCAGTGTGGCGGAGACGGTTTCGGCCTCCGAGGACTCGAAGGACAGCGGCAGCGAACCGTACTTGAGCACGTTGGCCAGCTCCCGGGAGCTGGTGGCGTTGAAGTCGCCGGTGATCTGGGTGCGGCCGCCGGGGATGGCCTGGCGGATCTGCGGTGCGCTGACCACCTGCGAATCCAACGTGAACGCGGTCTGGGTGCCGACGTTGGCCGCGGTGAAGTTGGCCCACGTGTCGACGGCGCCGCCGGTGAACTCCAGGTCGACGACGTACTGGCCACCCTGCTGGTCGAAGCCGGAGGTCGCGTTCTTGATGTCCTCGCCGCTGATGATCGAGGGGTCCAGAACGTAGACGGTGGTGTGGTCGGTGGAGCAGGTGACCAGCGGCAGCGCGGGGTCGTCGTTGCCGGCGAGCACGTCCTCCTGGCCGCACCGCTCGGCCACATACGGCACCGCGAGGTACATCAGGATGTTCTGGTTGGCGTTCTGACGCAGCTGCTTCTCGAAGTTGATCCGTCCGGCCAGGTCCTTGCGGGCCTCCGGCGGGGTGGACGCGTCCTCGGTGGCCTCGGGCGCGTCCGGCGCGGGCGGAGCCTCGTCCGGATTCGGCGCCGGGGTGGGGCTGGGCGCGGGCTCGAGCGGGTAGGGCCGGGGTTGCGGGGCCGGGGCGTCGGCGGGCGGAGCCGGCTGCGCGGGGGCGGCCGGCGGCACCTGCTCGGCGGGCAGACCCGGTATCTCGGGTGCCCCCGGCATGCCCGGTAGACCGGGCATCCCCGGCAGGCCGGGCGCACCGGGTTGTCCGGGCTGCTGCCCGGGTGCGCCCGCACCGCCCTGCTCGGCGGCCGCGCGCAACTGGTCGACGGGGATCGCCTGGACGACGGGGCGGACGAACAGCCGCGCGGTCTGACCGAGGTTGCGCGCCTCGTTGCCGTCGTTACCCGGGACGGTGATCACCAGGTTGTCGCCGTCGATGATTACCTCGGACCCCGAGACACCCAGGCCGTCGACGCGCGAGGTGATGATCTGCTGCGCCTGCTGCAGGGCTTCCCGGGTGGGCGCGGAGCCGTCCGGGGTACGCGCCGTCAGCGTGACGCGGGTACCACCTTGTAGATCGATGCCCAACTTGGGCTGTGCCTGCTTGTCCCCGGTGAAGAACACCAGCAGGAATGCTCCGATGAGCAATACCAGGAACAGCGACAGGTAGCGGTACGGATGCACCGGCGCCGTAGACGATGCCACGTTCTTGTGTCTCCTCCGAGTTCGTCCCGGGCGGTCGGTTCGCCCGCAACCGCAAAGGGTACGTGCCCGCCCCTTCGCTCAGTTGTCTGTCAGCGGCCGGTGTCGAAGGACGTGTCGCTGTCGGTGCTCTCGATCTCGTCTTCGGGCTCGTCGACCTCGGGCACGATCTTGTCGCGGATAGCCAGCTTCATCCAGGTGGTGATCACGCCCGGAGCGATCTCGAGGTCGACGTTGTCGTCGGTGATCCCCGTGATGGTGGCCTCCAGGCCGGAGGTGGTGTGGACCCGATCACCGATGCGCAGCGATTCGTGCAGGTCGATGGTGGCCTGCATGGCCTTGCGCTGACGGCGGGACGCGAAGAACATGAACGCGCCCAGGATGATGATCAGCGGTAACAGAGTGATGATTTCCATGGCGTTCCAACGTCTCCTCGAGCTTGTGAAGCGGTCTGTGATGAAGTCGCGTCCCGCTTGCTCGGCAGCAGGTCAACGGGCCTCGTATGTGCATAGTGTGCCATTGCGGCACGTCGGTAAACCCGACCGGTCGCCCTGAGCTCACGCCGTGGCGCAAAACGCGGTCTGGCCTACGCGTGGCCAGACTACGCTCGAGGCGTGACCGACCTGGAACAGAGCCGTCTGCTCGTCACCGAAATCCCTGGCCCGCGCTCGCTCGAACTGGCCGCGCGCAAACATACCGCCGTGTCGGCGGGTATCGGCACCACCATGCCGGTGTTCTGCGCGCGCGCCGCCGGCGGCATCATCGAGGACGTCGACGGCAACCGACTGATCGATCTGGGCTCGGGCATCGCGGTCACCACCATCGGCAACGCCGCACCCCGAGTCGTCGAGGCGGTCGGGGCGCAGGCCGCCCGGTTCACCCACACCTGCTTCATGGTGACCCCCTACGAGGAGTACGTCGCCGTCGCCGAGCACCTCAACCGGCTGACCCCGGGATCCGGCGAGAAGCGGTCGGTGCTGTTCAACTCCGGGGCCGAGGCCGTGGAGAACGCCGTCAAGATCGCCCGCTCCTACACCGGCAAGCAGGCCGTCGTCGCGTTCGACCACGCCTATCACGGCCGCACCAATCTGACGATGGCGCTGACCGCGAAGTCGATGCCCTACAAGAGCGGGTTCGGCCCGTTCGCTCCCGAGATCTACCGCGCGCCGCTGTCCTATCCCTACCGCGACGGCCTGGTCGACAAGGAACTGGGCGCCAACGGCGAGTTGGCGGCCGAGCGCGCCATCGACGTGCTCGACAAGCAGATCGGCGCGGCCAACCTGGCGGCGGTGATCATCGAGCCGATCCAGGGCGAGGGCGGCTTCATCGTCCCGGCCCCCGGGTTCCTGCCGGCGCTGTTGGCGTGGTGCCGGGACAACGACGTGGTGTTCATCGCCGACGAGGTGCAGACCGGTTTCGGGCGCACCGGGGCGATGTTCGCCTGTGAACACGAGGGCATCGAGCCCGACCTGATCTGCACCGCCAAGGGCATCGCCGACGGACTGCCGCTCTCGGCGGTCACCGGCCGCGCCGAGATCGTCGACGCGCCACACGTTTCCGGCCTCGGCGGCACCTACGGCGGCAACCCGGTCGCATGTGCGGCCGCGCTGGCAACCATCGAGACCCTCGAACGCGACGGGCTGCTCGAGCGGGCCCGGCAGATCGAGACGCTGATGAAGGACCGGTTGGGCCGGCTGCAGGCCGACGACGACCGCTTGGGCGACGTCCGCGGGCGCGGCGCGATGATCGCCGTCGAGCTGGTCAAGACCGGTACCGCAGAACCGGACCCGGAGCTGACCAAGAAGCTGGCCGCCGCGGCACACGCCGCCGGCGTGGTGGTGCTGACCTGCGGCACCTACGGCAACGTGCTGCGCTTCCTGCCGCCCCTGACCATCAGCGACGAGTTGCTCATCGAGGCGCTCGACGTGCTCGCCCTGGTGCTGGCCGACCTGTAGTCGTCCGTAGCTTTATCCGTCAGTGCGGCACCGGGGTGTGCCGCCGGTGCAACCGATCGGACATCCGGTCCTTGAAGCTGGGCCGGGTCCGGCGAACGGTGGTCGGCTCGGGCACCGACTCGCCGTTGCGCTCCCCCACCCGGTGCGGTTCGTCGTGGGCCATCATCGGTTCGTCGTGATCCACCACCACGCGCCGCTCGGCATATTCGAGATCCCGGGCGGTGCGCACCGAGAGCCGGCCGACCGCCGCGGCACCCAGGAACACGATGAACGCGCCCAGCGCCGAGAAATAGGCCAGCTCCAGCGCGACGGTCTTGGCCGGTGTCGCCGCGGCCGGAACCCCGATCTCGCCGACGTTGAGCGTCGAGGCGAAGGCGCGGCCCACGATGAACCACACCCCGGCGGCCACGGCCAGCCAGGCGCCCAGCATGGCGGTGGCGCGGTTTCGCGTCATCAGCAGCATCAGACCGCCGACCACGGCCACCGCGCCGGGCAGCACCTCGAGCCAGCCGCGGGCTTCGGTCCAGACCCACGCCCGGTCCGGGGAGTAGGCGAAGTTGAAGTAGGGCCCCACGAACGGGATCAGGGCTCCCCAAATACCCAGCAGGACCAGCAGCAACCCGCTCGCCGCGCCGCGACTGCGGGCGATGTGGAACCGGCTTCCGCGAGGACGTGCCGGCGTGTCGTTGGTGTTCATGATTTCTCCCATCGCTGCCGATGGGCATACCCGGAATCAGGCGGCGTGACCCACGATCTCGATGGCGATGTGGGTTTCGATCTCGCTGACCTCGACGCGGCGTCGACCTGGCAGCCGCGGCGCGGTGCAGTGATGCCGCGCCCCGGTCGGGGTGATGAATTTGGTGGTGTGCCGCCCCTGGTCGTCCACCGCGGCCGCGGCCTTCCAACCGCCGGCCTCCTTGGCGTAATTGCACCCCGCACACAAGCCCTGCCCATTGACCCCCGAGGTCACCCCGCCGCCCGCGGCCGGAGCGACATGATCGGTATGCCGGATCGGCGCATCGCAATACGGCATCCGACACGTGTCATCACGCAGCCGGATGAACTCGGCCAACCCCTTCGGAAAAATCCTGGCCCGCGACTCCATCGCCACCAGCGCCCCCGACACCGGATGCTGGTACAACCGCCGCAGCGTCGCCCGGGACCGCTCGTCGTCGACCGCCCCGCGCACCAACTGCCGCGCCACCCCGGCCGGAATCGGCCCATAGCCGGCCACCCGCGCGGGGTGCTCATCCCCGGCCAGCAGCGACTCATCCAAGAGCACCAGGTTGACCGCGATCGGAGTAGGCACCTCCGCCGGCCGACCGGTCACCCGCTCCACCAGCGTGTCGGCCATCACCTGCCCCCGAGACCGCCCATCACAGGTCACGTCAGCCTCCCGCTTGAGCGCGGCATACACCGACACCCCCTGGGCCACCGGCAACAACGCCGTCACATACGTCATCGTGTCCGGGGCCGGGCGCACACTGACCGTCCGATCCCGCGCCGCCCGCGCCGCCCGATCCACCACCGCCTGCGGATCCAACCGATACGCAATACCCTTGGCCTCCGCAGCGATCCGCCGATCCCCCAACCCCTCCAGATTGGCGACATCACCACACAACTCGGCATCCAACACCCGGCGATCCTCCACATCGAGGCACGCCGACTCCCGCACGATCAACGTCGCCCGCCACTCCGAGATCACCCCGGACTCCAACGCCGCCAACGTATGCGGCATCTCCTGCACCAACGCCTTGGCAAAACCCAAATGCTGATTACCGCGGGCCGGCGAATCCCGCCGCGCCAACCCCACCTCGGTCGCCAACCCACGCCCCCGCCGACCCACCGGCACCCCACGCGCCACCTCATCAGCCGCCCGCGCCGACACCAACGCCACCGTCGCCCGCGCCTGCGCCGCCGCCGCCACGGCCTTCAACGTCTCCAACTCACCGATATGGGCCACCAACGCCGCCTCATCGGCATCCGGCCTCAACTCCGCCACTTCGAACATGCATTCGAGCATGGCACCACCCACCGACAGGCCAGAAACCCCAGGTCAGCGGCGTCGCAACAGGATCACGTTGTCCACCAGCGTGCCGAGCTGACCGTCCGGACCGAGCCCCTCGCGCCCCGCCCGTTCGACTCGCTCGCGCTCCCATTCCGCGGGGTCGAGGTCCATCCCGGCGACCACCTCCTCGGCGGTGGCAAAGACGTGGTCGTGGATGTGCTCGGCCCACGGCGGCGCCTCGGCGTGGTCCACGATGAGCAGCCGACCGCCCGGGGCCACGGCCGCCGCGGCCCGGCGCATCACCGCATCGCGGTCCCACTCCGTCGGCGAGTGCAGAAAATGCGCGGTCACCAGGTCGAAGCGGCCACAGGGGAACGTCACCGTCAGGTCGTGGCGCTGGAACTCGACGCGCTCGGCCAGGTCGCTGCCGGCCGCCTCGAGCGCCGCCGCGGCGCGCTGCAGGGCGTTGTTGGCGATATCCACGGCGAGCACACGCCAGCCCCGCTGCGCCAACCAGACCGTGTCACCACCCTCGCCGCAGCCCAGCTCCAGCGCGGCGCCCGGGGGCAGCGTCGAGACCACCTCGACCAGCCGGGCATTCGGCCGTCCGCTCCAGATGCGCTCCGACTCCGCGTAGCGCTCCTCCCACATCTGCTGTGTGTCAGTGTTTTCCATGCCCAAAGCTTGCTCGCACCCGAAGCAAGATGGCAAGCTTTCTTGCCATGGCGGCAAAACCCGACGATGTGGACCTGCGCGTGCGGCGCCGGCTGCGCGAGCTGCGGACACAGCAGAAGCTGACGCTCGAGGACGTGGCCTCGCGCGCCCAGATCGACGTCTCGACGCTGAGCCGGCTCGAATCCGGCAAGCGCCGGCTGGCATTAGATCATCTGCCGCGGCTGGCCGCGGCGCTGGCGGTCAGCACCGACGACCTGCTGCGCGAACCCGAGCAGCGCGACCCCCGCGTGCGCGGAACCCCGCAGACCCATGACGGCGTGACGTATTGGCCGCTGACCCGCCACGGACCGGCGGCCGGCCTGCACGCCTTCAAGATTCGCGTCAGCGCACGGCGCCGGACCCCGCCGGCCGAACTACCGGTGCACGAGGGGCAGGACTGGATGTACGTCCTGTCCGGCCGGATGCGGCTGATCCTCGGCGAGCGGGACTTCACCATCACCGCCGGCGAAGCGGTGGAGTTCAGCACCTGGACGCCGCACTGGTTCGGGGCCGTCGACGGGCCCGTCGAGGCCATCACCATCCTGGGCCCGCACGGCGAACGGATTCACCTGCAGGAGTAGGGCTTTAATGGTACGACGTGTCGTTGACGAGTCGCACCGAGGCCAGCCCATCGGAGTAGAACTCCGCGATCGACAGCGACGCGAGATCCAGGTGCAGGCGGTACAGGATCGTCGGGCCGGCATCCAGCGCCATCCGCAGCAGCGTCTTGATCGGCGTCACGTGCGAGACCACCAGCACCGTGGAATCGCCGTGGTCGGCGATGATCCGGTTGCGGGCCCGCCGCACGCGGGTGTGCACGGTGTCGAAGCTCTCCCCGCCGGGTGGGGTGACGCTGGTGTCGCGCAGCCATTGGCCGTGCAGATCCGGGTTGGCCGCGCTGGCCTCGCCGAACGTCAGCCCCTCCCAGCCGCCGAAGTCGGTCTCGATCAGGTCGTCGTCGACGCTGACCTCCAGCCCGAGCGCCTTGGCGGAGATGGCCGCGGTGTCGTAGGCGCGCTGCAGCGGCGACGAGATCACCGCCGAGACACCGCCCTTGGCCGCCAGATAGGCCGCCGCGGCCTCGGCCTGGCGCCGACCCAGCTCGGTCAGTTCGGGGTTACCCCGCCCGGAGTAGCGGCGCTGCACCGACAGTTCGGTCTGACCGTGCCGCAACAGCAGAAACCGGGTGGGGGTGCCGCTCGCCCCGGTCCACCCGGGCGCGGCGGGTTTTTCCGTCGGGGCCGGATTCTGTTTCGGCTCCCCCGGATCCAGAACCTCGGCGGCCGCGTCCATCGCCTCGTTGGCCAGCCGGTCGGCGTGCGAGTTCTGCGCGCGCGGGATCCAGCGGTAGTCGACGCGGTCGAATCGGGCGGCCAGATCCCGGGCCTGGCGGTGCAATTCGGCCAGGCTCGCGTTCTTGACCTTCCACCGGCCGGCCATCTGTTCGATGACGAGCTTGGAGTCCATGGCCACCGCAACCTCGGTGGCGCCGAGGTCGGCGGCCTCGGTGAGCCCGGCGATCAGGCCGCGATACTCGGCGACGTTGTTGGTGGCCACGCCGATGGCGGACTTGCTCTCGGCCAGCACTGTGCCGCGGTCCGCCGAGAACACCACCGCCCCGAAACCGGCCGGTCCCGGATTGCCGCGCGAGCCGCCGTCGGCCTCCAGCAGAACCTTCATACCTTGACCCGCAACAGGATCGCGTTGCACTCGGGGCAGCGCAGCACGTCCTCGTCGGCGGCCGCGGCGATGCGCGACAGTTCGCCGCGGTCGATCTCGATGCGGCAGGCACCACAACGCCGGCCCTGCAGCGCCCCCGCGCCGGTGCCTGACTTGGCGCGCTGTTGCTCGTAGAGCGCCAGTAGTTCCTGATCAACACTGGCGGTCAGCGTTTCGCGGCGCTGAGTGCGCTCGGTGCGGATGTTCTCGATTTCGGCCAGCGCGGCGTCGCGTTCCCGGCCGGCCTCGGCGGCCTCGGCGTCGAGCTTGTCGATACCCGCCGATTCCTCGGCCACCTGGCGTTCGAGTTCCTCGCGCCGCTCCATCACCTCCAGCTGCGAATCCTCCAGGGAGGCCTGCCGGCGCTGCAGCGTTTCCAGTTCGTGCTGCAGTTCGGTGAGTTGCTTGGCCGACGTGCTGGGCGAGGCGAGCAGCTGGCGGTCCCGGTCCTCGCGCTGGCGGACGCCGTCGATCTCGGTTTCCAGCCGGGCCACCTGCGCATCGATGTCCTCGACCGCAATCTGCAGCACCGCCAACCGATCCCGGGCGGCCTGCTGTTGGGCCTGCACCTCTTCGAGGCGCTGCTGCTCGGGCAGATGCCCGGCCCGATGCGCGATGCGGGCCAACTCGGCGTCCAGCTCGGAGATCTCGAGTAACGAACGCTGTTGCCAGAGGTCGGCTTTCATCAGTTCACTCCCAATGTCCAGGGGTCGGTTCGGATGTCGCTGACCCGCACCGGCAGCGCGTCGCCGAAGGCGTCCGCCAGCACGGCGGCGGCCTGCGCGCACCACGGGAATTCGCTGGCCCAGTGCGCGACATCGATGAGCGCCACCTCCGACCGGCGGGTGTGTTCATCGGCGGGGTGGTGCCGCAGATCGGCGGTGAGATAGGCCTGCACCCCGGCCGCGGCGGCCCGGTCCAGCAGCGAGTCCCCCGCCCCGCCGCAGACCGCCACCCGCGTCACCGGCAGATCGGGCGCGCCCGTCGCGCGCACTCCCCACGTCGTCGTCGGCAGGGCCGCACCGACGCGGGCGACGAACTCGCGAAGCGGCATCGGCTGCGGCAGCGACGCGATCCGCCCGATGCCCACGCCGGCCGGCAGCGGCGCCAGCGAGAAGACGTCGAAGGCCGGTTCCTCGTAGGGGTGGGCGTCTCGCAGGGCCGCCAGCACCCGGGCCCGCAGGCCGGCGGGGGCGATCACCTCGATGCGGTCCTCGGGCACCCGTTCGATCGAGCCCACCTCGCCGATGGCCGGCGAGGCGCCGTCCTGCGGCAGGAACTGACCGGTGCCGGTGACGCCCCAGCTGCAGCACGAGTAGTCCCCGATCTGCCCGGCGCCGGCCGCGAACACCGCGGCGCGCACCGCGTCGGCGGACTCGACGGGCACGAAGATCACCCACTTGTCCAGGTCGGTGCCGCCCGGCGCCGGATCCAGGACGTCCTCGACCGTCGCGCCCAAGGCCTCGGCCAGCGCGTCGGACACGCCGGGTGCCGCGGCGTCGGCGTTGGTGTGCGCGGTGAACAGGGCGCGGCCGGTGCGGATCAGCCGGTGCAGCAGCGCGCCCTTGGGGGTGCTGGCGGCCACGGTGTCCACGCCGCGCAGCAGCAGCGGGTGGTGGGCCAGCAGCAGCCCGCGCTCGGGCACCTCGTCGACGACGGCGGCGGTCGCGTCGACCGCGACCGTGACCGAATCGACCGGCTCGTCGGGATCACCGCAGACCAGACCCACCGAGTCCCAGGACTGCGCCAACCGCGGCGGGTAGGCGGCGTCCAGCACCTCGATGACCTCAGCAAGGCGCACACTCACGCCTGCAAACAGTAGTGGTCCGCGCATCGGGGACAATGGCGGCGTGACCGAACTGGCCCCGACAGGGTTATCTGCGCCGCAGGCTGAGCGGCCCGAACTGGTGATCTTCGATCTCGACGGAACCCTCACCGATTCCGCCGAGGGCATCGTCGCGAGCTTCTGCCACGCATTGGAGCAGGTCGACGCGGCGGTGCCGGAGGGTGACCTGGTGAGCAAGATCATCGGTCCGCCGATGCACCACACGCTGGCCGGCCTCGGGCTCGGCGAGCGCACCGACGAGGCGATCGCGGCCTACCGGGCCGACTACGTGGCGCGCGGCTGGGCGATGAACACCCCGTTCGACGGCGTCGAGGAGCTGTTGACCGATCTGCGCGCCGCCGGCGTGCGGCTGGCGGTGGCGACGTCGAAGGCCGAGCCCACCGCGCAGCGCATCCTGGCGCATTTCGGGCTCGCCGAGCACTTCGAGGTCATCGCCGGTGCCAGCCGCGACGGGGTCCGCGCGTTGAAGGCCGACGTGGTGGCCCACGCGCTGGCCCAGCTGCAACCGCTGCCCGACCGGGTGTTGATGGTCGGCGACCGCCTGCACGACGTCGAGGGCGCCGCCGAGCACGGCATCGACACCGTGGTGGTCGCCTGGGGATACGGCCGCCACGACTTCACCCCGGACGAGCCGGCGCCGAGGGTGGTGGACGACGTGTCCGCGCTGCGCGAGGTGCTCGGTGTCTGACCGGCTGCACGTCACGTTCGTCTGTTCGGGGAACATCTGCCGCTCGCCGATGGCGGAGAAGATGTTCGCCCACCAGATCGCCGAACGTGGCCTGGCCGAGCGGGTACGGGTGAGCAGCGCCGGGACCGGCGGCTGGCACGTCGGCGACGGGGCCGACGGGCGGGCCCGGTCGGTGCTCGAGGCGCACGGGTATCCCAGCGGGCACGTCGCCGCCCAGGTGGGCGACGACCACCTGGGCGCCGATCTGGTGGTCGCGCTGGGCCGCAATCACCAGCGGCTGCTGACCCAGCTGGGCGTCGAACCCGAGCGGGTCCGGATGCTGCGCGGGTTCGATCCGCGCTCGCCCCGAAACCCGGAGGACGTCGAGGACCCCTACTACGGCGATCTGAACGACTTCGAGGACGTGTTCACCGTCATCGAGGCCGCCCTGCCCGGCCTGCACGGCTGGGTCGACGAGCAACTCGAAGGCCGCGCGCCGTGAAGTGGCCGACCTGGTTGCGCCCGGGCTGGATCGCGCTGGCGATCGTGGCCCTGGCGTTCGCCTACCTGTGTTTCACCGTCCTGGCCCCCTGGCAGCTCGGCAAGAACACGGAGACCTCGCGGGAGAACAAGCAGATCAGCGAGTCGGTGCAGGCAGATCCGGTGCCGCTGACGGACTTTCTGCCGCACCAGGATTCGGCGGCACCCGACCAGCAGTGGCGGCTGGTCACCGCGACCGGCCACTATCAGGCCGACAAGCAGATCCTGGCCCGGCTGCGGGTCATCGAGGGCGAGGCCGCCTACGAGGTGCTCACACCGTTCGACGTGACCGACGGGCCCACCGTGCTGGTCAACCGCGGCTGGGTGCGTCCCGTGCAGGGCTCCGGGGTGCCGACCATCGAGCCCGCGCCCGCCGGCGAGGTCGCGATCACCGCGCGGCTGCGCGACAGCGAGACCGCCCCGGCCAATCGCGCGCCGCTGAACGAGGGCGGCGTGCAGCAGGTCTACGCCATCGACACCGCGCAGCTGGCCGGACTGTTCGGCGTCCCGCTGACCGGCTCCTACCTGCAGCTGACGGCCGATCAGCCCGGTGCGCTCTCGGTGCGCGCGCTGCCGCACCTGGATGCCGGGCCGTTCCTGTCCTACGGCATCCAGTGGATCGCGTTCGGCATCCTGGCCCCGCTCGGGCTCGGGTACTTCGTCTACAGCGAGGTCAAGGCGCGCCGGCGCGATCGCAGCGCGCGGCCCGCCGACGGCGACCCGGAGCAGCCGGTCACCGTCGAGGACAAGCTCGCCGACCGCTACGGACGACGCCGCTGAGGACGGCCACCGCGGCCGCGGTCAGCGCCGCGGCGCCCTGAACGCAGCGCGACAAGGCCACGCCCCGGCGCAGGTCATCGACGCCGGGCGCCGGCCCGTCGCCCAGGGTGGGGCGCAGCTGCAATTCGTGGCGGTACCGCGTGGGCCCGCCCAGCTGCACCCCGAGCGCGCCGGCGAACGCCGCCTCCACCACCCCCGCGTTGGGGCTCGGGTGCCGACGGGCGTCGCGGCGCCACGCGCGTGCCGCACCGATCGCCGATCCGCCGACCAGCGGCGCGCACAGCACCGTCAGCGCCCCCGCCGCCCGCGCCGGCAGGTAGTTCGCGAGGTCGTCGAGCCGCGCTGCGGCCCAACCGAACTGGGCATACCGCGGGGAACGGTGCCCGACCATCGCATCCAGGGTGTTGGCACCGCGGTAGAGCAGCACGCCCGTCGTTCCCCCGACCGCGGCGCACAGAGCCGGGGCCACCTGCGCGTCGGAGGTGTTCTCGGCGACCGACTCCAATGTGGCCCGGGTCAGGCCGTCGGCGTCGAGGAACTGCGGATCGCGGCCGCACAGCGAAGGCAGCAGGGCGCGGGCACCGTCGACGTCGCCGGCGCCGAGCAGATCGGCCATCGCGGTGCCGGTGCGCGCCAGGGAGGTCCCGCCCAGCGCGACCCATGTCGCCGCCGCCAGCGCGGCCGTCGTCCCCACCGTCCCGAACCGAGCCGCGCCCCGGGTGGCCCCGAGCGCCCCCGCGCCCAGCCCGCCGAGCAGGATCGCCACGTGCGCCGTCCCGGCGATCCGACTGTCGCGATAGGTCAGCCGTTCCAGGCGCGCGGCGGCGGTGCCGAAGCCGGCCACCGGGTGGCCACGGCGGGGGTCGGCGAGCGCGAGGTCCGCGAGGTATCCGACGAGAACTCCGGTGGCCCGCGCGCGGGTTCTGGGCGGATTCATCCTCAGCAGCGTCTCATAGGTGGTCTACTCGGAGATATGAGCCCAGTGAAGCGGCCGACGCGGGTGGTCGACCTGCTCAACCCGGCAGCGGCACTGCTGCCGGCGGCCAACGTGATCATGCAACTGGCGCTGCCGGGCGTCGGCTACGGCGTGCTGGAGAGCCCGGTCGACAGCGGCAACGTCTACAAGCACCCGTTCAAGCGCGCCCGGACCACCGGAACCTACCTGGCCGTGGCGACCATGGGCACCGAATCCGACCGCGCCTTGATCCGGGAGGCCGTGGACACCGCGCACGCGCAGGTCCGCTCGGGGACGTCATCGCCGGTGCGCTACAACGCCTTTGACCCCCGGCTGCAGCTGTGGGTGGCGGCCTGCCTGTACCGCTACTACGTCGACCAACACGAGTTCCTCTACGGCCCGCTCGACGACGAGGCCGCCGACGCCGTCTACCAGGACGCCCGGCGACTGGGCACCACCCTGCAGGTGCGCGACGACATGTGGCCCGCGGACCGGCTGGCCTTCGACGAGTACTGGAAGCGCAGCCTCGACGAGCTCAACATCGATCCGCCAGTGCGCGAACATCTGCGCGGGGTGGCCGCGATGGCGTTCCTGCCCTGGCCAGTGCGCGCGACCGCGGGCCGGTTCAATCTCTTTGCGACGACGGGCTTTCTGCCGCCGGAGTTCCGCGCCATGATGGCGCTGCCCTGGGGCGGGGCGGCGCAGCGCCGGTTCGAGTGGTTGCTGGCGGCACTGCGATTGGCCGACCGGCTGATCCCGCATCAGACCTGGCTTTTCGGCTATCAGCTGTACCTGTGGGACATGCGGGCCCGGGCGCGGCGCGGCAAGCGGATCGTTTGACCAGCGGGCCACCACCCTGGGCCCGATCTCGCCGCCCAGCGTGGACGCGGGCTACTGCGCCGTCCCGACGGCCGGCGCGTCGATACATTGGTCGGATGCGACTCTCCGGCGGTGATCCATGACCACGACGGAACGCATGTCGACGTGGGCGCCACTGCGGTCGAAAATCTTCCGGGCATTGTGGATCGCGCAGTTCGTCTCCTTCCTGGGCACGTGGATGCAGACGGTGGGCGCGCAGTGGATGCTCGTCGACCATCCGCGAGCGGCGGTGCTGGTGCCGCTGGTCCAGACCGCCACCGCGCTGCCGGTGATGCTGCTGGCCCTGCCGTCGGGAGTGCTGGCCGACCTCGTCGACCGCCGGCGCCTGCTGATCGTCATGCAGACCACGATGGCGGCAGCCGTGACTCTGCTGGCGGTACTGACCGCCGCCGGGTTGACCACTCCGACGGTGCTGTTGCTGCTGCTGTTCGTGATCGGCTGCGGAACAGCGCTGACCGGGCCGGCCTGGCAGGCCATCCAACCGGATCTCGTTCCCCTGCACCAGATTCCGGCGGCGGCCGCGCTCGGCAGCATGAGCTTGAACGCGGCACGGTCCATTGGACCGGCGATCGCCGGGGCGCTGGTGTCGCTGTCGGGTCCGACAGTGGTGTTCGCGCTCAACGCCGTATCGTTCGCGGGCGTCGTCGCCGTATTGATCGCGTGGCGCCCCGCCGCTCCCCAGCAGGACTTCCCCGCCGAGCGCGCGCTGTCGGCGCTGGGCGCCGGCGCCCGGTTCATCCGCAGCTCGCTGATCGTGCGACGGATCCTGCTGCGGACCACACTGTTCATCGCCCCCGCGAGCGCGCTGTGGGGTCTGCTGCCGGTGATCGCCAGCCGCCAACTGGGGCTGGGCTCGTCGGGCTACGGACTGTTGTTGGGGGCGCTCGGCCTGGGCGCGGTGGTCGGCGCCGTCGGATTGTCCCGCTTGCGCTCCCGGTACGACGAGAACGCGATGTTGGTGGTTGCCGCGGTCGGATTCGGCGCCACCACGGTGGTGCTGGCATTGGTACCGGTCTTCGCCGTGGTGCTGGTGACGCTGGTGGGCGGCGGTGCCGCCTGGCTGCTGTGCCTGGCGACGCTCAACGCCTCGATGCAGCTGAGCCTGCCCGGTTGGGTGCGGGCTCGCGGGCTCTCGGTCTACCTGATGATCTTCATGGGCGGTCAGGCGCTGGGTTCGTTGCTGTGGGGGCTGCTCGCCGGTGCGACGTCCAGCGTCGTCAGCCTGCTGGTCAGCGCGGCGCTGCTGGGCGTCTGCGCGCTGTCGTCGTTGTGGTGGCCGCTGCATGCCAAAACCGGCAACATCGACCTCACGCCGTCGACGCACTGGCCGGAGCCGACGTTGGTGTTCGAACCCGAGCCGCTGGACGGCCCGGTGCTGGTGATGACGGAGTACCGGGTCGAGGACCAGGACGAGGACGAGTTCGTGGCGGCGATGACCGTCATGGGCCGGTCCCGCAGACGGACCGGCGCCGCGCGGTGGCGGCTCTACCGCAGCGTGGAGCGCGAGCACACGTTCGTCGAGACGTTCGTGGTGCGGTCCTGGGGCGAGCACCTGCACCAGCACCACCGGCGGCTCACCGGGCAGGATCTGGTCATCGAGCAAACCGTCGAACGCTGGGTGGATGGGGCGTCGCACCACCTGATCGCGGTGCGCAAGCTGCGCTGACGTGGCCGAAACCGCCCACCCTGACGGACCAACGTCGAACGTGTGTTCTAATGGGCTCGCCAACTCAGCCCACTCCACGTTCACGAGGAGACGCCGCAACGATGACTGTAGACACCCTGGTGGCCGAAGCGCCGCACACCTCGACACCCGACGCCGTCGCGCCCGCGGCTCCCGTTGAGGACAAGCCCAAGAAGCGCGCCGGCGGCCGCAAGGCCAAGACGCTCGAGTTGACCGTGACCGTCACCGGCACCGCCGACGGCGAATGGCGCGCGGACCTCAAGCAGGGCAGCACCTACATCGCCCGCAACGTCGCGGTCGCGGCCGCCGCCGTGTCCCGGGCGGCCAAGGAACTGCACGAGGACCTGTCCACCCCGATCGACGCAGTCATCGAAGAGGCGCGCGCCCAGCAGGCCGCCCGGGTCTCCGAGCTGGAAGCCGAACTAGAGGCCGCGCGCCAGGCGCTGGCCAGCCTGGACTAAGAGCCCACCGCAGTGGGTATTACCCGGCGATGATCACGCGCATCGTTTCCGGGATCGTCCAGATCGCCGAGGGCCTCGGCGGCATCGTGGGCATCCGCGTCGGCACCGAGGAGCCGATGTACCTCTCCGAACCGCTGTCCGGCGGCGTCGAAATCCGCCGCTACGGCCCGCGGATCGCCGCGGAGACCACCGTGCTCGAAGACGACGAGCAGGCGCGCAACACCGGCTTTCGCCGGCTGGCGGGCTACATCTTTGGCGGCAACAGCCGACAGACGTCGATCGCCATGACCGCGCCGGTGGCCCAGTCCAGCGAGAAGATCGCGATGACGGCGCCGGTCGCGCAGAGCCGCGATCCGCAGGGCGGCTCGGTGATCCGGTTCTACATGCCGGCCAAGTGGTCCCTGGCGACGCTGCCCTCCCCCAACGACAGCCAGGTCCGCCTGGTCGAGGTGCCGGCCGAGACGTTCGCGGTCCTGCGATTCACCGGCGACCGCAGCCCGGCCGCGGTGCAGCGCCGCACCGACGAGCTGTTGAAGACCTTGGCGGACAACGGGATCAAGGCCGAGGGCGAGACGCTGTCGTGGTTCTACGACCCGCCGTGGACCCTCCCGTTCCGGCGGCGCAACGAGGTCGCGGTGCCGATCGCCGGGTAGCGGCGCACGAATCCCCATGGCGCAGTGAAGCCCCTCGAGCGCTCGCCGAGTACAGCCAGTGCGGATGCTGCATGGCCGACTGCCCTGACGTTCACCCGGAGCCGGCAGGGCACCAAGGGTTTCCAGCTTCCCACTCGGTCAGTCGCCCACCAGGATCCGCAGCGCCGCGCGACCTCGGCGGGCAGTAGCTCCGGTGGCGATCCACGACGGGTGATCCTGGTCGGCCAGCGCCACCCACAAGGCCCGGATGCGCTTGGCATCGCTGCCGATCATGCGAGCACGGTCAGCAACCGGGTCAGTCGCCGCGCATGCCAGCACTGCGGCGTCGTCGAGGTGACGCCCGCGGTCTCGCGAATCCTCCGTGTACGCCGCACCTTTGAGCACCAGCGCCCCAAGGACGTCAGGCACGCTCAACGTCACGGTGTCCTCGCCAATAGTGACCTCACAGTTCACCGTCTTACGCAGCGCCGAAGTTCCGCCAGGAACTTCGAACACCTTTCGCCGAAGCACCTTCGGACGCCATCTCGGAGGCAAATGGTCGGCGACCATCACATCCACCATCTCCGAGTCGAGACGGCCGCGAACGAATCGATGCACCGGTCCTTCTCCGACGGGTTCCCGCAACGCGTACCCGAGGCGTTCCAACTCGTGTCGGACTCCGCTGAAGGTCGCTGCGCCGGTCTCGATATGCAGGACCATGTCCACGTCGCGGGTGGGGCGGGTGAGCTGCAGTCCCGCGTACGCAGCGTGCAACTGCACCATCAGCCCACCTACCAGCGTCCACTGAGTGTGCGGTATCGCCTGCACGATCTCCACGAGCTGCGGCCACGGTGGTGTCCAACCTCCGGGTGGCGCACCGACCACCCACACCTGGCGTTCGGCGTCCGGAGCGGCGCTCATCGGGTCCGCCGCGATTCCATCTGTACGTTGGCGCCACGGTTCAACATGCCGTCGCCTGCCCGGAACTCGGCAAGCAGGTCTTCGAGCACCCGCTCCCCCGCGGCGGATTCCCGGGTATCCAATGATTCCGACAGGTCGACGGCGATGGCCGCGAGGAGCGGACGGTCGACCGCGTACCCTGCGTCGTCAGGCACAACGCGCACGACCATATCGCCCGCGATGTCCTCGAACAGTCCGAAATTGGTCACGAGATCACCGAATCCACTGTCCAGGACGTAACCATCAGCCCCTCGATCCACCGGAGACAAACCGAACAGCACGGCCACCTCCGGGTCACGCAGCGCGCTGACACCAGTGGGCAACAGCCCAGCGTCCTTGCCCCACCCCTGCATGTGGTGCACGGTCGCGCGTTGGCGCGCCAGCCACACCACTTCGCGGTGGTCGAGACCGCGCAGCCGGTGCCGCAGCCGTGACAACGCCGAGGCGCCCAGCCAGTCCACCCGTTGCCCCGACAGCAGCGCAAGCGCAGCCCACGCTGTCGCCGCCGACCACGGGCGGCCCTTATGCCGAACCCGGCCCGCCAACCGGTGCACCGACGCCGCGTCGAGCAACAGGGTTCGGCCGACGACTCGGCTGATCGTCAATACGCCCGAGGCCGCGAGGCGCGTCACCTGGCGCTGCGACACCGCCAGCTGCTCAGCGGCGTCCGCCGCGGTCATCTCCGCCATGCACATATAGTCCTTTATCAGACCTATTAATGCAATAACTACTGTTTAGAGCGATGGAGATACGGTTGCTCATGTCTGCTACGGCAATGTGCCGTGGTGCTTGTCGCCGGTCGCCCAGTCGACACACATCCCTAGATTTTTCTTCACGACCAGGTCGAGCCAGACCCGCGCATGGCTCTCGCCGCGTCATACGCAGCGTCCGTCGAGAAGCCGTGCGGCTTGGTGCGTTTCGGGACACAGATGAGAAAAGCTCGGACCCGGCGCACGAAATCCTGGTGGGCGCGATAGGGATCGAACCTACGACCGCTGGTGTGTAAAACCAGAGCTCTACCGCTGAGCTACACGCCCGTGCCGTGGCAGGCTACCGAAAACCACGGCGGAGAATCCAATTCACCGGCTAGTTCAGGGCCGCCAACGCCGAGGTCCAGACCGCCTGGTCGCGCGCCTGGCCGGGCGCCTTGCACTCGGCGAACTGGATGATGCCGTCTTTGTCCACCAGGAACGTGCCGCGGTTGGACACCCCGGCCTCCTCGTTGAACACGCCGTAGGCCTGGGCGACCCCGCCGTGCGGCCAGAAGTCCGAAAGCACCGGGAACAGGTAGCCGCTCTGCAGCGCCCAGATCTTGTGGGTGGGCGGCGGGCCGACGGAGATGGCCAGCGTGGCGGTCTCGTCGTTCTCGTAGCGCGGCAGGTTGTCCCGGATCTCGTCGAGCTCACCCTGGCAGATGCCGGTGAACGCGAGCGGGAAGAACACCAGTAGGACGTTCTGGTCGCCCCGGAAGTCCGACAGCGAAACCGGTTGCCCGTTCTGGTCTTTCAGCGTGAAGTCCGGGGCCTTGTCACCGGGGGCCAACATCAACTGTGCCGCCCGGCAGCCTTGGACTTCGGCTGCACCAACCGACTGGCGCTCCAGTCACCGAGATTGGCCGACGACGTCTGCATGAGTCCGGCGGTGGGCGCCGACTCGGCGATCTCCGCGGGCAGGACGTGGCCGGGTTTGCCGGTCTTGGGTGTCAGGACCCAGATCACCCCGTCCTCGGACAGGGGCGTGATGGCGTCCATCAACGCGTCCACCAGATCACCGTCGTCGTCGCGCCACCACAGCAGCACCACGTCGATGACCTCGTCGGCGTCCTCGTCGAGCAGTTCCGAACCGCAGGCTTCTTCGACGTCGGCACGGATGTCGTCGTCCGTGTCCTCGTCCCAGCCCAGTTCCTGCACAACCTGATCTTTTTGGATGCCCAGCTTTTGGGCGTAGTTCGAGGCGCCGTCCGCCGCGACCACCGTTTACCTCCTCAGCACCGCACGTGGATTAATGACCGAATTGACCAATCGTCGCACAGTGGCCTCGACCGCTGCTGCGCAACGCGGCGGACCGCTCGAAATGGCACCGTCAGTACGCCGTGTCACACAGGTTCAAGGCATCGGTCCGAGTGGTGTTCACCCGGTCGATCGCGGTGTTGAATTCCGAGGGTGACGGCCCGCCGCCCAGCACGTCGCCGGCGGCTCGGGAGGCGTCTACCCAGGCGGTCAGCGCGTCGCGCAATGCGACCGGCAGCGTGTCGTTGATCTCCGCCGACACCCGCCCCGCGCTGCTGCTCAGGGCCTCGCGGGCGGGTTGGATGGTCGCGGCGACGTCACCGCCGGAGTTCACCGCCTCGACGTAGGCGTTGACCGTCTTGACGGCGTCGGCGCTGCTGGTGCTCAGCGTCTCGCACACCGTGCGCACGGCCTGCGCGGTCATCGAGGCCTGCCGCTGGGACTCGCGCACGCTGGAGGTGACCGCGGACGCGGAGACCGACGCGGACACCGAGGCGCGGTAGTCGGGGACGTCCGCGGCGTCGACCGAAGGGTCCCCGGTGACGATCGACGTGCAGCCGGCCACGCCGAGCACCGCGGTCGCGGCGAGTCCGGCGGCCAGCGGCAGCCCACGCCTGTATCCGCTCAGCACAGCCGGTGACGTTACCGGCTGTGCGGCCTCGCGTGGCGCAGTGGTGGAGACGGGTCCCCCTGCGGCGAGGGACACAAAGGGGGCAGGATGGTGAGCGGACACGGGAAATCCCCGCGTCACCAATCAAGGAGTATTGCGTTGACGACCGAGTTCGTGCGCCAAGACCTGGCCCAAAACTCCGGCACCGCAGGTGAACCCGATCGCGTTCGAGTCATCCGGGAGGGTGTGGCGTCCTACCTGCCCGACATCGATCCCGACGAGACGGGTGAGTGGCTGGAATCGTTCGATGACATGTTGTCGCGGTCCGGTCCGGCCCGCGCCCGCTACCTGATGCTGCGCCTGCTCGAGCGCGCCGGCGAGCAGCGTGTCTCCATCCCCGCGCTGACCTCGACCGATTACGTCAACACCATCCCCACCGAGCTGGAACCGTGGTTCCCCGGCGACGAGGACGTCGAGCGTCGCTACCGGGCCTGGATCCGCTGGAACGCCGCGATCATGGTGCACCGCGCGCAGCGTCCGGGCGTCGGCGTCGGCGGCCACATCTCCACCTACGCCTCCTCGGCGGCGCTCTACGAGGTCGGCTTCAACCACTTCTTCCGCGGCAAGTCGCATCCCGGCGGCGGGGACCAGATCTTCATCCAGGGCCACGCCTCCCCCGGCATCTACGCCCGCGCCTTCCTCGAGGGCCGGCTGACCGCCGACCAACTCGACGGCTTCCGTCAGGAGCACAGCCACCCGGGCGGCGGCATCCCGTCCTACCCGCACCCGCGGCTGATGCCGGACTTCTGGCAGTTCCCCACGGTGTCGATGGGGCTGGGCCCCATGAACGCCATCTACCAGGCCCGGTTCAACCACTATCTCGACGACCGCGGCATCAAGGACACCTCCGACCAGCACGTGTGGGCCTTCCTCGGCGACGGCGAGATGGACGAGCCGGAGAGCCGCGGGCTGTGCCACGTGGCCGCGCTGGAGGGCCTGGACAACCTGACCTTCGTGATCAACTGCAACCTGCAGCGCCTCGACGGCCCGGTGCGCGGCAACGGCAAGATCATCCAGGAGCTGGAGTCGTTCTTCCGCGGCGCCGGTTGGAACGTCATCAAGGTGGTCTGGGGCCGCGAGTGGGACGCGTTGCTGCACGCCGACCGCGACGGCGCCCTGGTCAACCTGATGAACTCCACCCCCGACGGGGACTACCAGACCTACAAGGCCAACGACGGCGGCTACGTCCGCGACCACTTCTTCGGCCGCGACCCGCGCACCAAGGCGCTCGTCGAGCACATGAGCGACCAGCAGATCTGGAACCTCAAGCGCGGCGGCCACGACTACCGCAAGGTCTATGCCGCCTACCGCGCCGCCCTCGAGCACAAGGGCCAGCCGACAGTGATCCTGGCCAAGACCATCAAGGGCTACACCCTGGGCAAGCACTTCGAGGGCCGCAACGCCACGCACCAGATGAAGAAGCTCGCGCTGCAGGACCTCAAGGACTTCCGCGACACCCAGCGCATCCCGATCACCGACGAGCAACTCGAGCAGGATCCGTACCTGCCGCCGTACTACCACCCCGGCCCGGAGGCCCCGGAGATCCGCTACCTGCTGGATCGCCGCCGGGCCCTCGGCGGGTTCCTCCCAGAGCGCCGCGTCAAGAGCCGGCCGTTGACGCTGCCGGGCCGCGACGCCTACAAGGTGCTGAAGAAGGGCTCCGGGCAACAGGAGATCGCCACCACGATGGCGACCGTCCGGACGTTCAAGGAGTTGTTGCGGGACAAGAACATCGGGCCGCGGTTGGTGCCGATCATTCCCGACGAGGCCCGCACGTTCGGCATGGACTCCTGGTTCCCCAGCCTCAAGATCTACAACCGCAACGGCCAGCTGTACACCTCGGTCGACGCGCAGTTGATGCTGGCCTACAAGGAGAGTGAGGTCGGCCAGATCCTGCACGAGGGCATCAACGAGGCGGGGTCCACGGCGTCGTTCACCGCGGTGGGCACGTCGTACTCGACGCACAACGAGCCGATGATCCCGATCTACATCTTCTATTCGATGTTCGGGTTCCAGCGCACCGGCGACGGCTTCTGGGCCGCCGCGGATCAGATGGCCCGCGGCTTCGTGCTGGGTGCCACGGCGGGGCGCACCACCTTGACCGGCGAGGGGCTGCAGCACGCCGACGGGCACTCGCTGCTGCTGGCATCGACCAACCCCGCGGTGGTGGCCTACGACCCGGCGTTCGCCTACGAGATCGCCCACATCGTGGAGAGCGGTCTGCAGCGGATGTACGGCGAGGACCCAGAGAACGTCTACTTCTACATGACGATCTACAACGAGCCCTACGTGCAGCCCGCCGAGCCGGAGGGCTTCGACCCCGAGGGCTTGCTGCGCGGCATCTACCGCTACCGCGCGGCCACCGAGAAGCGCACCAGCACCGCGCAGATCCTGACGTCGGGGGTGGCCATGCCCGAGGCGCTGCGCGCGGCCGACCTGCTGGCCGCGGACTGGGACGTGGCCGCCGATGTGTGGTCGGTGACCAGTTGGGGTGAGCTCAACCGCGACGGCGTCGAGTTGCAGAAGCGGCAGCTGCGCAACCCCGGTGAGGACGCCGGCGAGGCGTATGTCACCAAGGCGCTCAAGGACACCCGCGGCCCCGCGGTGGCGGTGTCGGACTGGATGCGCGCGGTGCCCGAGCAGATCCGGCCGTGGGTGCCCAACACCTACGTCACGCTGGGCACCGACGGGTTCGGCTTCTCCGACACCCGCCCGGCCGCGCGGCGCTACTTCAACACCGACGCCGAGTCCGTCGTCGTCGCGGTGCTGGCGGCGCTGGCCCGCGACGGCGAGATCGATCCCTCGGTGGCCGTGGCGGCCGCGCAGCAGTACAAGATCGACGACGTGTTCGCCGCGGGTGTCTCGTTCAAGGACACCGGCAGCGCCTGACGGCGGCGATTTGGAGCTTCCACCAGAAAAACGGCGTAGATTTTAGGGGTGCCCGACAAACCGATTGAGCCGTTCACGTCGCGGTCGCCGAACGAGCTCATGGCGAACGTGCCCGATTCGCTGCGTCGACGTCTCAAGCAGTACTCGGGCCGGTTGGCGACGGAGGCCGCAGCGGCCATGCAGGAGCGGTTGCCGTTCTTCGCCGAACTCGAGGCCTCCCAGCGCGCCAGCGTGCAGTTGGTGCTGCAGACCGCGGTGGTGAACTTCGCCGAGTGGCTGCACGATCCGGACAGCGATGTGGGCTACACCGCCGAGGCGTTCGCGCTGGTCCCGCAGGAGCTCACGCGGCACATCGCGCTGCGGCAGACCGTGGACATGGTGCGGGTGTCCATGGAGTTCTTCGAGGTGGTGGTGCCGTCGCTCGCGCGCAACGAGGAGCAGCGGATCGCGTTGACGGTCGGCATCCTGCGCTACAGCCGCAACCTGGCGTTCGCGGCGGCCAAGGCCTACGCCGACGCCGCCGAGGCGCGGGGGGCCTGGGACAGCCGGATGGAGGCCAGCGTGGTCGACGCCGTGGTGCGCGGGGAGGCCGGCCAGGAACTGCTGTCGCGCGCGGCCGCGCTGAACTGGGACACCAACGCCCCGGCCACGGTCGTGGTGGGCACGCCGCCGCCCGACCGGGTCGAATTGGCCAGCCAGGACATCCGGGAGGCCGCCGGCCGGCACGGCCGGGCGGCGCTGACCGACGTGCACGGCACCTGGCTGGTGGCGATCGTGTCCGGGCCGTTGTCCCCCACCGACAAGTTCCTCACCGAACTGCTGACCGCGTTCTCGGCCGGACCGGTGGTGGTCGGACCGACCGCGCCGTCGTTGACCGCGGCGTATCACAGTGCCAGCGAGGCGATTTCGGGGATGAACGCGGTGACCGGCTGGGGGGCGGCGCCGCGGCCGGTGTCGGCCCGCGAACTACTGCCCGAACGCGCGCTGATGGGCGATCAGGCGGCGATCGCCACCTTGCATTCCGATGTGATGCGGCCGCTGGCGGACGCCGGCCCCGCCC
>Ga0265293_10002835_pt1 | contig 33580 bp, 57 predicted proteins | sample Munlanlewell138R_FD_192505 | JGI IMG/M metagenome (GOLD analysis project Ga0265293, IMG submission 192505) | Leachate microbial communities from a municipal landfill in Southern Ontario, Canada - Leachate well 138R | ecosystem: Engineered > Solid waste > Landfill > Unclassified | place: Canada... | reverse complement strand
CCCACCTCGACCCCCACCCGATAACCCGCCGGTGAGGGCAGAAAAACCTCAAGCGGGTTCAAAACGTTCTGATCGGCCTTGTTTTGGCAGTGATGTTCTAATGTCCGTGCCCCGCAATGGGGTCAGCGCAATGCTGTTGGAGATGATCGTATGGCTAGTGGTGGCGCTCGTGCGCGTAGTGGTCCCGCGCCGGATCCGAATTCGTATCGGTCGCAGAATCGTGAGTGGGTTGATCTTCCTGCTGGTGGGTATTCGGGTCCGGTTCCTGATTGGCCGTTGCCTGTCGATGCGTCTGATGATGAGTTGGCGTTTTGGCGGGAGTTGTGGCGGAAGCCGCAGGCGGTTCAGTGGGCTGCGTTTGGTGTTGAGGCTCAGGTTGCGATGTATGCGCGTACTTTTTTGGAGGCGGCGCGGCCTGGTGCGAGCGGCAATCTGAAGACGAGTGCGCGGCAGCTTGATAATGAGCTTGGCGTGTCGATCGGTGCGATGTTGGCGCTTGGTTGGCGTATCACTGACGGGTCGGCGTCGAGTGAGTCGAGTGAGTCGAAGCCTGCTGCTCGGCGTACGTCGTCGGGTGACTGGTTGAAGGCTGTTTCCGTTGAGGGTGCCTGACCGTGGCTTCTCATCTTCTCGAATACCGCGATGAGGGTCGGCCCGCATGGGTTCGCATCGAGTATCGGTGGGTGCTGGGCCGATTCGCTGGTCCACTAACCCCGATGTGGCTTGACCTTCCGCAGATCACCCGGCGCGATCATCTGCGCTTCCGTCACGAACGCCTCTCGGATTGGCTCCGCACTTGGGCGATCGGGATGTTCGAGGTTCCCGTTGAAGGGGCCTGATTACCGGATTCCGCCGCGAATTCGTTCACTCGGTTTCCTGTGGATGGAGTGGATCAACGCGCATTGTGTGATCCCGGAGGGCGATGACGCGGGCGATCCGTTCGTGCCGACTCTCGATCATCGGGTCTGGCTGGCGAACTGGGGCGCGGTCAGGGAGGCCGCGAAACTCGGTGAACGAAACGTCGCGTTTCAGTACCGGACGGGTCAGTGGATGGCCGCTCAGAAGGTCGGGAAGTCTCCGGGTGTCGCGGCTGAGACCTGTCTTGAGTTTGTTGGTCCGGCTTTGTTTGGTGGTCGCGCTGAGGGCGGCGAGGTGTACGACTGCCGTGACTTTGGTTGCGGGTGCGGGTGGGGGACCTCTGCGAGCGAGTTTGAGCCGTATGAGTTCGTGCGGGGTGAACCTCTCGGTCGTCCGTGGCCGACGCCTCGCATTCAACTTGCGGCTGTTGTTGAGGATCAGGTGGAGAACACTTGGGGTGCGCTTGTCCCGATGATCGACAACGGTCCGCTGGCGGATCTGATCCCGAAGACGGGCGAGGCGTTCATCCGGCATCCGAACCGTAACCGTGACTCGAGGATTGAGATTGTCACGTCGAAGGCGGACGGGAAGCTTGGTGCGCGTATCTCGTCGGGGAAGTGTGACGAGACGGGCCTGTGGACTGATTCGAACCATATGAAGAAGTTCATGCGTACGTTGCGGCGTGGTGCTGCGGGTATGGGTGGCCGTGTTTCGGAGTCCACTAACCCGTATGACCCGGCTGAGAATTCGCAGGCGCAGGATACGCATGAGTCGAAGCGTAAGGATGTGCTGAAGCATTATTTCCCGCCGCCCGCGCATCTTGACTTCAAGTTGAAGAAGGATCGCACCGAGATTTTCCGGTGGAATTACGCGTCGTCGCCGTGGGTTGATATTCGGTCGATTGAGGCTGAGTCGTCTGCGCTTGCCGAGGTGAACCCGGCTGAGGCTGAACGGTTCTTTGGTAATCGGATTGTGGCTGGTTCTGGGTCGTGGTTTGACATGACGAAGTGGGGTGCGCGTAAGGACACTCAGGTGGTTGTGAGGCCTCGCACGCGTGTTTGTGGCGGGTTTGACGGGTCGGATAATGAGGATCACACCGGGATCCGGTTGGAAACGCTCGATGGTCACCAGTTCACGCCCGTGTATGGGGATAAGCGGTTGAAGACTTATTGGCGTCCGCAGGATTGGAACGGTCGTATCCCTCGGTCTGAGGTTATGGCGGCATGGTCTGAGATTGCGCGTGAGTATGAGCTGGTTCGGGTGTATTGGGATCCGCAGTTTTGGGAAACCGAGGCCGATAATCTTGCAGCTGAGCATGGTGAGAAGGTTTTCATCAAGTGGCCCACGAACCGGTTGAATGCGATGCACGCGGCGCTTGAGCGGTTCCGTACCGATGTGTACAACATGGAGTCTGATTTCACGCATGACGGGGATGTGGATGCGGAAGCGCATTTGCTGAACGCTGTTGTGCGGTCCCGGACGGTGGACCCTGCGACGGGTGTCCGCCGTTATTTCATTGGTAAGGCGTCGGAGCCGCAGAAGATTGACCTGACTATGTGTGGGGTGTTGGCGCATGAGGCCCGTATGGATGCGATCGCGGGTGGCGCGCTCGATACCGAACCTGATTCTTACGCTTACGTGTACTAAGGAGGCGACATGGCGTTGACTCCCGAAAGTGCGGTGGCGAAGGCCGACAAACTGTATAAGCAGTTGGTTCCGCGTGCCCGTGAGGCTGTTGAGCTTCAGGAGTTTTACGAGGGTAAGCAGCCGTTGGCGTACGCGTCGGATACGTGGGCGAAGGCGCATAAGGACCGGTATAAGGATTTCGCTGACAACTGGTGTGAGGTTGTGGCGAATTCGTCGTCTGAGCGTGAGTCGGTTATTGGGTTTCGGTTGCCGTCGTCGGATCGGTCGAAGCAGTCGCGTCGTGAGAAGCAGTTGCATGATGCGTGGTTGCGGAATGAGCAGGATTCGTTGTCGGTTCAGGGGTTCCTGGGTGCGACGGTTGCGAAGCGTTCGTTTTGTCTTGTGTGGGGTGACCCTGATGGGGACCCGATTATCACGTGGAAGGCTGCGCAGCAGGCGATTGTGGAGTACGACGCTGAAACGGGGCGTCAACGTACTTTCGGGTTGCATATTTGGGACGACGAGGATGACGGTTTCGAGTACGCGACTTTGTACACGCCGGATGAGGTGTGGAAGCTGCGCCGTCAACGGTTGTTCAAGGCCGCGGCTGAGCGTGGGTTTGCTATCCCGGCGAATGTGTTGCTGTCGGAGGGTAGCGGCTGGGAACTGATCCCGGACCTGTTCTACGGGACCAACCATCTCGGCAAGGTGCCGATTGTGGAGTTCCCGAACCGGCCGGTGCTGTCACGTGGCCCCTTGTCGGATATTCAGGGCACGGCGTCGATGCAGAACGCGATCAACCTGCTTTGGGCGTACCTGTTCAACGCTGCGGATGCGGCGTCGATGCCCGCCCGTGTGGTGATGGGTCAGGAGCCGCCGAAGGTTCCGATTCTGGATGACAACGGCCAGAGGGTCGGTGAGGTCCCGGTCTCGCAGAAGGATCTCACCGAGGGGCGCATGTTGTGGCTGACCGGCAAGGAAACCACGATCGGTCAGTGGGATGCGGCGAAGCTGGACGTGTTCACTGAGGTGATCGAGAAGGCTGTGGGGCATATTGCCGCGCAGACCCGCACCCCTCCGCACTACCTTGTAGCGAATAAGGGGCTGTCGAACCTATCGGGTGACGCGTTGAAGGCGGCTGAGACTGGTCTGGTGCAGAAGGTGCGTCAGGCGCAGGAGTTCTTTGAGCCTCGGCTGCGTGACGTGTTCGAACTTGTCGGTATCCAGTTGGGTGATGACAAGGCTGCCGCTGAGGCGCGTCTCGGCAAGGTGCTATGGAAGGACCCGGAGAACCGGTCGGATGCGCAAACCTCTGACGCGATGTTGAAGGATGCGCAGGCGGGGTACCCGTTTGAGTATTTGCTGGAACGTCGCGGGCACGCGCCGGATGAGATTTCTCGGATCATGGCGATGCGTCAGGCCGAGATGGAGACGGCGCTGGGTGCGGGTGTTCAGGCCGCGGTGCAGGGGGCGATGACTGATGTCGAGCCTGAGCCGTCTGGCGTTTGAGCATCAGCAGAAGCGGGTTGCCCTGTCGGATCGTGTTGCCCGTCAGGCTGCGAGGTTGTGGCGGACTGTTCAGCATGGGCAGATTGATGCCGGTTGGCAACGGATCGCCCCGCAACTCGAGCGGGTTGTCACTGTCGGTCAGTTGGATGCTGCGAAGCAGGCCCCTGGTTATGTGTCCGCGGCGTTGCGGGATCAGGGTTCTCCGACGCGTGGGGCCGTGATTGTGCCGCAGGCGTTCACTGGTGCCACGTTGGAGGGTCGTGAGGTTGTCCCGGAGTTGTATTCGGCGGCGACGACTACGAAGCGTCTGATTGGTGCCGGGGTGGGTGTTGGTGCCGCGTTCCAGGCTGGGACCGGGTTGATGCGTCTGCTTGCGGCGACGATGGTGCGTGACGCGGGGAACATGGCCGATAAGGTGGCCGCGGTCGGTAAACGGTCGGTGCTTATGGCGCGGATGGTGTCACCGGGCGCGTGTTCGAGGTGTGCGGCCCTGGCGGGGGTTGGGTATTTCACGGAGCATTTCGAGCGGCATCCTGGGTGTCGTTGTACGACGGTGCCGGTTGCTTCCGCGGATGATCCGCTGCCGGATGGGTTGTTCGCTTCCCCCGCCGACTATTTCGAGTCGCTGTCTCGGGCTGAGCAGGATCGGGTGTTCACGAAGGCGGGTGCTGAGGCGATCCGTCAGGGTGCCGATGAGATTTCGGTGGTGAACGCGCGGCGTGGCATGTATCGGACCCGTCAGCCTGGGTCGTTGGTGGCTCGGGCGCAGAAGCGGACCCTGATCGGCCCGGATGGTGTCCCGTTTCAGGGTTACACGACGGTTGAGGGTACGTCGGTGCGTGGCTGGTTTGGTGCTGGTCGTGGTGGTTCGCGTACGTCTGGTGAGTTTGTGCGCGCCGCGGGGGACCGTTACCGGCGCACTTCGACTGTCCGGTTGATGCCGGAGACGATTCTTGATCTTGCTGGTGACGATCCTGCGCGTGCTGTCGAGTTGCTGCGCGAGTTCGGTTACATGCGCTGATCTTTCCCCAACCCTGGGGAATCCTTCGCCCACAGTGGGCACTCGCAATGAGAGGAAACTCATGCCCGACCCTATCAAGCCTGTAGAGGCCGAAGACGAAGAAGTAACCCCCGATGCTCCCGCCGAGCCGGAAGCGGGGGATTCCCCGATCGAGGGTGAAGAGGCCCTTGGCGATCCGGGGAAGCGTGCACTTGAGGCGATCAAGGCGAAGCACCGCGCGGAACGCGCCAAACGGATCGAACTGGAAGAGAAGCTGCGGGACGCGACGGCACCGAAGGGTGACGAGCTTGACCCTGAAGCGATCCGTGACCAGATCCGCCGTGAGGTTCGTGCGGAAGCTGACCGGGAGATTATCGCGGCCCGTGTCGAGGCGACGGCGGCGAAGTTCCTTCACAACCCGGCCGATGCGGTCGCGTTCATTGACTTGTCGGAGTTCCAGTTGGAGAACGGCAAGGTTGACGCCGACGAGATTCAGTCGGCAATCAAAGACCTGATCGCTGAGAGACCATATCTCGCGATCACCGGCACCCCGCAACGGGGTTCCACCAAGCGGGTACCCGAGGTGCCTGCTGACCCTGCGAACAAGCCATCAACACCGGTCAGCCACGCTGAACGGATCAAGGCCGCGCAGGCTGCGGGTGACATCGAGGCGGTCATTGCACTGCAAAACGACCTCCTGACACCCCAGTAACACATTTCAACCCTCGGGCAGGCCCTACAAGCCTGCCTCAACGCAAAGGAGAACCAGCAATGGCTGGAATTACAGCGTTGGGCACGACTTACAACCTGCCCAACTACACCGGTATCCTCCACCAGCTCAGCCCGTCCGCGACGCCGCTTTTCTCGGCTATCGGTGGCCTGAACGGTGGCGGACAGACCACTTCCACCGAGTTCGAGTGGCAGACGTTCGATCTGCGGAACCCGGGCCAGAACACGGAGGTTGAGGGTGCGACCGCGCCCACCGCGTCCGGCCGTGTCCGCGCGAACGTGACCAACGTCACCCAGATCCACCAGTCGAAGGTGAGCATTGCGTACTCGAAGCTGGGTGCGTTCGGGCAGAAGTCGGGGTCGAACAACGACCAGGCGAACCCGATCCGCAACGAGCTTGACTGGCAGGTTGCGCAGGAACTGAAGCAGATGCTTCTCGATGTGGAGTGGTCGTTCATCAACGGCTCCTACAACAAGCCTGCGAACAACTCGACCGCTCGACGCACGAAGGGGCTCATCGAGGCGATCACCACGAACAAGATCACCCGCGCTCCCTCGACGTTCTCTGCGGGCACGTCTGCGACGGACACGATTACCGCCACCCACGCGCTCGCGAAGGATGACCAGGTTGTGTTCACCGCGGTTTCGGGTGACGCGGCTGACGTGATCCAGGTGGGTCGCGTGTACTACGTCGAGTCGATTTCCACGACCGTTTCGTTCAAGATCGCCGCCACCAAGGGTGGTTCGGCTATCGCGGTCGGCACGGGCACCGGTATCGCCGGGCACGAGCTGTCTGCGGCCACGACGGATGTGGACGACATCAACGAGATCGCTCAGGCCGTGTGGGACACGGGTGGGATTCAGAACCTGGATGCCGCCACCCTCATCGTCCCTTCTGCTCAGAAGCGGGCCATCTCGGCGGCGTACGCCACCGCCTACGGCAAGTTCGTGGAGTCTTCGCGGACGGTCGGCGGCGTGAACGTGTCCACGGTGGTGACCGACTTCGGCACCCTGAACGTGATGGTTTCCCGTCACGTTCCCGCGGACGCGATCGTTGTGGCGTCGCTGGAGCACCTGCGCCCCGTGTACCTGGAGACCCCGGGTAAGGGCCACTTCTTCGCGGAGCCGCTCGCCAAGACCGGCGCGTCGGAGGATGTGCAGCTCTACGGTGAGGTCGGACTCGCGTTCGGCCCGCAGGAGGCTCACGGCATCATCCGCGGCCTGAAGGCTTGATCGTGGAGGCGTTCGCGACAGCCGATGACCTTGCTTCTCGGCTGAAACGTGTTTTCACGTCGGAAGAGGAAGCATGGATTGACGGGTTGCTCGCGGACGCCTCAGATCACCTTCGGTCTGTGATTGGGCAGGATGTCTACCCGCTCACTCAATCGACGTACGTTGCGTACCCGGTTGAGGGGCGGGTGGACATCCCCCAGCACCCTGTTGTGTCGATTGATGCGGTTGAGCGTGACGGTGCCGCCGTGGATTACACGGAGCGGCCAGGGTTCATCCTGCTTGAGAGTGATGAGCCGGTGTCGGTGACGTTCACGTGGGGTTACGCGGAACCGCCGAACGAGTTGGTTCGGTTGGCGTGCGTGCTCGTGTCCCAAACCTTGCTGCCGCTTGAGGCGCAGATTGGGTTGACGGCGGGTGGCTTGTCGTCGGTTCAGTTGGATGATTTCCGGTTGGCGTGGGCGAACGCGGGGGAGGAGTCCGGGATGGCTTTGACCCGTCACGCTGAGGCGTCTGTCCGTCGCGCGTTTGGTGCGTCCTCGAGTGTGACCGTGGATGTGCACCCGTGATGATTCATGGCGTTCTGAACCTTGGCCGGGGGATGACAGAGGACCGGTTTACGGAAACGCTTGAGGCGTTCACTGAGACGAAGGTACTTGACGAAGATCCGGAGTCTCCTACCGCGGGCGAGTACGTGACGACTGAGAACGTCGTGTACACGGATATGCCGGGGCGGGTGAAGTTCCCCACGTTGACGGTGCGGGAGCGGGAGCAGGGCGCTCAGGTGCCTGCCATACAGGATGTGGCGGTGCATGTGGCGGTTGGTTCCGCCCCGCTTGTGGTGGTGAATACGTTGTGGCGTGTGACTGCATCCACGGCTGACCCGGCGCTTGTGGGGCGCGTGTTTAGGACGAAGGGTTTGCCGCAGGCTGGGCAGGTCACGGCGTCGAGGTTCCCGGTGGAGCAGGTGAGCTGATGGCTGACTTCGACTTCTCCGAGGTAACCCAACTCGCCGCCGACCTCGGAGACGTTGCGGCCGAAACCGTGAACAATCTAGGTCCCGCACTCGAGTTTACGTCGTTCCGAATCAAGCAGGGCGCGGCCCGCAAGGTGTCCTCGAGGCGACACTTCGGGCAAGCGGCTGCGGCTATCGACTACGAACTGAATGGCTTCTCAGGGTTCGGGGCCGCTGTTGTGCAGGCCGAGATCGGGTACGACAAGCACCGTCCCGCAGGGGAATTGGGGAACCTCGTAGAGTTTGGGGCTCCCGGTTCACCTAACGCACTTTCGCCCGGTAGCGAGTTGGTTTCGACTCTCCATGAGGAGGAAGCCGATTTCGTGCGCGGTATTGAGCGGGCGATTGCTGATGCCCACCGAGGGGCGGGGTTATGAGCAAGAAACAGTCGGATGCGGTCAAGGCTCGCATTGAGACGGTGCCCGCTCTCGCCACGAAGACTTTCAAGACGGTGGTTACGCACGGTACGACGGCCCCGTACTGCGTGATCCACGGTGCAGCCGGTGAGGATTCGCAGGAACGGTTGGCAGGCCCGGCGTCCACGATGCACCCCCGGTACACGTTGCACATTGTGGGGACGACGGCGGATCAGGTGGAAGTCATCACGGATCTGGTCAAGGCCAAGTTCATTCTCAACGGGTACGGAATCCCGTTGGCCGTGGCGGGTGAAACCTGCTCCGGGTTGTGGTGGTCGGTGCCGGGTCCCCCGGTCGCTCAGTCCGATCCTCAACCGGCGATCGTTTATCAGGTGGTTGAACTCGGCTGGACAGCCGACCCCGCCTAATCAGTCTTGGCCCCTCTGGTGGGGGCCGATCTCCCTCGGTCTCCCCGAGGGGGCCGAAGCCCCGGTTTGTCGGGGAGATGGAAGGAGAAATCATGGCAGATGTCGCTGATGTCACGCCTCCCGCGATCGACCAGACGGGGAACTACGTCATCTGGTGGGTCGGTGGTGGGATTGCTGACCTGTCCGCACCGAAGGCCGCGACGGAGATTGGCGCTGCGGGTTCGTACCGGATCACGCACAGCTTCATCCCTGGCGGGTTCCAGTTCGACGGTGACCAGGAAGTGAACGCGGATGAGCGGTTGACGCTCATGGACAACCTTGAGTCGCTGGGTCGTGTGACCCGGACGCTGGGCATGATCGAGTACGTAGACTCGTCGGCGGCTGGGTCCGCTGCGGTCGTGCTCAAGCCGACGAACGGTTCCCTTTCGGGTCACTTTGTGATTCGTCGGAATGTGCCGAACTCGACCCTTGCGGCGGCATCGCAGAAGGTTACGACGATCCCGGTCACGCTGGGACCGCAGATTCAGGTGCCGGTGGATGGTACGGGCAAGTTCCGTATCAAGCAGCGTGTGTCGATTACGGGTTCGCCCGTGGATGGCACGCTCGCGTCCTGATTTGATCACCGTGCCGGGGGTTCCCACCGTACTCCCGGCACGGTTCCCATTCCTTACGGTGGCTCTAAACGGTGGAGATACAGACTTGTCTAGTTTCAGTGAGAAGTTGGCGGCGGCGCGTGCAGCGCGTCCCACGAAGGATGTTCAGGTTGTTCTGGACGGTGAGTTGTCGATTGAGCGTGACCGGCTGCTAGCACAACTCGAGAATGCTGGTGACGATCAGCGGTTGGGTGCAAAGTCTGAGGCTGACGAGATTCGTGAGCGGTTGGACGCGCTGGCTGAGGCCGCGGCGGATTCCCTGGTCACTCTCCGGTTTACGCGGATGCCGGGTCGGGAGTGGGCGGAACTGAACTCGCATCACCCGGTGCGCCCGGATGTGCCGTTGGACCGTCATTTCGGGTACAACTACGACGCATTGTGTGAGGATGCCGCGAAGCGTTCCGGTGTCCGGGTTGAGGGTGACGAGGTGGTGTCGCTTACCGATGAGGAGTGGGCGGAACTGTTCGACGTTCTTTCCGGGTCCGAGATTGGTTTGATTCGTGACGCGGTGTGGTCGCTGAACGAGTATGAGCCGCAGCAACGGTTGAACACACTGGTAAAAGGCTTAGGGGCAGCGACGCGCTCCGACAAGAAGTAGCTCTTGCCGCGCGCCTCGGGATCTCCCCTCGGAGGTTCTGGGGGTGGGAGCCTCGCACGTTTTATGAGTATGACGGTGACCGGTTGGTGTCGTCGTGGACTGAACCGGAGTGGGATGACGAATCCCGCGAACTGTTGATCGCGGAGGACATGGTTTCACGGCTGACGGGGCAGAACGGCGAGTGGATGCCGGAAGCCACCTCGGAGGACGCGAACCCGAATAACTATTCCGGTTACCGGTATGTGGCGGACGGGCCGCATACGAACTGGGCTGAGAAGGCCCGGTTGCAGGCGATCGAGATGTACAAGAAGGCGGTTGGTGACGACCCGGATCTGTCTGGACTGTATTGGACGGTCAAGAAGATCGACTGGGGGATGCCGTCACTGTCGGAACCAGGACCGGACGACTCCGACTAGGCCGACGATCACACCGAGGCTCAAGACAGTAACTCCGGTGAATATCATCCCCGGCCCTGCGGGGGTCCCCAAGATTCCGCCGACGATCAGCAACGCGATACCTACGACGACGAGAACGATCGCCAGTCGTACGGCTGTGGCGCTCCATGAGCGGGCCTGCGTGATGTTGCTCATGCGCTGACTCTACAACTTCATGACGTTCTCCGGGAGGTGCATGGTGGCTGACCGGACTACGAAGGTCACGTTGACGGCACAAGTCAACAACTATGTTCAGGGGTTCCAGAAGGCGCAGCATGCGACCGAGAGTGCCGCGAAAGCGTCGGAGGATGCGGCTGCGGCGTTCGAGAAGCAGAATCAGGCGATGTCGTCTGTGGGGCGGCATCTTCTGGCGGCTGGTGCCGTAGCGACGGCCGCGACCGCCCTTGCGGTGAAGGCCGCGATTGACTGGGAGTCGGCGTGGGCTGGTGTCACGAAGACGGTTGACGGCACCCCGGAGCAGCTGGCGGCTGTTGAGCAGGGTTTACGTGACCTGACGGGGGTTCTCCCGGCGTCGCACACGGAGATTGCCGCGGTTGCTGAAGCAGCCGGTCAGTTGGGTGTCCAGACGGGCAATGTTGTTGCGTTCACCCGGACGATGATCGACCTGGGGGAGACGACGAACCTTTCCGCGAATGACGCGGCCACGTCGCTCGCCCGGTTTATGAACGTCATGGGCACGGCACAGTCTGATGTGTCGAACCTGGGGTCGGCTGTTGTCGAGTTGGGCAACAACTATGCGACGACTGAGGCCGAGATTGTTGCGATGGCGCAGCGGCTTTCGGGTGCTGGTCGTCAGATCGGGCTGTCTGAGGGTGAAGTGCTCGGGCTTGCGACGGCTCTATCGAGTGTCGGTATCGAGGCTGAGGCGGGCGGTTCCGCTATCTCGAAGGTGATGATTGACATCGCATCATCGGTGGATGCGGGCGGGGAGCGGGTGAAACTGTTCGCGGATGTCGCCGGGGTGTCGGTGAAGGAGTTCTCCGACCGTTGGCGGAAGGACGCGGGCGGTGCTCTGGCGTTGTTCGTTGCCGGGTTGGCGAACGCGGAGGCTCAGGGTGAGTCCACATTCGGGGTGCTCGAACAGTTGGGTATCACCGAGATTCGGATGCGTGACGCATTGTTGCGGTCGGCGGCTGCGTCGGACCAGTTCACGGCTGCTATGCAGATGGGTAACGCGGCGTTCAAGGAGAATAACGCGCTGGCGGAAGAGGCTGAGAAGCGTTACGCCACGGTCGAGTCGCAGCTGGGCATCATGGCGAACAAGGTGAACGATGCCGCGATTGATTTCGGTGACGTTTTCCTTCCCGCGGTGTCGGCCGTAGCGACGGCTGTTGGTGCGCTTGCTGACGGGTTCGGTGCACTGCCTGCCCCGATTCAGGCTGTCATTGGGGTGACGGTGGCGCTTGCGGGTGCTGTCGCTTTGGCTGGTGGGGCGTTCCTGGTTGCGGTGCCGAACATTGCCCAGTTCAATGCGGCTCTGGCGGTGTTGCGTACTTCGCAGATTCCGGGTGTTGCGGCGGCTGTTGCTACGGCTACGGCTGGTGTCGGCCGGATGACGGCCGCGCTGGGTGGCGCGCTCCGATTCCTGACTGGCCCGTGGGGGCTTGGGCTGGCTGCGGCCGCTGTTGGTGTTTCGGCTCTGGCGCAGGCGATGGAGAACTTGCAGGCGTCCGCGGAAGAGATGGAGAACGCTGCAGTCACGGCGCGCGACGCCGAGAAGATTCTCACGAAGGCGTTTCAGGGTATTGCGTCGGGGTTCGTGTGGGAGGACGGCGCGAACGCGATCAAGAACTTTGGTGAGAACCTGCGGCAGATCGGTGACTACCAGAAGAACTTCCTCACCGGTTTCACGATGAGCTTCGACGCTGGTGCTCTCCGCACGGCGTTGAAGAACGTTGATGAGGCGTTGGGGCCGTTGGCGCAGACTTCCGCGCCGGACGCGGCTCGCGCGTTCCAGTTGCTTGCCGAGAAGACGGATGGTTCTCGTGAACAGCTGATGATCCTGCTGAATGAGTTGCCTGCGTATAAGGCGGCGCTCACGGATCAGGCGACCGCTGCGGGCAAGACCGCTAGCGATCAGACGTTGCTGAACCTGGCGATGAAGGAAGCGGAACCGCCCGCGTCGGCGGCGGCGGACGCGTACCGAGCTGCGGCGGATGAGGCTGACGCGCTTGCTGGTGAGGTTATGTCGCTGGTTGATGCGGTGAACGCGGCGAACGGTGTCGGGCAGGACGCTGTGACGACGAACGCCCGCTACCAGGAGGCGCTTGCTGGGATCAGCGAAGAGGTTGCCCGTCAACGTGAAGAGTATGAGGCGGCGCACGGGACGCTTGATGGTTTCGTGTTGAGCCTTGACCAGTCCACCGCGGCGGGCTCGTCTAACGCGGCGATGCTCGCGGACGTTGCGGGTGCGGCTCAGACGGCGGCGGCGGCTCAGTACGAGCAGGATCTCGCCACGATGTCCGCGAAGGATGCCACGGATAAGTATGCGGCGACTCTCGCGGCGCAGCGGCAGGCGTTCGTGGATGCCGCTGTTGCGGCGGGGTACAACAAGGATGAGGTCGGACTGCTTGCGGACCAGATTTTCGCGCTCCCATCCGAAAAGGAAGTCGAAGTCCTCGTGGACACGGCCCAGGCCGAGGCTGACTTGGACTGGTTCACCCGTTCCCGGACGGTCACGATCAAGACATCCGTCGAGGGCGGCTTCCCGAACCACTTCGCTTCGCGAACCGGTTTCGCGGAAGGCGGGCGGCTCCCCGGCCCCCCCTCCAAGCGCGACAACATGCTCATCCATGCCGCTTCTGGCGAGTTCGTGGTGAACGCGGACGCGACGCAGAAGAACCTGGGGCTGTTGGAGTACCTGAACGCTGGGGGGAAGATCCGTGGGTTTGCGGACGGCGGGTTCGTTCAGCCACAGTATGCCACCTCCATGTCTGGGTCGCAGGTTGTTGTTCGCCCGAACCTAGACGGCATGGCGATCTCTGGGTCGCTTGACCTTGGGAATGGGTTGACCGGTCTGGTTGAGGGTGTGCTGCATCAGCATGACCGGGCGCAGGCCCGCGCCGGTAGGGGAAGGATGTCGCCGCGATGACGCTCGTAATCAACGACATAACCTCCGGGCCGGACGACCCCCCAAAGGTTGAACTGCTACTCACCGACCTTGACTCGGCGGTGGCGTCTGTGACCGGTTACCGGCTCAGCAGCGGGGTTGAGGAAGAGGTCAGCGGGATCATCCGTGCCCGTGTTGCGGGTGCCGGGTCGTGGATTGACCATGAAGTTCCCGCGCAACGGTCCACATACCGGTTCGAGTTGTTTGATGCGGCTGGTGTGTCGTTGGGGTTCACCGAGTCCGCGTCGATCGAACTCGGGTTTTCGGGGTGTTGGATGCATTCGAGTCTGGCCCCGTCCACGGCGGTGAAGGTGAGCCTAGCGGCATCCGCCACGGCGTCGTTGTCTCGCCCGGTTCCTGGGTCGGTTGTGTACCCGAAGGGCCGCAGGGTTGGGGTTGTGGTGGCGGGTCCGCGTCGTGGACTGTCCGGGGTTGTGTTTGATGTGCGTGCGGAGGATTTGGAGACGGCGGACAAGATCCAAGGGTTCCTTGGGTCTGAGGTGTCTCCCACCGTCCCGGTGTTGTGCATCCGTATGGGTGTTGATCATGCGGGTGTGCGTGTGCGTTCCCCCCTGTTCCTTGCCGTGTTCGACATTGCGGAGGAGTCGATCAACGTGGCGTGGGGTGGCGGTGAGGACACGATGCAACGGATTCAGGGGGATGAGGCGGCTCGCCCAGCGCCGGGGATCTTTATCCCGTTGTTGCGGCGTAAGGATTTGAACGCGTACTACGCGTCGCGGGCCGCGCTGAACAGTTCGTATCTCACCCGTTTGGCTGCCAATCGGGATTACCCGCTGGCGGGTTACTCGGGCGACTGAGGGGGGCCGGTATGGCGCGTGACGTTGACGGACTCCCCGAAGCACTCACGGACGGGTTCACCCGACATCTCGAGGTGGATGTGTTGCATGGTACGGATCGTGTCGCATCCGCCGTGGTGGATGAATGGTCGTTGACGAGTGACCTGTCTCGTGACCCGCGTACGACGGGTTCGTTGCGGATTGTGCATTCGTCGGTGAAGGGTGAGTCGTGGGTGCCGGATGGGGTGGATGGGGTGTTGTCCCCGTTCCGCGCCACGTTGCTGCTGACGGAGGTCGTCAGCGCGGGGCAGTTCACCCGTCGTGTCCAGTTGGGCATGTTCGATGTGGTGGAGGTGCCGTTCGCGGAGGATGTGACCGCGCATGTGGGGGGACGTTGGGTGTCCCGTCACGAGTCGGAGGGGGACATTGTTCCCGTTGACGACATGGTGCCGTTTGATGATGTTTTGCCGGGTGAGTTCCTGTACGCGGGCGGTCAACTGGTGGGCGGGCATGAACGTGTTGTGGCGTCGATTGTTGATGTTGAGGTTGAGTCGTTGGATGGGCGCGTGTTGGGGGCGTCGTTGCGTTCCCCACGTACCACGTCGGGTTCGGCGTTAGCGGAGTGGCGTCACTTGGGGTTGTTGCCTGTTGCGGTGACCGGTGACGGGACGTTGCCGCCGACAACGTGGCCTGCTGAGCAGGGTTCCCGGTTGGATGCGGTGCATAAGTGCGCGCAGGTCATTGGTGGCACGGCAATGGTGGATTCGTTCGGTCAGTGGGTGTTGGTCGATGATGACGCGGACGAGGTGACGTTGACGTTGGGGGACCGGGGGACGGTCACGGATGTGTCTTCGTCGCTCACCCTGGACGGGTTCTACAACGTCGTGGTCGGGAACTACGAAACCGAGGACGGGCGGGAGATTCGGGCGACGTGGGTTGCTCCCGGATCGTTTTCGCCAGAGGTGATGGGCCGTGAGATTGTCCGGTACGCGGGTGGCGGACTGGATGGTGTTCGTACGCAGTCGGCGGCGCAGCAGGCGGTGAACAGTATCGGTGAGGCCGCGTTGACCCGCACCGTTGACGTTGAGGTTGTGTGTGTTTACAACCCGCTTGTCGAGTTGGGGGACCGTGCCACGTTGACGGGTTGGCATCGCACCGTGTCCGGGGTTGTGCAGAAGGTGAGCATGTCGGATCAGGCGACCATGCAGGTTGTGATCCGGGAAGCGAGGCCGCTGTGAAGTTCGAAGAGGTTGTTTCCCGGAAGTTCGCGGACGCGTCGCGTGTGTCTACGTCGGTGGGTGAGTTTGTAGGGATGGTTGGTTCCCTCGCCCGCGTGAATATGCAAGGGTCCACGGTTGATATTCGGTGTGATGGTTGGACGCCCCCGATTCCTGGGATGCCGGTGCGGGTTGAGACGGTGAACTCGGCTATGCGGGTTGTGGGGCCGTCGCAAACACTCCCAGCGCGAGGCAAGGTTATTGCTGCGTTGGAGGGGGGGGCGCGGGCGCGGATCGCGGTGGGTGGCGATGAGTGGGAGCTGCCTGTCATGGCCCCGTACACGCCGCTACCGTCCGATGTGGTGATCCTGAACTGGCAGTCCGGGCATGTGTTGGGTGAGGAGGCTGCGGCCCCGTCTGTCCCCGACCCGGGCACTAATCCGGGTGGCGGTGGCGGCGCGTTCACGAACCTGGTGATTCAACCGACCGCATCGGGAAAGTACGACACCAACTGGAACAACTGGTGGGGTTTGCCGGAGGTTCAGGCGTCGAACAACAACAAGGGCATCTGGGTGTACTCGGGCAGGTTTTCGGCTTTGTCGGGGGCGAACATCACGCGGGTGGAGATGTTTCTGCCGACTCCGATCGTGGCGGTGGGTGCCGCGTTCGTCGGGTTGCACGCGTACTCGAGTATTCCTGGCGGGGAGCCGTCGATCACTTCCACGGTGGCGTTACCGGCACGGTCCGGTTGGGTGACGTTGCCCGCGTCGTGGGGGAACCATCTGCGGGATAACCCGTCGCATGGGATTGGTGTCACGTCGGGGGCTGGTAACAACCGGTGGCCTGGTGTGGGGCAGGCGTCTCAGTCCGGATGGGTGCGGTTCGCCGGTACCCGGTAAGCCCCGTTCGTTTCTTTCTTGACCGTCCCGTTGGGGCGGTTTCGTTGTTTAGGAGGGCTCATATGGCGAGCAACGGTGTAGATTCCACGACCGGTTATCCGAAGTTTCCGGAGGAGGACGCCCCACAGTTGGGGTCCGATCTGGAAGAGGTGGCGGCGTTCGCAGCTGATGTGGGGACCCGGATTGTGCGGGCGAACCTTGCCGGGTTGAACGCGTACGCGTATAAGCGGGCGGGGCTGTCCGGGCATGCGTTGGACACGGGCCTCGATTATGTGCATGACGGGTCGGCGTGGCGGCTTGTTGGTGGGATTGATACCGGGTATGTGCCTCTCACGAATCTTGGTAGTGGGTGGAACCCGACCACGGGTTATGAGCCGTGGATTCGGCGGATTGGTAACCGTGTTGACATTGGTGGGGCTGTAACCCGGACGACGACGTTGGGTGCGTTGGCGACGATCGTGGAGGTTCCTGTTGGGTTCCGGATCACGTCGGCCACGTACCTGCGGAACTTCATCAGTACGGCGGTTGCTTCCACGAAGCAGGCGGTGACCCTGTTTTACCTGTCGGATGTGTCCCATTACCTACAGGTGAACAGCACTTACATCACGGGCCCCCCGTTGGGTGCGTCCGCGACGGTTCCGCTTATGGGTTCCTGGTTCGTGGATTGAGGGGGCTTGTGATGGGTTACGTGCGTCCAGTGGACCCGGTAGGCGGGCGGATGAGTTCATGGTTGGCGCACACGCGCCGCACCACACCATCCACCGAACCGGGAGTTGATTACTACTGCCCGGTTGGGACACCGGTCCGTGCCGCCGAACGGGGCACCGTTGTTGATGTTGGGGATTCGATCATGCCCGCCACGGGCCGGTTCGTGACCATTGATCTTGATGACGGTCGCAGGGTGCGTTACCTGCATCTGCTGCGCCGCCACGTTGGTGTCGGTAACCGTGTCGTCCGCGGCCAGGTTATTGCCCTGTCTGGTGCGACTGGGTACGGGGAAGAGGACTGGTCGTGGAATGTGGCGCAGACGGGTGGCGCGCATGTTCACATGACCCTGTGGGGGTTCCACGGGTACAGGTTCGGGCGTTACGCGACGTTGGACCCTGAACAGTACATGGATCGTTCCGCGCCCGCGGGTGGCGACCCGGAGCCGTTGGAGCCGGGGGAAGAGGAGGAAGAAATGAGTTTCAACCCGAAGATCATTCACCGCAATACGGGCGGTGACGAATGGGCTCTCGTGGAGCCAACTTTACGTGGCGTAGCTTCACATGAGCGTGGCTACATTGTGACGACTGACCGTGACGAGTTCCGCGCGTGGGGTCGCACGTGGGCCAAGGGTGGCGGCATGAATAGCTACTCGGCTGACGTGCCCCGCGATGAGTACATTGAGATTCAGCAGGCGGCGCAGCGCGTGCATGAGGCTTGGTGCCGTACGCAGGCTGAGATTCAGCGTCTCGCTAACGGCAGTTGACCCGTGGATATGCCGTCTGGCGTGTGGGTGCCGATCCTGGTCGCGGTGATCATGGTCGGCGGCACCATCCTCGGTGTCGTCGTCGGGTGGCTGTCATCGTTGACGAAACGGCTCCGCAAGCTCGAGCGTCGCGACAGGTTGTCGTGGCTGTATATCCGTTCGTTGATTGATCACGCGTATAAGCATGCGCCTGGTGTGCCGTTGCCTGACCCGCCTGATGGTTGGTTGGACGTTGATTGAACCCCCCACGTCGGGGGTTTTTCTATTTGGAGGAAACACATGTCGAAGTATGCAGATCGAGCGTTTTGGGTGTCCACGTTTGACCGGGCCGTGTCCACGGTGGCGCAGGCTGCGGTCGGTGCGCTGACCGCCGAGGTGACGGGCCTTATCAGCGTGGATTGGGTTGGTATCGGGTCCATCGCTGGCCTCGCGGGTCTTGTGTCCGTGTTGCAGTCGGTCGCGTTCCGCGGCTCCGACAAACCCGCCAACTGACCTTGACTGGGGGAGGGATCACATGCCCGTCATAACGTTACGTGCCCTGCGACCGCGAATGGTGCGTCGGTGCGGGAGTTGGCGGCGTTGACGGGGTTCTCTCCGACGACGATCCAGAAGTACCGGCAGGAGGCACGATGAGGCAAGTGAGTACGGCGGACGAGCTGGACGCTCTAGCGGTCGGTAGCGTAATCCTCGACCTTGGCCGCGGGTACGCCGAGGCAGGCGCCCCTGTCGTTGCCTGCAAGGCTGCGCACGGTGAGTGGCACGTCATGGGGCAGCCTTCCGATCGGTTCTGGCGGTCGGAAGAGGTAGTGCGAGGATCGAACGGCGGCGTGTTGGTCGTCGCCTACGACTCGATCGACGGCGTTCGTGAAGCAACCCGCGCGCAAGCGTGACAGCGCACCCCACACTCTAGAACCGACACATAGTTACGTTTGGGAACCTCCAACCCAGATCCGTCGCGAGTAGGAGGATCGGCCGACGCCCCAACGCGACTAGGTTCTGGCCATGTCGGCCAGACGTGGAAAGAATCGGCCCGACTCTTTGCAGACGAAACGCCCCTGGCGTCCCTTCCTCTTCTCGAGGCGGGGATGCCAGGGGCGGCTTTCGTTGTTTGTGGAGGGGTGCCGTTGGCTGACGCTTTGGCTGACGTTCCCTGCCGCCTGGTGACTGACTTCCCTGTGTTTACTTGCGCCCCCGACACGAATCGAACGTGCGACCTTTGGTACCGGAAACCAACGATTCGGTGTAGAATGGGGTTGGAAAGACGCGGAAAACCCCGGAATCATGCGGGATCGGGTTGTTGGGTGATACCGTGCGATATCAGGTAGTTGGCTAACGTGTTGGCTAACGTGACGGATGGGGACCAAAGATGAGCACCATTGATGACGACCGGCTCGAGCGGGATGTGCACGCGCGGCTCTGCGCTCAAGCAGTCCTGGCGGGGGACATGGAGGGGGCGCGCACGTACGCGGGTTACTACTCCGACGTTCAGGCGCGCATAGACGCGTGGTTGCGTGCCGAGGGCTGGATGCACGATATCCAGAGCGTGTGACGTGGCTGCGCGTCGTGGCCGCGGTGAAGGCTCCATCTACAAACGCCCAGACGGACTCTGGGCCGCATCCATCGAACTCCCCCCACTCGAATACAACCCAGACGGCACCCCCAAACGCCGACGCAAGATCGTCTCATCCAAACAAAAAGCGACTGTCATCCGGCGGCTCACCGAACTACGCCGCGACCTCGAACGATCCGGCGACCTACACACCGACTCCCTCACCGTCGAAGCATGGTGCGACTACTGGGTACGCGAAATCGGTGTCAAAACACGCCGCCCCAAAACGATGGACTCGTACCGGTCGATCCTTGACCAGTGGGTGAAACCCACCATCGGCAGGACACGGCTCGACAAACTCACCCCGGCGACGATCCGTAAAGTGTTGGCCCGGATGGAGGGTGACGGTAAGTCGTCCACGTACCGGCGTAACGCGCACAGTGTTATGGCTGCGGTGTTCGCGGACGCGGAACGTGAGGGTCGTATCCCCCGGAACCCGGTGGAGTTGGTGATCGCGCCGACGAAAGCGGTCACGAACCTGCAAGCGTTGGACCCGGAAGAAACCGCCCGGTTGTTGACCGCGTTTGGGGATTCGCAGGACACGTTGCTGTGGGCGACGTTCATCCTCACGGGGGCTAGGCGTGGGGAAGTGTTGGGGCTCGAGTGGGATCGGGTGACCGACGAACTAGACCTGTCTTGGCAGTTGCAGCGGCTGGGTCTTGTCCACGGGTGCGGGGAGAAACGGGGGGGTTGGCCGTGCGGGAAAACTCATCCCCGGTCATGCCCGGACAGGCGGATCAACGTACCGGATGGTTTCGAGCACCGTCAGGTTCATGGGGCACTGTATTGGACCCGTCCGAAGTCGCGGGCTGGGTGGCGTGTTATCCCCCTTGTGGACCCGCTGGCGGCGTACCTGGCGCGTTGGAGGGACACGGCACCGTCTAACCCGTGGGGGCTGGTGTTCACCCGTCCTGACGCGAATGGTGCCCTCCTGCCGGTGGATCCTGACTATGCGTCCCGGTGGTGGCCGGAAGTGTTACGTCTGGCGGGGATTGAGAAGGATTTGCGGTTGCATGATCTGCGGCATACGGCGGTGGATTTGCTGCTCGCGGCTGGTGTGTCGGAGGAGTTGGTTTCGGAGATTGTTGGGCATTCGACGGTGACGATGACGCGGGCGTATAAGTCGCGGGGGAACCGTGAACGGCTCATCGCCGGGCTCAAGCAACTGTCGTCGTCGCTCGGCTACTAACCGGGTGTGTCGCCGAACGGCTACAGGTCGTCGTCGCCCAGGTATTCGGTGATCGCCCGTCGTACTATCTCGCCGCGGCTGACCCCATCCACTCGTGCTTGTTCCCCGACACGCACCCATAACGCCTCCGGGATGCGGATGGACCGGTTGGGGTCCTTGGGCGCGGTGGTCACGTGCTCATCGTGGCACTAGCCGGAAAGCCGGGTATTACACCCCCGCGTGTCCCCCATGTGGGGGACGAAACGCTTTAAGTTACCAACCCGTTATTGTCACAGGCTACTCACAGGGTCCCGGTGTCTGAGGCCAACGTTAGAGTCCTTTAATGCTGACGGGTCGGACGGGACCGCCCGCGGCACGAAACGGGAGCGAAGATGCGAAACCAGATGTGCGGAACCGGAATGGCATGCGAGACGACATGCAGCTTCTACCGGCCAGGGCAAGAATGTGTGCCCGCTGCGGAAGTGTTCCTCCGCGCGATCCGAGAGGGCATCAAACCCTCCCAGTTGCTTACGGGCGTTCCTGCATCCGTTTGACGACTCGGGCGAAGTAATCATCGAGGGGAACGTTGAGGTTCCCCACGTGCTCGTTCACCCAGAGCATGTCCGGGCCGGTCTTGTTCTTGAATGTCCGGGCGAAGTTGCGCTTGTCTACGCCGAACTCTCGGAAGTAGTTGTTGAGGCTACCGTGACGCTCGCGGATGAGTTCTTCTAGTTCCTCGCGCATAGCGTCGATCAGTTGCACGTTGCTCATCGTAGCGGCCGTGTCAGCTGTAACAGTCATTTCCGGTCCTACTCCCTCTGGTCTGTCGTGCCCTGATCTGATCGCGCGACACTCCGTGTGTCTGGTGTCGAAAACGACACCGGATCGTGTTACGGTGTCGATATGGACACCACACAGGCGACACCACATGATAGCGACGAACAGGTCGCTAGGGAAATGTCTAGACAAGGGTGGACCCGTTCTGATATAGCGCATCAGCCCGCCGCTGAGGTGTTCGAGGCTGCTATGCGGATCGGGGTTGCACCTTCGGAGTTTCTGCGATGAAGCGCGCATTCGATGTGAAGGAAGCGGCGAACTATTTGGGTACGTCGGTTTCCACGATCCGCCAGTTGCGGCGGGATAACAAACTCCCGGCTCGTCGGATGGGCACGAAGGTGTTGTTCGACGTTGCCGATCTGGATGCCTTGTTCGAGTCGTTGCCGGAGGCGTCGTGATGTTGGCGCACATGCTGGTTTTGACGGGCCTGGTGGGCCTTATCTCGATGGTGTTGGGGCCGAACTGGTGGACGCCTATTGGTTTCTGGTTCGCAATAGTTCCGGCATTGGCGGGTTGGGCGGTTGAGGAAGTGTCGAAGCGGTTCGCCCGTGAGGGGGCAGAGCAATGAATGTTTCGACGCTGACTCGTGGCGACATCGTGACCTACCACTCGTGGGGCCGCGAATACCGGGCCACCTACCTCACCCACAACGACAAGTTCATGCTCATCGACGTGGACGGTGTGACGTTGACGGTCCCGTGGGGTTGGTACCCGGTGTGGGTTGGGGATCGGGTGACGGATCAGGCGTTCGTTTTGGGTGATGAGGACGTTTTGGTGGGGGTGCCTCCGGAACCCGAATAGTCGGGGGTTCCCCCATCTCGGCTGCTGATGCGCTCACGGATCGGTCAGTAGCACTATCCGGCATGCCCGGATGCACGTTTACAACTACACACGAGAGACACGCAGATACGCGTTCCTGGTCGATGTCGTTGACATGTCCGACACGATCCTCCCGGTATGTCCCGGGGGTCACACCAAAGGGGAGCGCGAGCACGCACGCTACGGGCCGTTAGGTGACGGAGAAGCCGGGGTGCAGGTAACGGGCGAGTGGACTCCCATCGTGTGGGGTCGAAGGGAAAGAAGTATTTGGTTCTGGGAGCTACGGGGGTCGTGCTTCGTCATGCCGCTTTGCGGATGGTGCGACTGCTACACGGACGGTAGGTGCGTAGACGCGTGCCGGTGACCGTTCAGGAACGGACCAGGACAAGGGGGTTGAGGAGTTGGCCTGTACCGGGATCATTCCCCGGCAACCTACGAAGGGCGGCGTGAAGGCCGACGTGAGAACGAGGGTGATCGCGCTTGGCCGTTGGGCGCGCGTTGCTGGGGATTCCCCTCGTCGCCGCCCAATGACCGGGGTGCCGTCTTAGCGCGCCCCACACAACAAAAGGGGGGTCAACGGTGACCGTTTATCGCGGGTTCGAACACTACATGCGAACCCAACGGAACCTCGAACTCTTGCGGGTTGCGGGGTGGGTGCTGGGTGTGGTGTTGCTCGGGTCCGTCCCGTTGATCGTGTGGTTGTCCCCAAGGAGGAACCAATGAGCGCGCATGAGGAATGGCAACGGGCACGGTCCCGGCTCTTCGGTATCGGCGCGTCACTCGCCACCGTTGTTGACACGTACCTGCGTTACCCGGATTCGGGGACTGATGTGTTGGTGCGGTCGTTGGGGTGTTACCGGGATGCGGAGGCGGCTCATGAAGCCGCATTCAAGGCCCTCATGGGCGAGAGCACGAAAGGGGGTGCGAGATGAGTAGCGCGCTGCTTGAACGCGTAGAGCAGTCCGTCGATGAGCGGTTCGAGCGCTTACACGGTGCCCACGTCGCCTGTCAGGAGGATGCACCGTTCGTCACCCTCATCTGTGGCGTCGTGGCGAATTGGGACGAGCAAGACGACGCCTCGAGCACGAAGGAGCCGTGCCCGCTCTGTTGGGATGCGCGTCGTTGCCCTATCTGCGGTGTTTCGCTTGTGCCCGATGAGGTGCCGTCGTGAGCCTGTCACGGTTCGAGTGTCCCTGCGGGCACACCGAACCCACACGCGAACAACTCAACACCCACATCCGCCACCACACCCAACCCGACACCACACCGAAACGGGTCCCCGCCGTCACCGGATGGAACCACGATGACACTCGCTGAACACTTCATGCCCACGTTCAACGCCCAATGCGGAACGTGCGGGTACATCGGTGACCTGACGGTAGACGGCGATGACGGTCCGCATATCGAACTGAAATGCCCTTGTGGGGAATCAACATGGGTGCGGGTCGAGTAAACACAACCCCAGTACCGGACGGGACCGAGGACGCGGACTGGGTGCGGTTGCGTGCGTTCGAAGCATGGCGGGGTCGTGACCCACGCCGGTTCGGGGTAATGGCAAGGCACGGGTTCAACGCCGGTTGGGATGCGGCACTCAAGAACATGAAGGAGAACACGGATGGCTAGTTACAAGGGACCGCTCGACTACATCGACGTGGCAACCCGCATTGTCGAGTTTCGGGAGAAATACCCGGAAGGCCGGTTGCGGCAAGCGTCGCTCGAGTTTGTGCGCGACTTCGCCGGGAAGGACTGGGTTGTGTATACGGCTGAGGCGTGGCGGGCTGAGGATGACCCGTCACCGGCTCAGGGGACCGCGTGGGAGCCTGTACCGGGACCGACCCAGTTCACCCGTGACAGTGAGGTTCAGAACGCGGAGACGGCGGCGTGGGGGCGTGCGATGGTGGCCGCGTTGGCGGTGGATACGCGTAAGGGTATTGCGTCGTCGGAGGAGGTTCGGAACCGGCAGGGGAAGGCCCCGTCGAAGCGTGACACGGTGAACGCTGCTGTGACGGCGATCAATGCGTGTTCGGATCCGGTTGATTTGGACAAGTTGGAGGATTTGGCGTCTCAGCGGGGGATTGCTGGGGTGGCTGAGGTGAAGGATGCGCTTGCTGGGAAGCGTGTCGAGTTGGGGCCGTCCGGTGTTGACAAGTGGGCTGTCGCGGAAGTCCCGCAATGAGTACCCCGGATGAGGTTCTGGCTGCGATCCGTGCGACCCGCGCCGAACTGAACCGTGGACCCGATCATCTGCACGAAACCGAGCTTGCTGCTGAGCGGGCTGAGGATGCCGCTCAACTGGCGTTCGACAAGGTGCTGATGCAGGCGGATGGGTCGATCCCGGAGAAGCAGGCGCAGGCGCGTGCCGCGTCCGTGGGGGAGCGGGATGCGGCGTTTATTGCGCGGGCGGCGCATAACCGGGTGCGGGCGAAGATTCGTGCGTTGGAGGCGTCGCTTGTGTCGTTGCAGGCGGAGTTGAAGTGGGCGAGAGAGGAGGGCGCGTGATGAGCACCGCATTGGATCTGGTTCTTGATGAGTCGATCCTTGACGACGAAACCGCGTGCGAGTTTCATCACCGCGACGACCCTTGCACCGTCCACGTTACACATGTGATCCGCGGGTGCACCGAGGAAGCCCTCATCTGCGCGGCTGCGGCAGCGATCAAACGCAGGCACATCGATTCGGGTCGGTTCCATTGCGCGTCGTGTAAGCGTCCTGCGGGTGATTGCTGGAAGATCCTGCCGGTATGAGTACCGGGTTCACCGCGAAGCAAGTGCGGGCGATCCGGGAACGTGACGGGAACGTGTGCGCGTGGACGGGCGTCGAGTCGGATCGGCTCGTCCCCCAGCACCGCGCGAATCGGGGCATGGGCGGGTCACGTAAAGCGAACCGGTTATCGAACGGGTTACTTCTCGACAGCCTGATAAACGGGCAGATCGAAGCGGACGCGGGTATGGCTGCGGAGGCGCGAAGACGTGGGATAAAGATCAGTTTGCATGCTGATCCTCGGTTGGTGCCTGTCCTTTACCCGGACGGGCTTTTCTATTGGCTTCTTGACGACGGCACCCGCATCCCGGTCGGGGAGGACGTGAAGTTTTAGGGGGAACTTGTGGACAGCGTGAATCATCCGGCGCATTACACGTCGGACCCGTCCGGGGTGGAGTGCATCGAAATAACCCGTCACCGGACGTTCAACGTGGGGAACGCGATCAAGTATTTGTGGCGGGCTGGGTTGAAGTCGGACGGCGGGGATGGGCGCGGGAAGCAGGTTGAGGATCTGCGGAAAGCGGTCTGGTACATCGAGGACGAGATAGCTCGGTTAGGTGGCGGCGATGCCTGAGTTTGCTAATCAAGGCGACGTGAAGTTCTAGGGGAGGTAGACGTGGCCGTTACAAAGCGCACCCGATTCGAGGTGCTAAGACGCGACGAACACACGTGTCAATACTGCGGGGCCAAAGCCCCCGACGTGACCTTGCAGATAGACCACGTGATGCCGGTCGCGCTAGGCGGCGACGACAAGCCGGGGAACCTAGTCACCGCATGTAAGGACTGCAACAGCGGCAAAGCGTCGATCCCACCCGACGCACCGATCGTAGCGGGGTTGTCGGAGCGGGCTGCGGCGTATGCGCTCGGGATGGTGGACAAGATGACCAGGTTCCGTGCGGACGTTGAACGTCTAGAGGAATGGGTAGACGAGTTCGATGATCTGTGGGGCCGGTGGCACATGACGGGCGAACCCGGCGTGAAGGTCCCGCTTCCGCCTGACTACGAGCTTTCGCTTTGGCGGTGGGTACAGGTAGGCGTGCCCCGGACCGTGTTTGAGCTGGCTATCAGGAAGGCCATGTCGAAGCCGGGCATCCGGGGTGAGCATGGAGTCTTTCAGTACATGGCAGGAATCATCAACCGGATGCTCGATGAACGCGACATCGACTTTTCGGTGACCGACGAAACTGCGGCCGTATACACGCAACAGGAACGCGACGAATACGGCATCGATAGTTACTGGCAGGGCCGTAAAGCGATGACGAACGAACTGTCCGCCGATGGTGACCTACCCGGCCAGGACTTTGTGCACGCTCACATCGACGGTTGGTCGAACGCGTGGATGGATCAATACAGGGAAGGTGGGACGCCGCCGTGGGTCGTGACCGAGGCAATATCCGCGTAGACATTTGGTCGGATGACCATTGGCGTAGCCTGTCGCCGGGCGCGCAATGGCTTTACCTCCACCTACTCACGGCCCCCACACTGAACTATGTGGGGGTTGCTGATTGGAGGCCCGCGCGGATCTCGGCACTGTCACACACGCTCACCCGTAAGCAGGTTGAATCCTGGGGTGACGAACTCGAGTCGGAACGCTTCATCTTCCGTGACGACGACACCGAGGAAGTATTTGTCCGGTCGTTCATGAGGCATGACGGGCTGCTCGTAAACCCGAACCTCTGGAAGTCGGTAGGTAAAGACTTCGGGGCTGTCGGGTCGAACTACTTGCGGGCGAAGATCGCCCACGAGGCTCGTCGGTTGCGTGATGAGAGTCCGGACGGGTGGGAGACGAAAAGTGGGGGTAAGCGGGTTGACCCGTGGGGGTCTCCGCACCTTCGCACGATGCTCGCCACCCCGTCAGATAGGGAGTCCGACAGGGGGTCTAGTAGGGGGTCCGACAGTGGGCCTCCCACTACTACATCTACCTCTACAGATGTCTCTTACGAGACATCTTCTTTGTCGCCCGATGAATCGGCCGACCTGGGAACCCTCATCCCTGACGATTGGCGTCCCAACCAGTCCCATGTTGACCGGGCTAACTCTTTGCATTTGGACGTGCGGCATGAGTATCAGCGGTTCAGGGCGAGGTCGGTGGAGACGCACAGGCGGTTGAAGAACTGGAACACGGGTTTTACGAACTGGTTGCGGAAGTCGGCGGAGTTCAATCAGCAACGGCAGGGGGGCCAGTCGCCTCGGTTGTCGAAGGCGGATCAGAACGCGGCCGAGTATGCACGGCTTTATGGAGGACAGGATGAACGAGCCGGAGGCGTTCCAGCTCTTGACGCTCGCGTCGGCTAGGGATGGGCGGACGGTCACTCAGTCGGTGGCGAAGGTGTGGGCGCAGGATTTGGCCCGTGTTGAGTTGCGGGATGCGGTGGAGGCTGTGTCGTTGCATTATCAGCGGTCGGATAAGTGGTTGATGCCGTCGCATGTGATTGAGGGTGCTCGTCGTGTGCGTGAGGCGCGTGAGCGTGCCGCCCGGATGGTGCGGGCGATCGAGCCGAACCGTGTGACGTTCGATCGGGAGAAGTGGGATCGGGATGTGGCTGCGGCGATCCGGGGGGAGGTGGTGGCTGGTGGCGGAGACGTACACGTGTGAACGGTACGGGATCATCCGCACCTGGAAACCCAACCGGAACGGTCACTGGATCCGCCTGTGCGCGGACTGCAAGTGGGTTCTGACTGAGGAAGAACGGGAGATGTGGGCGGCATGAGGGTGATGGTTGACCTGCCGGATGTGGTGTGGGGTGCGTTGGTGGATGTTGCCGACGCCCGGAAGGTGAAGGTGAACGAGTTGGTTCGGTCGGCGGTTATGGCGTTGATTCCGCGTGAGGTTCCGGCCCGGTTGCGTATCCCGGCGTTGGTGGCTGCGGGGTTGCCGGATGCGGTGATCGCTGAACGGTTGAAGGTGTCTAAGGGGTTGGTGGGTGAGGTTCGGCGGGCGCATGGGTTGAAACCGAACAGGTTTGAGCGGGCGTCTTGGGATGACGAGTTTGTGGGGAACAGGAAGGAAGCGGCCTGATGGTTCAAGCGGAGAGGACGGGGGATGCCCCGTTCGCATTTCTGTCTCGGTCGGAACGGTGGATGCAGGATGCGGCGTGTGCGGAGGTGGAACCGGATGTGTTTCACCCGGAGGGGCATGAGTCTGCGGAACCGGCGAAACGGATTTGTACTCAGTTCTGCCCGGTGGTGTCCGAATGTTTGGCCTATGCGTTGCGTGAGCGTGAGGAACACGGGGTTTGGGGTGGCACCTCGAGTTACGAGAGGAAGCAGATGCTCCTTAAGCGCAGGGCAGCGGCATGAGCGTGTGGATTTCAGTGCACTCGAGGGGGTGTCGTGATGGATCGTTGTGAGGAAGTAGCGAAAGCCATGTTTGAGGCTCCTATTGCGGGGGAGACGGGTTATGTGTGGCCTCCGTCGCATGAGGTGGATCGGTTGTGGTGGTTGGGGTTGGCGGGTGTGGCGATCCGTAAGTGTGATGAGTGGTGGTCGCACGCTCCCGAACACGCGGGGGGTGAGTGATGGAGCATTCGACGCTGTACCGCGGGCTCTGTCTCATCGGCGGTTGCATCATATGTGCGGGTTCGTGCGTGAACTGCGGTGCTCGGCGCGAAGCGAGTGAAGGGGAGTCTGTCGATGGTTGATCTACTACCCGACCTCGACGGGCACGTACACGGCATCAAATCCCGTAACGGTGGTGTAATCACGATCCAATGCGACGCCTGCGGGGACCTGTGGCACGGCAACCCTAACGACCCGCCCGCAGTACAAATCATGCTGTGCCCGATCAAGTTCAGCCGGGTTGATGAGTACCGTTCGCGTCGTTGCCCGGACTGTGCGGAGGAGGCGGCATGAGCACGCAACGGCAGAAGGGCACCCGTTTGGAACGGGCCGTGGCCGACTATCTCGCTGCTGCACTATCCGACGACCGGGTAGACCGCATGCCCTTACACGGGAAGGGTGACCGGGGTGACATCGCCGGAGTCCGAACCGTCATGGGCGAGAAAGTTGCGGTGGAAGTCAAGAACCATGCCCGGTTGAACCTGGCCGGGTGGGTGACGGAAGCGGAAACCGAGGCGGGTAACGCGGACGCGGCGCTCGGGGTCGTAATACATAAACGGGTTGGTAAGGGGAAACCGGCGGATCAGTACGTCACGATGTCGTTGGCGTCGTTCGCGGTGTTGTTGGGGGGTGAACCGTGGAAGTGATTAGTGCCGTGCTCGCCACGTTGGGGGCCGCGATCGTTATAGCCGTTCTCGTGTTGGGGACGGTTTTTGTTTGGGGTGCCGTAGGGGCGGCGCGTGTGATGGACAAGAAAGGCGAAGAATAAATGGCTGGCGAAACAAGTATCACGGTGGTTGGGAACCTGACCGCGGACCCCGAGTTGCGGTACACGCAGAATGGGTTACCGGTGGCGAACTTCACGATCGCATCCACCCCGCGCACGTTCGACCGTCAATCGAACGAGTGGAAGGACGGGGAAGCACTGTTCCTCCGCGCGTCGGTGTGGCGGGACTACGCGGAGCATGTGGCCGCGTCGCTCACGAAGGGCACACGGGTGATTGCGGTGGGTGTACTCAAGCAACGGTCGTATGAGACGCGTGAGGGCGAGAAGCGTACGTCGATCGAGTTGGAGGTTGAGGAGGTTGGTCCGTCGTTGCGTCACGCGACCGCGCAGGTGACTCGTGCGGGGCGTTCCGGGAATGGTGGTGTTCCGCCCGTAGCGGAAGCGGCTGATTCGTGGGCCACAGATTCCGACACGCCGTTCTGATGTTTGGGGTTGCTTTGTCGCACGGGTCCACGGCGACCGGGTACGTGTTCGGTGCCAGCCCCGACGAAGCCGAAGTCCTCGAGCTGCGTGACGTGATCGGGCGGGCGCAGCCGGGGACGGTTACGGCGGTGGCGGTGCATGACGGTGACGGCTGGTTGGTTGATGGGGTGCCGGTCGTGGACTGGTGCAAACAGTTCGGGGGGATGGCATGACTGATCTGGATGAGTTGAAAGCCCTCGCGGAAGCGGCAACACCGGGACCGTGGTTCTTGGACGCTGGCGGCGACACTGGCGTGTATACGGAGGCCCGAGTGTCGGACACTTCCACGGATGTCGCCTGGTCGTACCGCCGCGAAGACGAGAAGTTCATTGCGGCCGCGAACCCTGCCGCGGTGCTCGACCTGATCGCACGGGTAGAGCGAGCCGAAGCCGAGCGAGTCGACCTTCAGCGCAAGCTGAACACTGAGTCAGCGAACGTCACGTTCTACAAGGTGGAGCGTGATCGTTACCGTGACGCGATCCGGGAGGCGCTGGACGTGCCTGTACGAATCCCAGAGAAGTCGCCACTGCAGGCGTGGCCTGACTACAGGGACGAGGCTCGCCGCATCCTGTCTGCCGCGCTCGAAGAGGGAGGGAAGCCCCGATGACTAGTGACGTTTCGTACGCGGTCCACCGGCTCACCGAACCCTGGACCCTTGTCCTCTCAACCGAAGGATACAAACCACAGGACTTCCCACCCCTGCTCGAAATCCTGCGGGGACTCGTCGCCCCCAACAGTGGACGCACCAAAGGAGGCGTCAACGACCCCGCCACACGCTCCGTCCTCGACGTGAAAGCACTAACCCTCCTCATGCACATTGAGGACGTTGTAGGGGCGTGGGTGAACGAATGGGGCATCCCGACACGTGGCCTCATCCCCCAAGTAGTTGCGGTGAGTAAGGCGGCTGAGGACCGGTGGCGCACATCCACCCTCACCGAATCCGACTACCTCAACATCACATCCCATTTCCAGCGTTGGGCGGATCAGATTTGGGATCTGGTGGAACCCCCGTTGCAGGTTCCGTTGCGTGATGCTGCGTGCCCGCGTTGTGAACGTGCGAAGTGGGTGACGGATGAGGGGGAGTGGGTGGACAACATTCTTGTGTCGTACCGGGATGGTGGGACGGTTCAGGCGGAGTGTCGGTGGCGGAATTGTGTGGGGTTGTGGTCGGGGCCGTCTGAGTTGCGGGAGTTGGGTTTCTCGTTGGGGGTTCAGGCTGATGCGGCGGCGTTGTCAGAGATGGGGTATGAGGAATGACCAATCAACAGAACCGGAGTGAAGCATGATCGACAACCGCATTGAGGCGCTCGCCTACGTCGACAAATCAATCGACAATGTGGCTGACATGCCGCCGGAGATGATCTGGGAGAACCGCGAGGTTATCCAGATGCTCGAAGACATCCGCTCGCTGCTGGTCACCGGCCAGATCATGCCTGCGGAGTTCATGCCCACGGACCACGCGGACGGGACCGACCACACTCCCACCACATCCGATGTCCGAGACCTATACACGACTGCGGGCTGGGATCACACTCTCCACTATGACCAGGAGGCGTACGCCGAGTTCGACCGCTGGCTCGCCCGCCACGATGCCGAGGTGGCCGCGCAGGCACTACGGGAGGCGGCTATCGACTTCCGATACATCTTGCTAGACAGCACGCTCGGCCCGTACTTCGACGCAAAGGGGATGCACCTGTTCGTCGGCTACCGTGTCGCCGCGACCGGGCAGACGGGTGAGTGCTGCCACGGTTGCGGATTCGAGGCCGAAGAGACCCAATCGAGTGATCTGTAGTCCGACACGCCACGTAAGCCCGAACTACACCCGCGTAATTTTATGTGGTAAGGTGAAGTGCGCGAAATAATTGTGCCCAAATCCAACCCCGCCCGACACGTTCGGCGGGGTTTCTCATTTCCCTCCCGGCTTGACGGCGATCCCGTTGTTCGGTTGAGGGTTGGTCCGCCCAGGTGCGGGCCGTCAACAATAAACACGCGTGTGGTGCGCGTCAAATGCTCGAGCCGGTTCGGCCGTGGCGAGCGACGGGCGTGACAGGTTAGCCCGGTGAGGAACTGTTAACCCTGGGTTAATGGTTGCCCCGGTACCCGGTTTCGATTACCGGCACGTCCACTCTGCTGATCGTCTAATCGGTATGGCCTCTGCATATCGGCACCCTGAGTCCTAGGCAACTCTGATGGGTGCGAATTACTGCATGGTCTAAGACACCCCGCATGGGCGAGGGAGATACGGGTTCGAGCCCCGCAAGCAGACCAACATAACTCAACACGGAACCCTGACACCCGAGGAAAGGGCCTTGTCGTCGTGGATATCATCCAAAAGCTGGCGGCAGGACCCGCCAAGAAAACCACCCAAACCCGCCTCGACACGTGGGTGGAAACACTGGAACCCAAGGTCCGTGACGCCGTGTTGGCGGCGGCGGTGAACCCGGACTGGACGAACCCGGCCCTTATCGAGGTGTTGTCGGAGGTTCCGGGGTTTCCGGTGTCTTCTACCCCGGAGGCTGCGGCTAAGGCGTTGGGGTTGTGGCGGAAGAAGCAGGGACTGGTGAGATGAGCATTATCGAACGGCTCGCCCACCCGATAAACCCAAAGGCCCGCAACCGGATCCTCATACTCGACGTGGAACGGTTGGATGGGATCACTCAACAGCACTGGTGGGACCGTAAAGACTTACAGAAACGGTACATTCACCATGAGACGGTGATCCGGGAACCCCGCACCACAATCCTCTGCGCTAAGTGGTACGACCGGCCTGATGTGATTCGCTTGGCCGAGTGGGACAAGGGCGGGCGGGGCCGGTTCCTGAAGAACGTTCACTCGCTCGTGTCACAGGCTGACATCATCGTCGGGCATAACGTGGACGGTGCGGATGTGCCTTGGATTGAGGGTGACCTGTACTTCCCGAAGATCGGGCACCGGCATAAACCGAAGCTGCCACCGTTGCCGCCGTTCAAAACGGTGGACACGTTGAAGGTTGCCCGCAGGTTTAAGACTGGTGTGCAGTTCAAGTCTTTGGATGCGTTGTGTCAGATTCTTGAGATTCCGGCGAAGACGGATGTGTATGACCGTGCCGCGATGGAGCGGGCCGTGGCTGGTTCGGTGGAGGACCGTGAACGGCTTGTCGAATACTGTGCGGGTGATGTGATCGCCACGCAGGGTTTGTACGATGTTCTGCGGCCTCACATCAAGAATCACCCGGCGTTGTTTGTGGATGGTCAGTCAAGGTTGGATACGTGTCGGGCGTGCGGTGCGGAGACGAAGCCGATACCGAAACGGTATGTGGCGGACGTGTTCACTTACACGATGCATCGTTGTGTCGCGTGTGGTTGGCATGGTCGGTTGTCGATTGAGCCGGAGCGTATGTCGATGGTGCGGGGTGTATGACCGACGCCGAGGATCGTGTTGCCCTGTTCGAACGGTTGATTGTGGAGCGTGGTGACCCGCGTGGTGCGTATGCCGCAGCGATCGACCATATCCGCCGTTCCCTAACACTTTCCGCCGTGTCCCGGCGAAACCCGATGAAGCCCGGTGGGGCATAAAGCGTCTGAGGTTCGCGACGGAAACCCTTTGATGTGCGTTACATCGCGCATCCCGTGGTGTGCGATGTAGCACACC
>Ga0265293_10002834_pt1 | contig 33588 bp, 31 predicted proteins | sample Munlanlewell138R_FD_192505 | JGI IMG/M metagenome (GOLD analysis project Ga0265293, IMG submission 192505) | Leachate microbial communities from a municipal landfill in Southern Ontario, Canada - Leachate well 138R | ecosystem: Engineered > Solid waste > Landfill > Unclassified | place: Canada... | reverse complement strand
TACGAATAATCTCGCTAACATTAACAGTTTTATTCATACAGAAAACTGCTCCCTTCAGAAGTAATGACTTATTTCAAAAACAGCTAGAAGATGAGAAGATATTTTTCTTCTCACCTTCAATTGCTTTTAGAATTTATATTGCTTTACTACTTAATAGCATTTAATTGATTTAAATATTCTGCATACACAGCATCTGGAAGAGGAGCAAATCCATTTAGTCCAGCAAGTTTAGGTGCACCTTCTGTTACTACATACTTAGCATAATCGAGTACTTGTGGCTTTTCTTTAGCATACGGTACGCTTAGATAAGTAAATACTGGTCTAGTGAAGCCTGCATACGGCAAATCTTCTCCAATAGTTTCTACTGTTGGTTCTACCGATCCATTTCCAAAATCAACCTTCACAGCTTGAAGTTTATCTTTATTAGATACATAGTAACCATATCCAAAAAATGCGATCGCATTTTTATCTTTAGATACTAAATCTACTAGAGTTGAGTATTCTTGTTGTAAATTAACTGTTTTTACCAGGTCTTTTTTACCTAATATAACTTCCCAGAAGAACTCATACGTACCATGATTTTCATTCGGACCATAGAATTTCACTTCATCAGTTGGCCATCCTGAACGGATATCTGACCATAACACCTTGTCATCCACCTTATGTGATCCTGTAATGTACATATTTACAATTTCTTCTTTAGTCATTTCAGTTGCCCATGTATTATCTTTATTGATAACCATTGTTAATCCATCTAATGCTATCTTAAATTCCAGTACTTCTGTACCAAGATTCCAGCCATTTGTAGCAAGTTGTTCAGCCTCTTCCTTTTTAACTGGTCTTGATGCATCCGCAAAATCTAATTCCCCTGGAATGAATTTCTTGAATCCAGCACTTGAACCAGCACGACCTACTTCCACGCTGACATTAGGTTGTACATTTGTCATATATTCTTCTGCAATATGCGCCATAAGTGGATAAACAGTTCCTGATCCATCAATTACTACTCTTCCTTCTAACTCTGATTTTTTGTCTGGTGTTGAATGTGACTGGTTATTATTTGGAGCTGGTGTTTGATTATTACTTCCATTTGTTGCGTTTCCTCCGCCACATGCTACAGTAATTAGCATAAGTGATGCAACCACACATAATATCATTAGTTTTTTAATCATTTAAAATTAACCCTCCTGTAGTATCTCTAAATTTATGGGATTATCCCTCTCACACAAATTCATTTTAACTTGTATATATTGAGATGGTATAAACGAAGTGTTAAGATTTTGTAAAGAAAACACAAATAAAAAAATGCGACTACCCTTAACTATAGGATAGTAGCATTTTTTTATTTATATATAATTGTTAATCACTGTTAATCACTGCTAATCACTGCTAATAGCTGTTATTTATTAGCTGGCTCCCATTTGCAACGAACTGGAGATATGATGGCTTCTTCCTTTTTAAGATCTTTAAAAGCTTTATCAATCTCTTTACGGTCTATTCCTGACAGCTTTTCAACTTCCCCTGCTGATAAAGGTTTGCCAGCTTCTTTCATTACTGCTAATACTTTATCTTTAACGTCCATACTATCCCTCCTCAATATTAAATATGTACAAGCTAATATTACCATAACTATTATTGAAATAAAACTTTATATAATTAGGTGAAGCCTATAAATTATTAGTACAAAAAAAGACAACGTAAAATACATTGTCTTATGCTGGTACCGAAGGCCGGACTTGAACCGGCACGAGTTTCCCCGTACGATTTTGAGTCGTATGCGTCTGCCATTCCGCCACTCCGGCATATTTTGCTGATAAATTTAATTTTACATCAATAAAAATTAAAAATCAAGTGTAAATATTAGTTATGATAATTAGACAACTTAATGAAAAACAAAAACTATTTGACCAATCGAAAATGGGTTAGTCAAATAGTTTTTAAATATACTCATTATTGAAATTATAGTAAATCAAAATTAACCATGAATCAATACTGGAAGGCACTTCACGCATACATACTCATCTTTACCATCAATAATTGCATGAATTAAGATTCTTTGTTCTTCGTCTTTATTACATACTTTGCAAGTGCGTTTATCTTCTGCCATTATTACTCCTCCTTTACATATTTAATTATAAATTAGTATATCAATAAATAAATTAAATATATGTTATATATATCACAATTTTATATTAAAACTTTCACTTATATAAATCTTTTGGGAAAATCACTCTAAAGATAGTACCCACTCCTACTTTACTTGATACCTCAATATTACCATCGTGAATTTCGACAATATGCTTAACAATTGACAAGCCAAGACCTGTACCGCCTGTAACTCGACTTCTATCTTTATGTACACGATAAAATCTTTCGAATATTCGATTGATATCTTGTTCAGGTATTCCGAAACCATTATCTTCAACTTCAATTACAATATCGTGATCATTATCAAATATGCGAATAGAAATTTTGGATTCTTCCTTAGAATAATCTATGGCATTACCAATTAAGTTAATGAAGAGTTGTTTTATACAATCAACATTAACGAAATGAATAATACGAGGCTTATTTGCATAAAAAGTTATTTGCTTATTATCCTTTTGAGCTTGATTATACAAGCTAGCCATAACATCATTTGCTATTTCCACAATATCACTATATTGTTTATCAATTGTTACATTGTTAGATTCAATTTTAGATAATTCTAATAGATCATGTACTAACTTACTTAGTCGGTCAGCTTCCTTATATATTATTTTTATAAATTCTAAGGTCGTGTCTTTATCTTCAATAGTACCATCTACAATTGTCTCTGCGAAACCTCTGATTGAAGTAATCGGGGTTTTTAACTCATGTGACACATTAGCTACAAATTCTGTACGTACCTGTTCTAATCTTTTTATCTCGCTAATATCATACAATACTACTATTACACTATGAATTAACCGATTAATATTACGTATAGGTAGAATATTAACATCTGCAACATGTATGATATTTGCTTTTTTGAATGTTAGCTGTTCTTGATAATTCTCTCCCTTGTTCAAGGCCTTATCAACATGCGATCTTAATCCATACTCTTCCAATAAATCCTGATAATGAAAACCTATTATGCTAGCTCTATGTACATGCAATATTTTCTCTGCGGATCTATTAACATATTGTATGCGTCCATCTTGACTAATTAATATTACTCCACTTAATAAATTATTAAGTAATCCTTCTAGCTTACTCTTCTCTTCGGAGATTTCAGTAACCTGCTTACTTATAGCTTCAATCATCTGATTTAGCGTGTTTGCAAGAATTCCAATTTCATCTTGACGATTGATTACTAGCTTATATTCGTATTGACCTTGAGCAACTCTAGTAGTAATAGTATTAATTTTATTTAAAGGTCTTGATATACTTCTCCATATGTACACAGATAGCATAAGCCCAATAGCTGTTAATAGCACAATCATAAACTTAACTATAGGTAATTTATTTTTCATATTATCAATTAACATCTGTTCCATTGGGTATGTTAATACGATATACTGACTATCATTTATTGCTTGATCTTTTTTATAAATCAGTATTGAGCTGATAAAGTTAGTATCAATATCACTTATTTCTTTTGCGTAATAACGTTCTTCGCTATTTTTTAATATTTCAATATAATAATCGGTTCGATAATCGTTTACCCTCTGCTGAAAATTATTAGCATCTGTAGACCACTTTAATTGTTCTTGTTTATCAATAACGTCAATTGATATTTCATAAGTTTCACTATCATTCGCTAAAAAATCCAAATATGTATAAAGATCATATTCTGTAAATTTATCAGCAAATGAAATTTGCTTTATCCAATTAGCTTGAATTAATTGCTTAATATCACTTTTATACCAATTCTCCCATATTGAACTTATAAGCATAGTAGATAATAAGACCAATATCATAAATGGTATTATTATAATCCAACGGAAACTTCTAAACATATTATTCTCCTAAACATTTAAATTCATCAACTATCAATGTTTCAATAATGTTTTAACTATCCTTTTTATAATCTAATTTATAATCTAATTTATAACCTATACCACGAATTGTTTTAATATATTGTGGCTGCTTTGGGTCTATTTCTATTTTTTCACGAAGATGGCTAACATGTACATCAACAATTCTAGTATCACCGATAAAGTCAAAATTCCAAACAGTATTCAACAAATTATCACGACTAATAACCCTGCCCTTATTAAGTGCTAGCACTTTAAGCAACTCAAATTCCTTAGGTGTAAGTTCAATTGGAACGTCATCTTTTAGCACTTCATACGTTCCAGAATTAATACTAATTTCACCTATTACTATTAAGTCATTGCTTGTTTCAGTAACTCCTTGCTTACGATCATCAATTCTACGCAGAATCGCCTTAACTCTAGCTACTAACTCTCTCGGACTAAAAGGCTTAGTCATATAATCGTCAGCACCAAGTTCCAACCCTAATATTTTATCAATTTCATCATCTCTAGCAGTAACCATAATTATCGGTACATTTACATTATTACTGCGTAGAGCTTTGCATACATCTATCCCATCCATCTTCGGCAACATTAGATCCAGTACAATCATCGCTAGCTCTTCTTTTAATGCTATTTCTACAGCCATTTCCCCATCATTAGCAGTGATTGTATCATAGCCCGCCTTTTGCAAATTATAAGTTACGAGCTTCAGAATTGATTCCTCGTCATCTACTACAAGTATCCGTTTTAAATTACTCATAATATATGCTCACCTTTCGTATATCTTGAATTATTGTAATCAGCATAACAAATTAAATTTTATTTACAATAAAAAATTATATGCATTTATTAAAAACAGAGTGCTAATCTCCTTGCTAGTTAGCACTCTGTTAAATATTTAAATCTTTGAATATTTTTTTACGCCTTCTTCGTATAAATCGTTCCCATACACATCATTAACTACTATAGCTGGGAAATTCTCAACTTTAAGTTTGCGAATTGCCTCTGCACCTAAATCCTCATAGGCTACTATTTCAGCTTCCTTGATTGATTTAGATATCAGCGCAGCAGCACCACCAACTGCCGCCAAATATACGGCATTATTCTTGATCATCGAATCTCTTACCTCACGGCTTCTTGATCCTTTACCAATCATGCCCTTTAATCCTTGATCTAATAATCTTGGAGCATATGAATCCATTCGATAACTTGTAGTAGGCCCTGCGGAGCCAATTACTTGTCCAGGTTTTGCAGGAGTTGGTCCTACATAGTAGATAAGTTGACCTTGAATTTCAAATGGCAGCTGCTCATTGTTATCTAGTAATTCAACTAAACGTTTATGTGCAGCGTCCCTAGCTGTATAAATATATCCTGTAATTAGTACCTTATCTCCAGCTTTCAGCTTTTTCATATCGTCTTCGTTAACTGGCGTGGTAATATGAATATTATCCATACTTTTCATACCTCCTTAGAATTTAACCGATTTATGCCGTGCTGCATGGCAATTAATATTAACTGCAACAGGAAGTGATGCAATATGAGCAGGATATATCTCAATAAATACATCAAGTGCAGTCGTTGAGCCACCTAATCCCTGTGGTCCTATTCCTAATTTATTAATCTTTGTTAGCAGCTCTATCTCTAAATCAGCTATTTCAGGGTCTGAGTGACGTTCACCAATATTTCTAAGCAAAGACTTTTTCGCTAACATTGCAGATTTTTCAAATGTTCCTCCTATGCCTACTCCAACAACAATTGGTGGACACGGATTAGGTCCAGATTCTTTAACTCTCTGAACAACAAAATCCTTTACTCCTTCAACGCCATCAGCTGGTTTAAGCATTTTAATACCACTCATATTTTCACTACCGCCACCTTTTGGTGCAATAGTAATCTTCAACTCATTACCTGGCACAAGATCGATATGTATAACTGCAGGGGTATTATCACCTGTATTCTTTCTATTTAATGGATGTTCAACTATAGACTTTCTTAAATAGCCTTCTTTATAACCTTGTCTTACCCCTTCATTTATCGCATCTGTAAGACTTCCACCTTCAATATGTACCTCTTGTCCTAACTCAACAAAAAACACAGCAAATCCAGTGTCCTGACACATAGGTACTCTTTCCGATTGAGCAATCTTAGCATTTTCGATTAATTGCTCAATAATTCCTTTGCCGGTTGGACTCTCTTCAGTATTATGAAATTCTTCAAATGCTTTGACTACATCTTCTCCAAGGTCATAATTTGCATTCATACATAAATCTTTAACAGCTGTGATAATGTTCCCCACATGAACCTGCTTCATTATAATCCCCCCATTTTTGAAAATACCCAGGATAAAATATCCTGGGTATTCATTTCCTCAGGTAATATATTATCCGAGGTCTTGACCAATGCTTAATCAAACTTTTATTAAGATAAATTACACGCTTTTAATGTATCGTGCACCATATCTGCTGATTTTTGCAATGCTTGTTTTTCTTCTTCAGTTAATTCAATTTCTATAATTCTTTCAACGCCATTACCGCCAACTATAGCTGGTACACCTAAATAAATACCGTTTTGTCCATATTCGCCTTCAAGGTAAGCAGCTACAGGCAGAATGCGTTTCTTATCTTTAAGAATTGCCTCTACCATTTGTATAGTAGATGATGCTGGTGCGAAAAACGCACTACCAGTTTTTAATAGATCCACTATTTCTGCGCCACCCTTACGTGTACGTTCTACAATTGCATCTAAACGATCCTTTGGAATTAATGTTTCAATTGGAATTCCACCAGCATAGCTATATCTAACAAGCGGAACCATTTCGTCACCATGTCCACCTAACACAAATGCGCTTACATCTTCAAAGGAAACATTCAATTCCCTAGCAATAAAGGTACGGAAACGTGCAGAATCAAGTACTCCCGATTGTCCCATTACTCGATGCTTAGGGAAGCCACTAGCCTCAAGAGCTACTTTACACATTACATCTAGAGGATTCGTAACAACTACTATATATGCATCTGGAGAATATTTTGCAGCTTCTTTTGTTACTTGACCAATAATCTTAGAATTCATTTGTACTAAATCTTCGCGAGTCATACCAGGCTTTCTAGCTAGGCCTGCAGTTATAACAATTACATCAGAATCTGCTGTATCCTCATAATTATTAGTTCCAATAACAATTGAATCGAAACCCTCTACCGGAGCTGCTTCCATTAAATCTAATGCTTTACCTTGAGGAATACCCTCTGCAATATCAATAAGTACAATATCGCCTAATTCTTTACTTGCTGCCCAATGTGCTGCAGTAGCACCTACATTGCCAGCACCAATTATTGTAATTTTATTTCTTTTCTTCACTTAAATATTCCCCCTAGTAATTATTTATCTTTTGCTTCATCATATACATTTTCAATCCCATAATAAGGACTAGAATTCAATCGAATTACATATTTTTAATAACAGCATCAGCAAATTCAGATGTCTTTAACTCTTTAGCGCCATCCATTTGTCTAGCTAAGTCATAAGTTACAGTTTTCTGTTGAATAGCCTTTTCCATAGCATTTACAATTAAATTAGCTGCTTCGTCCCAACCTAAATATTCTAACATCATAACTCCAGATAATATTACAGAACCAGGATTCACTTTATCTTGACCTGCATATTTAGGAGCTGTTCCGTGTGTTGCTTCAAATAAAGCAATAAAATCGCCAATATTGCCACCTGGCGCTAACCCTAATCCACCAACTTGAGCTGCTAATGCATCTGAAAGATAGTCACCATTAAGGTTCATAGTTGCTAACACATCATACTCATCTGGTCTAATCAATGCTTGTTGGAACATATTATCTGCAATTCTATCTTTAACAAGAATCTTATCTGTTGGTATCTTACCATCAAAATCATTCCACAGCTCGTCTTCAGTAATTATGTAGTCACGGAATTCTTGAACTGCAACTTCGTATCCCCAGTCTTTAAAAGACCCTTCAGTAAATTTCATTATGTTGCCTTTATGAACAATAGTTACGCTTGAACGCTTTTGGTCAATCGCAAATTGGATAGCCTTTCTCACCAATCTTTTACTACCTTCAATCGAAACAGGTTTAATACCAATCCCTGAATCAGGGCGAATTTGCTTACCTAATTCATTATTAATAAAATCTATAATTTTAATTGCTTCTTCGCTACCCTGCTTCCACTCAATACCAGAATATACATCCTCAGTATTTTCACGATAGATAACCATGTTTACTTTTTCAGGATGCTTTACTGGGCTAGGTACACCTTGAAAATAACGAACCGGACGCACGCACGCATAAAGGTCTAACATTTGACGAAGTGCAACATTCAAGCTACGAATGCCTCCACCAACTGGAGTTGTTAAAGGTCCCTTAATTCCCACTAAGTATTCGCGCATAGCATCAATAGTAGCATCCGGTAACCACTCACCAGTTTGATTCTTAGCCTTTTCCCCAGCGAAGATTTCTAACCAAGCTATTTTCTTTTCACCGTTATATGCTTTGTCGACTGCTGCATCAAAAACGCGTACAGATGCTGCCCAAATATCTGGACCAGTTCCATCACCTTCAATAAAAGGTATTATCGGATTGTTCGGAACTTGCAATCTACCATTTTCGACTGTAATTTTTTTGCCTGACATATTGTCCTCCTATTCTATAACACACTAAAATATAATCTGCATTTCATTGTTGAAAGTATATCGTAATTAGCCTAATTTATCAATAATTATCAGAGTTTTGTGAACTTATTACATCTTAATAAATTCATATAATCTAATTATAGATGCGGCAATGCCAGCCCCAATTAACGGTCCAACAGGTATACCCTTAAAAAACACAACACCAAATATAGTTCCCAGTATTAACCCTGCAGTCATATGCGGCTGTTGTTTTAATAGCTCTACACCAACACCTCCAAATATAGCTACTAATAATCCTGACAAGATAACAATCCATCCAATCGGGTTGTTGATTACCGTATATAACTCTTGAAACTTAACATCACCTGTAGCTATTGGAATTAGCACTGCAATTGTTATGATTATAATGCCTAGATTTAATCCGTGCTGTTTCATCCAGGGAAATACATATGGTGCTAATGTAGACCAACGAATTATCAATAATACAGCAACTGCAGCTGTCACAGAGTTATTCTTACTAAATATTCCTAACGCTAATAAAAATAACAAAAACATCGTTTCTTGCGCCAATAATTTCACCCCAAAATCTATCTTGAGCTAATATTTCTTTATTTACAGTTTTTAGTTATGTGTTATATTGAAAGTATCTAAACACATAAATTTCAATTTAATAATAACACATCTTTGAAAGAAGGCAGTTAATTTGACGAACATAAAATTACAAAATGTTTATCTGCAGCTTATCTTATCTACATTTATATGGGGTAGTGCATTTATCGCTGCCAAGATTGCAATGGATGATCTTCAGCCAATATCAGTGGCCTTTTTTCGCTTTCTAGGAGCTTCTATAGTATTATGGTTTATTATGATAAAGCGTGAACCAATCCGCCCTAAGCTCACTAAGAAAGATATGTTTATATTTTTAATTTTAGGTCTAATAGGTATCTTTGGTTATAATGTTTTATTCTTCTATGGTGTTAATTTAACTACTGTTACAAAAAGTTCTCTAGTAATTGCAACTAACCCAATCCTCATCGCTATATTATCTTTTACCTTTTTAAAAGAAAAAGTTGGTGCTTTGCAGTTTATCGGAATAATACTTGGAATAATGGGTGCGTTCATTATTATTAGTAATGGTTATATATTTAACTTGATTGAGCTTGGCTTTACTAAAGTTGACTTAATATTGCTAGGTGCAGTTGTATGCTGGGCTACTTATTCCGTTGTTGGTAAAATAAGTCTGAAAAGGTTTTCGCCACTAACTTCGACTACATATGCCTGTATAGTAGGAACTATATTTTTACTTCCTTTTGCGTTATATGAATTAAGTCTAGAGCAAATTTATCAAGCAAGTATTTCAACATGGTTGTCAATTGCTCATATGTCTGTTATTGTATCTGCTCTTAGCTTTGTATTATGGTATGATGGCATTAACAAAATTGGCGCAGCCAAGGCAGCTTCCTTTATCAATTTAATGCCAATTACTGCAGTTGTACTAGCAAGCATAGTATTCGAAGAACGAATAACAATGATTCAATTATCAGGTGCTATACTAGTTTTATTCGGAGTTTATCTAAGTAATAGAAAACCTTTAAGCCAAAGAGGTGTCACTAGTGTTTAGCAAAAAAAATATGTTTATACTCTTTCGATTGATATTTATATTATTTTTACTTGTTATTGGGAGCTCTTTATTCATACAATTATTCGCTATATTGCTACCTTTTATATTAGGTACTTTATTCGCATTTATTATGTTGCCTATTATTAATATACTTGTGAGACGGTTACGTTTTCCTAGAATTCTAGCAACTGCAATAACACTAATATTGTTAATCACAATAAGTACAACATTTGTGACATTAATTGCTGCCCAGTTAATTTCTGAAGTTATAAAGCTTGCCGATCACTTGCCTGATTACGCTAATACCGCCAAAGAATTTTTCCAAAACATTATCACTGAACAGTATTTTGTCGATTATTTTGATACTTTAAATAACTATTATCAAGACTTGCCATCTGAAACTAAAAACAATATACTCACAACTGTTCAAGAGCAATTCCCTAGTATTGTCGATCAATTACAATCTTTCGCCAAAACTATCATTGCAGACACGGCGAGGATTGTCGGTGGCATACCAGGAACACTTACTATTTTCATAATTTCTATTCTTGCAGCATTTTTCATAGCTAAAGATTGGGAAACTTATACTGCTTGGTTTCAAAAACACCTTCCTAATTTTTCGGACAAGACTAATCTAATATATACTCAATTACGGAGAGCATTTGGTGGTTTCATTAAGGCGCAAGCAATCTTAATTAGTATTACTGGTGTAATAGTAATTATTGGCCTCTTAATTCTTGGTGTAGAATATGCTTTTACGATAGGATTGCTTAGCATCTTCTTCGATATTCTACCTTACATCGGAATCGGTTTATTATTTATACCTTGGATTATATATTTGCTAATTGTCGGTAGTTATAAGTTAGCAATTGGACTTATGATTTTGTATGTAACCATTGCCGTAACTCGCCAATTAATAGAACCAAAGATTCTATCATCTAGTGTTGGAACTAAACCTTTACCGACGTTGATTGCACTATATGTAGGACTAAAAACATTTGGAGTATTTGGTCTAATCTTAGGACCCGTTATTCTCGTATTATTAACAGCATTATATAGAGCAGGAGTATTCCATGATATATGGAAGGTGGTAAAAGAATAACTTTTACCACCTTTTTCGATAGATATCGATATTGCCTGTATATATCTGTTTTTCGAACCACTTTTTCATTGATAATTTTAATATACCTCTAGTAACAGGTATCAATAATAACAATCCAAATATATCCGTCACAAAGCCAGGTGCTAAAAGAAGTAGCCCGCCAATTAGTATCGCTAATCCATCTAAAATTGATTCACTAGGAATTCGACCTTGCTGTAATTCCATTTGCGTTAATTGCAAAATTTGCTTTCCTTGGGCTTTAGCTAAATATGCGCCAAAAATACTAATGAATATTAAAACAACTATCGTGTTAATACCACCAAATATTTGGCCAGCTTTTAAGATAACATATATTTCTATCACTGGAAACAACAATAATAATATAAATAATATTCTAAACATTAAATAATATCGGCCTTTCCTGTATATATATATCCGCGTGCTGCGTCAACTGTTATTTCATCACCTGTTTTTACCTTTTTCAATATCCCAGCAGCGCCCACTATTACTGGCAAACCCAGACTAATACCCACTATTGCAGCGTGTGACGTTATGCCAGCTTCTTCAGTAATGATTGCTTTAGCTTTATTGATAGCTGGTATGGTATCCTTGTCAGTTGAATATATAACTAAAATTTCCTCGTCTTGAATCTGTTCCACGGCTTGTTTCGATGAATCACATACACGCGCTCTTCCACTTACGCTTTTCTCACCGATTCCCGTTCCTTTAGCAATAATATCACCAATTACGTGTATTTTCATTAAATTTGTTGTGCCTGACTGTCCAACTGGTACCCCTGCTGTGATCACAATTAAATCTCCACATTGTATATGCTCAAGTTGCATAGCTGCGTCAATTGCTTCACGAAACATTTCATCCGTGGTGTTAGTATCTTTGCCTAGGAATGGCTTAACTCCCCACGATAATAGCAGTTGTCTGCTAACAAGCGGGCTAGGTGTGACAGCAACTATCTCAGCCAAAGGTCGATATTTAGATACCATACGCGCAGTGAATCCACTCGAAGTTGAAGTTACGACTGCCTTAGCATTTAATTGAGTACTCACATTAGTTACTGCATAACTCAATGAACTAGTTATTGATCTCATCATAGATTGTTGATTCTCTATTTTATTTAAGCTACTTATATAAATATTAGAAGACTCTATTGTCATTGCTATTTGTGACATGATTCTTACTGATTGCACTGGATAATCACCAGCGGCAGTTTCACCAGATAGCATCACAGCGTCACTACCATCAATAATAGCGTTCGCTACATCACTAGCTTCTGCTCGTGTTGGCCTTGGATTTCGCTGCATCGAATCTAACATTTGAGTAGCTGTCACTACCGGCTTGCCAGCCTCATTGCACTTTTTAATAATTTGTTTTTGCACTATTGGTACTTGTTCAGGAGGTATCTCTACTCCTAAATCACCACGCGCAACCATAATCCCATCAGATACTTCTAATATTTCATCAATGTTCGCAACTGCCTCGCTACTCTCAATTTTTGAAATAATAAGTATTTTTGATTGATATCTTTCTAAAATGTCACGAATATATAACACATCTAATGCTTTTCTTATAAATGATGCGGCAATGAATTCTATATCATTCTCAATAGCAAATAATATATCTTGTTCATCCTTTTCAGTAATACTAGGCAAATTAGTGGATACGCCAGGAAGATTAATACCCTTTTTATTCTTAAGTATTCCACTATTAAGAACCTCACAAATAACCTCAGACCCTTTAATAGCAACAACTTGCAATTCTATTAAACCATCGTCAATTAGAATGAAATCGCCTTTTTTTAAGTCTTTTGCTAATTGATCGTATGTAATAGCAACTTTATCATTATTGCCTAAAAAATCTCCCGGAGCAAGAGTAAATGTTTGTCCTTTTTGTAATTCTACTTTACCGTTTATTAGCTCTTTCGTTCGAATTTCCGGACCTTTCGTATCAACCATAATCGCTACTGGTATAGCTACCTCTTGACTCGCTTGTCTAATATTATCTATACGTTGCTTATGCTCTTGATGACTACCATGTGAAAAATTCAACCTTGCAACATTTATGCCCTCTGTCAACAGCTCCTTAATAACTTCGACTGAATCAGAAGCTGGACCAATAGTGGCTACTATCTTTGTTTTCCTCATAATTTTCCTCCTAATATAATTAAATTGAGAGAATCTTCGATAATTCGTAAGCTTCAATATCTACATTAAGTTTTTCATTAAATGCTTGTTCAAGTGGTATTGCTAATATGCTTCTATTAGAAATACTGACCATTTGTCCTGACTGCTTCTCCATTAGCAAATCAACTGCTTTGGCTCCCATTAAGCTAGCTAACCAACGATCATAGGCACTAGGCGTACCACCTCTTTGCACATGCCCTAGGACAGTAACTCTCGTTTCTAATCCTGTAGCATTCTTAATATGATTGGCAACCATTTCTCCTGTACCTGCGCCTTCAGCAACTATAATTATACTATGCTTCTTTCCGCGTCGATGTCCATTTAGTAGTCTAGTATTAATATCATCATACTCATAGCCACATTCTGGTATAATAATTGACTCTGCTCCACCAGCTAGGCCTGCTCTAATAGCTATGTCCCCAGCACTTCTTCCCATAACTTCTACAACAAAAGTTCGATCATGGGAGCTTGCAGTATCTCTTATCTTATCAATTAGCGAAATAACCGTATTTACGGCTGTATCATAACCGATAGTCTGATCAGTCCCTGGTATATCATTATCAATGGTACCTGGAATTCCTATTACAGACACACCGTACTTCATCAATTCCATTGCACCACGAAAGGAGCCATCTCCTCCAATTACTATTAAACCTTCTATTCCATGGTTATGTAGATTTTCAGCAGCACGCCTCTGACCTTCGCTACTGCGAAATTGTTCACTTCTAGCCGTATATAGAACTGTTCCCCCGCGTTGAATTATATCTGCAACAGAATGAACCTTCAATTCATGAATATCGTCCTCTATAAGTCCCTGAAAGCCTCGATAAACACCGAATATTTGTAACCCATGGTAAATACTTTTACGTACGACAGCCCGAATCGCTGCGTTCATACCTGGAGCATCACCACCACTTGTAAGAACAGCAATTTTTTTCAATGTCAATCCTCCCTCTAATATCTACGAAGCCGCTCTTTTATTATATCCTTTATTTTTCAATTAGCATAACTCATAACACAAAAAATAGCACTAATTTTAAGTGCTATTTATATACATTTTACATTCTCTTTACATGTCCTTAACACACTATTTACAATCTATTTATAACAACCAATATTCTTATATTTATCATATCTCTCAGTAACTAATTGATCAAAATTCTTAACACGTAGATCGGCTAAATTTTTGCTTATTACTTCCTTAATGTAAACTGATGCTAGCTTAACATCTTTATGTGATCCACCCATAGGTTCATCTATAATACCATCAATTATTTTAAATTCTAATAAATCACTAGCAGTAATTTTCATTGTTTCAGCCGCTTTTTGCGCTAAATTTGCATCCTTCCACAGAAGCGCTGCTGCACCTTCAGGCGAAATTACTGAATAAATAGAATTCTCTAACATGAATACTCTATCAGCAACTCCAAGGGCTAAAGCTCCTCCACTACCACCTTCACCAGTGACTATCGAAATAATTGGCGTCTTTAAACCGGCCATTTCATACAAATTCCTAGCAATTGCCTCTCCTTGCCCTCGTTCTTCTGCAGCTTTACCAGGATATGCACCAGCAGTATCAATAAAACATATAATCGGACGTTTGAACTTTTCCGCTTGTTTCATTAAGCGCAAAGACTTACGATAACCTTCCGGATGTGGCATTCCAAAATTCCTAGCTATATTATCCTTAGTATCTTTGCCTTTCTGGTGACCAATGACCGTAACAGGTGTGCTGTCCAAATAAGCAATACCACCGACAATTGCTGGATCGTCAGCAAAATTCCGATCACCATGAAACTCTATAAAACCTTGAAAAATCTCTTGTATGTAATCTAAGGTTGTAGGTCTCATACTATGACGCGCAATTTGTATCTTTTGCCAAGCAGTTAAATTCCCATATATCTCTTTTTCTAATATACTAGCACGTTGTTCAAGTTTATTAATCTCTTCAGATAAATCAATTTCCTTGTCAACAGTAAAGTTTTTAAGCTCTTTAATTTTTTCACGCAATTCTATGATAGGTTTTTCGAATTGTAGATCACTCATGATGTACACCTCCAAATGCGTGTAATTTCAATACTGAGCCTAAAAATGCTCGCATATCACTCCGATGAACTACTTTATCTAAATGACCATGTTTAATTAAGAATTCCGCTGTTTGAAAATCATCAGGTAATTTTTGTCTGATCGTCTGTTCAATAATTCTACGCCCTGCAAAGCCAATAAGCGCTTTAGGCTCAGCAATATTTATATCTCCAAGTGAAGCAAAACTTGCGGTAACCCCACCCGTAGTTGGATTAGTCAATACAGAGATGAACAATCCTCCTTGACGATCTAATTCCTTTAATGCGGCTGAAGTCTTTGCCATTTGCATTAAACTAAATATCCCTTCCTGCATACGAGCTCCCCCAGAAGCAGAAAAAAGAATAAATGGATACCCTTTAACATTTGCCTTCTCAATTGCTCTCGTAATCTTTTCACCTACAACTGACCCCATACTAGCCATGCGAAATCTGGCGTCCATAACAGCTATTACAAGTGGAATGCCATCTATTGTTCCTTCACCAGTAATTACTGCTTCATTTAATCCAGTCTTTTGCTTATCAGATGCTAATTTTTCCTCGTATTCAGGAAAATCTAGTGGGTTACAAGAACTCAAATCACTATCATATTCAAAAAAGTTATCTTGATCTAGAGTGTAACTTATCCGTTCTTTTGCCGTAATTTGAAAATGATAATCGCATTTAGTACATGTACGATAATTCTTTTCTAATTCCTTTGCATATATAATAGCATTACAATCAGGACATTTGACTATAATGCCCTGAGGTACATCCTTTTGTATCGATTTAGCAGATACGGAAGCATATTTCCTTTTCTTTTGAAATAAATCTTTGAGCACTTTTTCACCTCGCTTAATGGCTAGCACTTAACGCTCGTTGCAATGCATCTTGAACCTCTTCTAGCTCACTTTCAGGTACTAATACTTCAAACTGTTTTTTTGAGCCGCTAACTTGCTTTAATTTTATTAAGAATCCTTCTTCCGTGAGTTTATTGCTGATTCTTTCAGCTATTTTCTCACTTGGCGAAATGTAAATAACGGTCCACATGGAGTTGCCTCCTTTTAGTAATGTCATATACATAACAATGCATACTGCTGTATACAGTATGCATTATATTTTAATTTTACGTTATGATATCACAAAATATATGTTAGACGCAATGTTTGTCAATCTCCTATGATTCCCTTTTTAGCTGCTTTCAAGTGATTCCTCATCGCTTCTCTTGCTCGCAAAGCATCATGTTCCTTTATTGCGGTTAAAATTTCTATGTGATCGTTAATTGACATCTGTGGTCTTCCTGGTAAACTCAAACTATTTTCTTTACCATTTCTCACAAATTGACTAATAGTATTCATCACACTTAATAGCACTTCATTCTTAGAAGCCTCTGCTAATGCATAATGAAATTCTATATCTTCTACTAAAGGCATCATACCAGCTTTTATAGAACCACACGCTCTTTGAATTATTTGTTCTAATCGATCAATATCTTCTTCAGTCGCCCTTAGTGCAGCTAAGTAGACTGTCTCACATTCCATTATCTCACGAACTTCAAACATATCATCTAATGTATCTTTTTCTTTTAAAATAAAGTACGCCATTGACTCAATCATTTCATTGCTAGACCTGTTTTTTATAAATGTGCCTTCACCTTGTCTGCTTTCTAAATAACCTAATAATTCAAGAGCTCTTAGAGCTTCTCTAACTGATGATCTTGCCACATTTAATTTTATAGCTAATTCTCGTTCAGAAGGTAGCTTATCTCCAGCGTGAAACTTACCATCTAAAATAAGCGTACGAATTTGACTCATTATTTCTTCATATAGCCTTTTTTTCTTAACAGGTTCTAGCATAACATTTCCTACTTTCCAATAGTCGCAAGTAGCATTGTCTTCTTAGCAACTTCTTCTGGATCTACAGTAACTCTTGCTACTCCTGTTTCCATAGCTGCCTTTGCAACAGCTTTTGCTACATTTGGCGCTACTCTAAGATCAAATGGGCTCGGAATTACATACTCATCATTTAGATCTGTTTCATCTATTAAATCTGCAATAGCTCGTGCAGCGGCAACCTTCATTTCAATATTAATACATGATGCTCTTACATCTAAAGTCCCTCGGAAAATCCCTGGAAACGCCAATACATTATTAACCTGATTAGGATAATCAGAACGACCCGTACCAATAACTCTTGCTCCAGCTTCTTTTGCTTCATCAGGCATTATTTCTGGAACTGGATTTGCCATAGCAAATATTATAGCGTCGTTTGCCATAGAACGAATCATTTCTGGAGATAATACCCCTGGCGCACTAACACCAATAAACACATCTGCATCTACTAAGCAATCCTTTAGACTGCCTTTAATAAGATTCTTGTTGGTAATTTCCGCTATTTCGTTCTTAACTGGGTTCATTCCAATAGGGCGTCCTCGATAAATTGCACCTTTAGTGTCACACATGACAACATCTTTAACACCTAAATGCATAAGTAGTCTCATGATTGCAATACCTGCAGCACCTGCTCCATTTATAACCACATGAACATCTTCAATTTTCTTGTTAACAATCTTCAGCGCATTTAGTAACCCAGCTAATGTTACAATCGCTGTTCCATGCTGATCATCATGAAAGACTGGTATGTTCATAGCCTTTTGTAGTTCTTTTTCAATAATAAAACAGTTTGGTGCAGCTATATCCTCTAAATTAATTCCCCCAAATGTAGGTTCTAAATATTTAATAACTTCTACTAATTTGTGAGGATTATCATTATGTTTAATGCATACAGGAAATGCATCTACTCCTGCAAAATTTTTAAATAGTACGGCTTTACCTTCCATTACCGGCATAGCAGCTTCGGGTCCAATATTGCCTAATCCTAGTACAGCTGTTCCATCAGATACAATAGCTACTAAGTTCCCTTTTGCTGTGTAATCATACAAAGCATCAACATTAGCATGTATTTCTTTGCAAGGTTCAGCTACTCCTGGCGAATAGGCTAAAGATAGATCATCCCCATTTTTAAGTTCTACTTTCGAAATTACAGCTATTTTCCCTTGGCTATCTTTATGCATTTGTAAAGCTTTTTCCCTAAGATTTAACACAACCGTCATCTCCTATATATGGTCTAATGGTCTTACCACTTATGTATAAAATTATTATACCAATAAAACTGTTGTATGTACAGTTAGAATAATCATTATTGTTATAAAACAACTTTATAGATATTTACTTTTTACCAACAAAATTAATCTTCACAACCGTTATTATTCGTCTCAAAATAACTAATTTGATTTTTATCCAAATAACTATTAATAGAACGATGCGCAATACGCGCAGATGCTGCTGCAGCAATTCCCGCAACTAAATCATCTAGAAACGTATGAATCATGCTTTCATGACTATCAAGTTTTTTAATTATCCCAATCTTTGTTTTATCTAAATAACCAAAACTAGTTAACCCAATAGACCCATAAACATTAGTAATGCCAAATGCTAATATTTCATCGACTCCGTACAATGGTTCATCTGTTTCAATTATACTCTGCAATGGTTCTGGTAATAATCGTTGTTCTGCTAACTGATCAAGTGCAATCCCAGTATATAACGTAAATTGCACCTCTCTTTTATTTAAAACATTCATAACACTATCTATACATTCTTTTATAGTTATATCTTCAATGTAAGGAGATTGTAGTTGAAAAACAATATCAGCTATACTGCTGACTGTTACTCCACGTTTTTCTAGTAATGTTATTATATTAGCTTGCTGCATTTAGTAACCCCTTTCTTATTTGAAAACAATCGCATTATTTGGAACATAACTTAACAATTTATTAACTAATTCAGTTGATTCAACTATATTATAGTTGCTATTTAAAGTTCGATATTCATTGGTTATAGGATTATATAAAATTACCGGAATATCACCTGAATACACCTCTAATAACTCTAGTAATTCTCTGAATTGCTGTTCATCATTGGTATAATCATATTTAATGTATAGCTTTTTATTATTTGTTTTATTCAATTCTAGTCCATTATTCTCAGTTGTAGATAAATCAGTTATCTTTTCAGCAATTAATTTCACTTGTTCATCCTGTTGTTGGACTTTGGCCTTTAATAATATTGCTCTGTCTTTATCTAGAATATGATTTGTTTCTCGGAATAATTCTGAGAAAACTACAACTTCAATTGATGCCGTTAAGTCTTCAACCACGAGAAAACCCATTAGCTGTCCTCTCTTAGTCATAATTTGTTGTTTAGTCTTAATCATACCTATTATATGATGATTAGAGCCATCTTCTGCTTCTATAACTTCACTTATTCTAGTAATCTCCTGTGAATTAACTTTACCTATATATTTTTCTAATGGATGCCCAGAAATATATAGCCCTAACAATTCATTTTCCATTTCAAGCAAAACTTCATCTGTAAATTCAGGAACATAAGGTAATTCAGGTAACGGCTCAGCTACTCCAGTGCTCTGTTCTATAATTCCAAATAAACTAATTTGAGTATCATGAAGCTCTCTTTGCCTTCTAGCACCATAATCCAAGGCAAGATCAAGACCTGCAAGATGCACGGCTCGCCCTCCAAAAGCAGAAAATGCGCCACATTTCATTAAATTTTCTAAAACGTTTTTTTTGCAAACACTACTCTCCATCCGCTCACAAAAATCAAATATAGAAGTAAACGGCTGTTCATTGCGCACTTGAATTATTTCTGTTAATACTGATTGTCCTACGCCCTTAATAGCAGCTAAACCAAATCTAATTGATTCTCCAGATACAGTGAAATTAGCAAATGACTCATTTATATCAGGTGGTAATATTTTTATGCCTGATTTTTTGGCATCATCAATATACTGAGCTACTTTATCAGAGCTATTCATGGCGCCTGTAAGTACAGCTGCCATAAATTCTAGTGGATAATTAGCCTTTAAATATGCTGTCTGAAAAGCAATTACAGCATAGGCAGCTGCATGTGAGCGATTAAATCCATAATTAGCAAACGCAACAATAGTATCATAAACCTCATTAGCAACGTCCGAAGTGTATCCCAAGATTATACAACCATCGACGAACAACTGCCTTTGCTCATCAAGTATTTTCCGTTTCTTCTTAGATACTGCTCTACGCAACAGATCCGCTTGACCAAGGCTAAATCCAGCCATATCAGAGGCTATCCTCATTATTTGTTCTTGATAAACGATAATACCATATGTGTCCTTAAGTATTGGTTCTAATTTAGGATGGGGATATTTAACTGGTATCTTACCATGTTTAGATTTAATAAAATTAGGAATGTTATCCATAGGTCCAGGACGATACAAGGCAACTACCGCCACAATATCCTCAAAGTTAGTAGGCTTCAATTCCTTTAAAACATTTCTCATCCCAATTGATTCTAATTGAAATACACCGGAAGTATCCCCACGACTTAGCAGCTCATATGTACAAACATCATCATATAACAACTTTTCAACGTCAATCCTTTGCCCGGTTCGCATTTCAATGTTATTCAATGTATCATTTATTACCGTTAAAGTGCGTAACCCTAAAAAGTCCATTTTCAACAGACCTATACTCTCTAATATATCCATCGGATATTGGGTCACAATACTACCGTCATTACCTTTCTGCAAAGGAACATATTTAGTTAAGCGCTCTTTAGCAATTACAACTCCGGCTGCATGTGTTGATGCGTGACGTGGTAATCCTTCAATAGCAGATGCTGCATCTATCAACTGTCTAATTGCATCATCGTTATCATATACACTTTGTAAGTTGGGATTTAATTCCTTCGCTTTCTGAATTGTAATCCCTAAATTATTGGGAATCATCTTCGCAATTCGGTCAACATCCCCATAAGGCAAATTCATTACTCTACCTGCATCACGCACTGCCGCTTTAGCAGCCATTGTCCCAAAAGTTATTATCTGTGCTACTTGTTCTTCGCCATATTTTTTAACAACATAATCAATAACTTCACCACGACGCTCATAGTCAAAATCTATATCAATATCAGGCATGGTAATTCTATCTGGATTAAGAAATCTTTCGAATAATAAATTATATTTAATCGGATCTACATTAGTGATTCTTAGAACATATGCTACAATACTACCTGCAGCTGAACCTCTCCCCGGTCCAGTTAATATCCCGTTCTCATGAGCAAACCTCATAAAATCCCAAACTATCAAAAAATAACTATCAAAATCCATATTACTAATTACTTGTAGTTCATAATCTAATCTGCTCGTATACATTTCATCAGTGCTTTGCTGGCCATATCGCTCCAATAAACCTTTATAACATATTTCTCGCAAATAACTCTGATGCGAATACCCTTTCGGCACTTCAAAATACGGCAAATGTCTTTCTGTAAAATCAATCTCAACATCACACATTTCCGCAATTTTCACAGTATTAGAAAGCGCTTCCGGCGCATACGAAAATAACCTATGCATTTCTTCATAAGTCTTTAGATAAAATTCATCAGTTGGAAATTTCATTCGAGATTCGTCTAGTAAAGTTTTACCCGTCTGAATACACAATAGTTTATCATGATAGACAGCATCTTCTTGATTTACGTAATGGATATCATTAGTTGCCACTAAGCCAATTTGCAATTCCTTAGCCATCTTTACCAATAAGTGATTAACCTTTTTTTGTTCTGATATACCATGATCCTGTATTTCTATGAAAAAGTTTTCAATACCAAAAATCTCTATATATTCCTCTGCAACTTTTCTAGCTTCTGGTTCATCGTCATATAACAACAATCTCGGTATCTCTCCAGCTAAGCATGCACTTAATGCAATTATTCCATCAGAACATTCTCGTAACAGCTGTTTATCGACTCTAGGACGATAATAAAAACCATCAATACTAGCTTTACTTACTAAATATAATAAATTCTGATAGCCTGTAAGATTCTTCGCCAATAATACTAAATGATAAGCATTTTCACCTTTATGCTTTTGCTTATCATGCATGCTTCCTGCAGCGACATAAACTTCACATCCAATAATAGGCTTAATTCCGTACTGCTTACATGCTTTATAAAATGGAATAGCTCCATACATTACACCATGATCCGTTAAAGCTAATGCAGGCATTCCTAGCTCTTTTGCCCTTTTTACCAGTTCTTCAATTCTACCAGCACCATCTAATAGGCTATACTGTGTATGTGTATGCAAATGAACAAATTCCATAGCCAATCCTCCGTTTGTCTTCGGTTTCAACATAACTACCTCATAAATTCACGAAAAAGAAGTTGTTTCCAGATTAGTCTCGTTTTATGAAAATAATGATGGCTTCTTACTTATTCCAACACCCATAACAAGGCCTACGCAGAAATATGTTGCTAACAATGATGTCCCTCCATAACTTATAAAAGGCAGTGTTAGCCCAGTAATTGGCATCAACCCAACTGTCATACCAATATTCTGAAATATTTGAAATACTAATAAACCAATTACACCGGCCGTAATATAACTACCAAAAAGTTCGTCTGAATTACCAGAAATCAGAAGAAATCGATACATCAACAGAAAAAACAAACATATTAATGCGCTTACCCCCAAAAATCCTAGTTCTTCACCAATAACAGCAAATATAAAGTCTGTATGATGTTCAGGCACCCAACCGCCCTGTGTCTGACTCCCACTATATAGTCCTTTACCAGTTAGTTGTCCAGATCCAACAGCTATTTGAGACTGGATAACTTGAAAACCACTATCAAGTGGATCTATCTCAGGATTCATAAATGACGTAATTCTTGATAATTGATAAGGCTTTATTATCTTGTAAAAAACTTCATCATTAAAGTAATATAAAAAAACTAGACTAGCAATTAATACAAATCCAATTAAAAACAGTGTCAAAAATAATCTCCAATTAACTCCGGCTATTAAAAACATACATATCATAATGCCCAATAAAACTATTGCTGTTCCCAAATCAGGCTCCATTAGTAATAATAGAAATGGAACTCCTACAATTACAAAAGAACCTATAAGATCACGGAATCGATTTATTTCGCCGCCGAATTTAGCTAGTTCTTTAGATAAAAATAATATCACAAAAATTTTCACAAATTCCGAAGGTTGCATCCTAAAGAAACCGAAGTCTATCCAACGAGTTGCTCCTCCTGAACTGTAACCATCTATCTCTACATATAACAACAATAAAATCCCAACTATATATAAAGGCAAAGCCAATTGTTCAATAAACTTACTATCAACCAAAGCAACTGCACACATCACTAATATCGCAAGCAGTATCCAAAATATTTGTCTTTTTGCATAATATGAAAACCCGTCAACATCAGCATCACTTGTTGCACTTTGAATAATTGTCACACTAAAAATAGCAAGCAAAAAAAGGATAATAAGTATAAAATAATCCAAATTACGCCAGTTCTTTTCTGTTAACCATCTATATAACATAATACGTCCACTTCTCCCAAGAAAAAATATACCCATAAATAGTTAATATAAGGCTAAAGTATTGAAAATTAAAATATTAAATGTATTATAACATATGCATAATGAAAAATAAGCAATAAGAAAGGCCACCGTTTTCCTTATTAGGTGACCCTCAATAATTATTTAATGTTATAATATTAAACTTTTCTACGATATACATACGTTCCAAGGGCTAATGTAATAATTAAAGTAGTTAGAAGTATTATCGAGCCAGTTTGCATCAATTCTGCCTGTGTTTTAACTGCTGCAGTAACTCCCGCAGTATATTCAGGAATCATCCAACTAAGTGGACCTGATTGCAGATAAGTAATAACACATATGATCGCTAAGAAGAATAGCGAATGCCCTACAGTAAAACGGAATAAGTCAGCCTCTTTACCAACTAAGCCTGTTGCCGCAGTAGCTACAGCAATTGATTGTGGTGAAATCATTTTCCCTGTTACCCCACCAGATGAATTCGCTGATATTCCTAATACTGGATCTACTCCAATCTGTTCAAAAGCAGTTGTTTGTAATTTGCCAAATAATGCATTAGCTGAAGTATCAGATCCCGTTACGAACACTCCAATCCATCCAACCAAAGGAGAAACAAGTGGGAACAAACCACCGGCTTGAGCAAATGCTAATCCTAGACTTGTAGTCATCCCTGAATTATTACCAACATACGCAAAACCCAAAACAGCAGCTATCGTAACTAAAGTGAATTTAAGCGTCTTAATTACATCGCCAAAGATCTTTAGACCATCACCAATACTTACACGCAAAATAATCATCGTTACAATGGCAGCTAATAAAATTGCTGTTCCTGCCGCTGATATCGAATTCAAAGTATATATAGCAGCATTTGGATTGCCTGTTGTTCCTGAAATTACAGCCTCATGCAATAATGGTACTTCAAATGCTACAGTTACCTTATTCAATATAGCTTTAACTGAGTTCATTCCCCAATCCCCAACAAAAAGCGTTAGAATAATAAATGGGCTCCATGCTCGTAAAACTTCTTTGAAATGTAATTTGCCAACATTATAAGTCTGTTCTGGCTCATCTTTAAAACGCCAAGCTTTTTTCGGTTTCCAGAATCTCAAGAAAATTACCAAAGCTATTATTGATACTAGCGATGAAATTATATCTGGCAATAATGGTCCAAGATAGTTAGATGACCACCACTGAGCAATTGCGAATGATCCCCCAGAAACAAGTGCCGCCGGCCAAACTTCTTTAAGACCTTTAAAACCAGACATAATAATAATTAACCAAAACGGAACGAAAAAGCTTAGGAATGGCAATTGACGACCAACCATTTGCGCAATAGCAAAATCATCAATCCCCGTTACTTGTCCACCAACAATAATTGGAATACCAATTGCACCAAATGCAACTGGTGCAGTATTAGCAATCAAGCAAAGACCTGCTGCATACAATGGATTAAAACCTAGTCCAACTAACATTCCGCCGGCAATAGCAACAGGTGCACCAAAACCAGCAGCTCCTTCTAAAAACGCTCCAAAAGAAAATCCTATAAGTAACACTTGTAACCGTCTATCATCTGTTATCGAAGCTATGGAATCTTTAATTATCTCAAATTGACCAGTTTTGACCGTAATATTATAAAGAAATACTGCAGTTATAACTATCCAGCCTATAGGAAATATTCCATAAATTGCACCCTGAATTGCTGAAACAATCGCCAAATCAACAGGCATACCGTATACGAATGCAGCCAGCAAAATAGCTGTTAAAACAGTCCATAAACCAGCAAAATGGCCCTTCATTCGTTTAATTGCCAATGCCCAAAACATAAAAAAAATCGGAATAGCTGCTATCAGGGCAGATAATAAAAGATTATTCATTGGATCAAAATTCTGTGTCCACATCATTACCCTCCTAAAACAAAAATTTCAAAAAATCATATGTATTTAATCTCAATATACATATTTTTGTCATAAGTAGGTTTTTGTATTCTCTATTAATAAAATTTAGCCAAATCATGAATAATGAACATAAAAAAACGCTCCTTAAAAAGAGCGTTATTTTTCCAAAACTTGTGCAGTTAATAAAGATTTACAGACTAATTGTTCACCATGATAAACTTCTACATCTGCCTTACCAAACTTTCTACTACTATCTATTACTCTAGATTTTACTGTAAGTTGAACATCAATTTGAACAGGCTTCAAGAAATATATAACTATATTCTCTACTACTAGGTCACTATTTTTAGTTTTACGTAGCGCAGAGTATCCCGCTTCAGTAATTAACATCATTAATACACCGCTTGAAATACCGCCTAATTGATTTGACATTTGTGGTGTTATATCACCATGTAATTTTATAGAGCGATCGTCAATTTTCTCTTCTGTGAAATTAGAAAGAACAATATCCTCAATTGTTTGGCCAATTTGTGGTTGCTTCTGAATATATTGGAGTGCTTTAATCACATCTTGCCTACTAATTACTCCGACTAGCTTTCTATTCTCCACAACTGGCAATAGTTCAATGCCTTCCCAAACCATCACGTGAGCCGCTGATGCTATTGATGTTTTTAAGGCTACTGTTATTGGGTTTTTAGTCATAATTTTTTCTATTGTAGTATCATCATCTTGTCCTAATGTATCCTTTGGTGTTACTATACCTTGAACGCGCATTACTTCATCAACAACTGGGAATCGACTATGACCAGAAGTCTCGGCTGCAATATTCCAATCCTTAACAGTGTCATATATCAATAGATAGCTTAGTTCAGAGCTTTGCTGCAATATATCTTCTACAAGCACTATCTCTTTCTTAATCAATCTATCATATATAGCCCTGTTAATAAGTGATGCAACAGTGAAGCTATCATAACTAGATGCAATAACTGGCTGTTCTAATTCATCAGCAAGGCGTCTAATTTCCTCGTTCGCATCAAATCCACCTGTAATTAATACAGCAGCCCCATTTTGCAATGCCATTTTATGTGCTTGATCACGATTTCCGACTATTAATAGACTGCCAGGATCAACATATTTTAACATGGCGTCTAATTCCATGGCGCCAATTACGAATTTATTTAATGTTTTATGTAATCCTGCTTTACCGCCTAATACCGATCCATCCACTATATTAACAACTTCAGCATAAGTTAGCTTTTCGATATTTTTTTTCTGTTTTTTCTCAATCCTAACTGTTCCAACTCGTTCAATAGTACTAACATAGCCTTGATTCTCTGCTTCTTTAATAGCTCGATAAGCCGTTCCTTCACTCACTTCAAGGTCTTTGGCTATTCTACGTACCGATATTTTATTACCGACATGTAAATCTTCAATATACTTTATTATTTGTTCATGCTTTGTCGGCATATTGCACCTCCATATATACAGTAACTGTTTCAAATCAAATTACCAATCTGTATTATAACTGTTTCAATGATTTAATACAACTATTATATACATTCAGCATATTAGCCATACATATAACGTTACATACAAGTGCAAGCATCAGTTATCTACTAGTAATAAATCATTCTTTTGTTAAAATTAAAATAAAAATAAGAATGAGCTTCCTACTAATCCAACAGAAATCATAAAAATTACAGTTATTAGCACTATTCTCATCACATTTACTTTCCTTCTTTTTTTAGAAGCGTTTTTTGCTTCCCCATTATTTTTTCTTTGAACTGCCATATTTTCTCCTCCTATTTATTATTTAGTTTTTTCATTTGTTCATGATATGTTTTCTCATCTATTTCGCCGGTTAACAATTTTTTACGCAGATCCTTTTGTTCTTCAGATTGTTGTTCCTTCAATTTTTGATTACTTGGTTTTGCTTTTTTCGAATTCAACTGCTGCGAATCTGCCTTCTTGGGTTTTTGTTTATTACTTTGTTTACTATTTGATTTATCCTTTTGTGAGAATATAAATATTATTACGATAATAAGTAATAAAGCTACAAATAATATGAATAGCATGTCTGTATTGCCGTCACCTTGTTCATCTTTTGACCCTTGATTCAGAGGTTGATTAGTTGGCCTGTTGTCCGCCTTGTCATACATAACATTTACACTAATCGGATTGTCCTTATTAACATTTATTTCTTTAACATCCTCTAGAGCATATTTAACTGGTTCAATCCTCACATTTTTAGCAGCTTGCGGTATTACAACGTTCATTAACACTTCTTTTACTGTGAATTCTGGAGCATATTCAAATGTAAACGATTTTTTTACACCATCAATTGTAAAAGGATTGTAATAATATTGAACAACTAATGTATAATCTTCATCTGGATTAATAGGGAAGTCTCTCAAATCAATATGTACTTGTCCCTCTGACAGCACATGAGGCGCAGGCCAATATTGACCTTGAGATTGCAATTTACCTGTAGCAAAAATATGAAAATTCGGCTCATCTATTGGTGCTGGATAACTAATAGTAGTAATAGGCTGATCTGTATTGTTAGTAATTACAAGCTGATTAACAACTAAAACTGCAGGTACATCCTTATCCACCCAATCCGCCGGCTGGTCGTATTCAGGTCTAATAGAAAGATATAAACTTTCTATTGTATAATCTTCATCTGCTGCTAAAGCTATAATAGGATTCGCGATTACACTAATTAGCATTGTGAAAATAAAAAATAATGATAATTGCGATTTTTGCATAATCTTAGCCTTAAATAAATTTAATTTCATACTTTATATTTACCCCCTAAAGCTGTTTTGGCATTTATCTATACCCAAATGCTATCGTACAAAAATGAACAAATTATGAAGTTCACTAAGTTGCCATTTTAAATTCATAATTCAAAATACTATATTCAATGTTCTTTCTTATTCTTATCTGCCAGAAGCTGTAGTAAAGGTATAATAGCATATAATTCATTATCTGGTAAGTTATGTAGTAAGGAAGTCATTTTTTCTCTAATATCTATCTTAAGCTTTTTGCGCGCTTCATTACCTTGAACTTTTTCTTGTTTCATATCTTCTTTTTTAATATCTTCTTTTTTAATATCTTCCTTCTTAACATTTTCCTTTTTTACATCTTTTTGCTTTGGTGCTTCGTATGGTTGAACATCTTCTATTTCATTCATAGAAAAATTATAATTCTTCTTCTGGTCTAAATCATAAAACAAAATGTTATGAGTTTGCTGATCAACAAATATTATATTGCCAACATGTATTTTATGACCTACCCCCTTCTCAACTGTAGTAAGTCTGATCAAAGTTTTATTCTGACACCACTGATTAAATTGTGTAACTAACGACAAGTTGCCCAACCCCTTTAAATTGCATATAATTATTATGATTGTATAATAATATCTTAACCCTTACTCCTTTATATTTATAGATAGTTTCATAGATATATTATATAGTAATTATTATGCTAATAGTATATGTAAATGAAAGTTAATAGACGATATTATCCGCAACAGAAAGCGAGCGACCAACATGAAATATAATTACTACATTATATCTGCATTAATTATAACAATACTTTTTATTAGTTTTATTTACATACAATACCAGCAACCGAATGACAGTGATCATGGAGCTTTAAATCCAGTATTAGTACCACCAGATTCTGCTAATACTACGCCTAAATACGACCAGCAATTTATAGATGATTTGATTACTAATTATGACATGTCTTTGCAATACCGTAATTCTCAAATTACTAAAGAGGGAATTAGCCTTGTACAAACACTAAACATTCGAAGTAATCCAAGCACTACCTGGGATACTACAATATTATCAACAATTGAAGAAGGTGGGCAATTTCAAATAATAGATGAAAATTCTCGTTGGTATAAAATTAATTATAACGATAATATCGGTTGGGTAAGTAAGGATTACGTGCAAGCTAGCAGCTCTTTAAAAACCACGCTCGATACTACCTTACAACTTACAATGATAGATAATAACACATTAAATCTAATCGGGTCTCTACCATTTGAGTTAGAATTATATAATAATGAGAATAGTACATATACTTTGAGTTTTACCAATTTAATGTTTAATGATTCTATTTTTAATATTAATCATAGCAATATTCCTATATTTAAATCCCTAAACAACGAAATTGATATTTTCACTAAAGGATGGACCCATGCAAATTTAGTTAAAGTAACAGATTCTCATTATCAAATTAACTTTACACCAATAGTTAAAGAAGTCGAACATATTTCTGAAAATAATCGAGATATCTTTACTATTCAAACGAGCGGAACTCCACAATATAACTTTGAGACTAGTAATAATCAACTTCAATTGACTTTTGCTCCAGATGTTGAAGTAAATATACCATCTAATATCACAATACATGGTGGTATCTTTGTAGAAAATGTTGCAGCTGTTTCGGATGGATTAGTTATAAATGCGAATAGCCCTGTGATTTGGAAGGTGATATCAGATGCTACCAGTATAACAATCGACATTAGCAATACTGGTATATCTAAGAAACGAATTGTAATCGATCCTGGCCATGGTGGCACCGAATTAGGAACATATGGACGACAATCGAAGATATTAGAGAAGGATTTTAATTTATCAGTTGCAAAACTTTTGCAAACAGAGCTTGAATCAGAAGGCGCAATTGTATATATGACACGCGCAGATGACTCTAATATTTATCAAGGTAATAATTATGAAACCTTCGAAGATTTAATTGCTAGAGTGAATTTTGCAATAGAGCATCAGGCTGATATTTTTATTAGTCTTCACGCCGATAACTTTCCTGCGGATTTATCCGTTAATGGTACTACTGGATATTACAATAATGATGTTCCAAATGCCAAGCAGAACATGCAGCTAGCAAATTTAATAAGTAATCAAATATCACAAGCAATTGATACTAAATGGTTAGGATCCAATGAACAATCATTCGTAGTTATTCGTTACAATCCTTTCCCATCAGCACTTATTGAGCATGGTTTTTTATCTAACAAAAAAGATGAAGCCAAACTAATCAGTACTGATTACCAAATAAAAATATCTAAAGCTACAACTAATGCGATTAAAGATTATTTTAATGGAGGAGTAAATTAAATGACCAAGAAAGAAGCCAGTAATAAAACCAATTGGGCAATAATTTTGTTTACAATTGGAGTATTTATGGCAGCGCTTGATAACGGAATTATTAGTGCTGCATTAACAACAATTAATAATTCATATGATGTTTCACCATCTTGGGGTGCATGGGGTATTACGCTCTACACATTAGGACTTGCTGTTAGTGTTCCTATTGTAGGAAAGCTTTCGGATCGCTTCGGCCGTAAAAAACTCTTTATTATCGAAGTAGCACTTTTCGGTATTGGATCATTATTAGTAGCAATGAGTACATCTTTTCCAATGTTTCTAATGTCTCGTTTAGTGCAATCATTAGGCGGGGGCGGAATATTCATTATTGGCAGTTCGTACGTATTAACTACCCTTCCAATAGAAAAGCAAGGCAAGGCACTTGGTCTGCTTGGTGGCATGAACGGAATTGCAGCAGTTTTAGGTCCAAACATTGGGAGCTTTTTGCTAGATTTAACAGATAATTGGCATTGGTTATTTCTAATAAATATTCCAATTGCAATTGTACTAGTTATTGCAGGTATCTGGCTTATTGATGAAACTAAATTATCTTCGCGTAAACCACTTGATTTTATTGGATCAATAATTCTATCGCTTTCAATCTTAGCTGTTATGTATGGAATTACCAATTTAGATAGTTCAAACTTTATTAACAGTTTACAAGATCCATCATTCTTTGGCTTCCTATTACTTGGAATAGTTTTATTCGCAATTTTATTAGTATATGAACGCAGTTTAGAATTACGTGATGGAGACCCGATCCTAGCATATTCACTACTAACTGGTAAAGTGTTTCAGTGGACATTAGTAATAGGGTTCTTTTCTGGTGGATTAATGGCATCTATGATTTTTATTCCAGCATATGTAGAACAATATTTAGGTATAGCTGCTGAGAAATCTGGTTATTGGATGACACCACTAGCCCTTGCATCTGGTGTCGGAGCTGGTCTTGGCGGCTACTTTGTGGACCGTAGTGGACCTGTTAAGACAATTATCATTTCTGGAATCATATCCATTATTGGGTTTGCGCTATTTCCGCTGTGGGTAAGTACTAAGCTCAGTTTCATTATCGCTAGTAGTATTGCTGGTATCGGAGTAGGTTTCTTACTAGGTGCACCATTGAATGTACTTATCACAGAGAATGCTGGAGATAATAAAGGTTCAGCACTAGGAACATTATCTCTAATTCGGCAAATCGGTATGACATTATCACCTACTATATATGCGGGATTTATAACAGCTGGAATGAAGAATATTGGACCTACGATGAATTTACATGAGGCAATGGGCGATGCATTTGGCAACTTATACGCAACCGCTGCGGTAATTTCAGTATTAATATTAGCATCTGTGTTTGTATTAGCATATTACAAAAATAAATCAGAGCTAAATGATAAAATCCCTCAAAATTGAGGGATTTTATCTTATCTCACTAAATTTAGTTATATTTTTTTGACGAATTCTGATTTTAATTTCATAGCTCCAAAACCGTCAATTTTACAATCAATATCATGATCCCCATCAATTAAGCGAATATTTTTTACTTTAGTACCTATTTTTACAGATGATGAACTTCCTTTGATTTTTAAATCTTTAATTACTGTAACAGTATCACCATCGTTTAACACATTTCCATTTGCATCTGTTACTACCTTCTTATTTTCGTTGCTCTCAACTTCTGAGCCTTGGGCCCACTCATGAGCACATTCAGGGCAGACATACAAGCTTCCATCCTCGTATGTATATTCTGAATTACATTTAGGACAATTCGGCAAATTACTCATGATTCCATCTCCTTTAAGTTATATATGTTATTTATAGCATGTTCGCTCATTATAACATGTATAAATTAAATAGCATAATCCACAAGCTATCACGTAATATCTTTACCGGAAAATTTCTTAATTGCCAGCGCTACAAACGTGAACATGTAAATGGCAATATATACAAACATCCAAACACTTGCTGGCTCTCCACTTCCAGATAAACTAGCGCCTGCCATTGCATTACCTGCTAACTCTGAATTGGGAACCATGACACGTTCCATCGTGTTATATATTATTTGGAAAGGTGAAATTAAGCTGATAAAAATCCCCGTACTAATTATTGAAGCATTATTCAAATACTGTCCAATCATTTCAACCATGCCGCCAACATTACCTAAGATGTATATAAATATCATCAAAATTCCATTTGATACTGTTTTATAAAATACAGATCCAAACAATGTTACACAAACCAATGCAGCGGGAAGTAAAAGATAAAAGAACCATCCTTTAATGATTTGCGTAAAAGTCAAACTAGTTATTGTACTTAAATCAAACAAGGCTCCAATAATCAAAATTGAGAGAAAAAGCACTGTTGCATACATACAAGCTAGAATCACTAAACCAGCAAGTTTGCCAAGG